>OLRR01000734.1_pt1 | contig 24074 bp, 22 predicted proteins | sample 1671941 | NCBI WGS metagenome assembly OLRR01 (sample SAMEA3136628, study PRJEB25190) | human gut metagenome
CGGAGTTGTTCTTGACCGCCCAGACCAGGCGCTGGTCGCTGTTGCCGCTGATCTTGGTGGTCATCCCGTTGTAGAAGGGATCTGATTCGACGGCGCTCTTCGTCCCCGAAGGCGAGATCTGGAAGTAGAAGCAGCTGCTCGCAAGCGGGAACTTGAGCGACGTCTCCTTCACGTCCGTCGTGTTTGCGTTGAGACGAGCATCTTCCTGCGTCGGCGCCGTCATCGTCTTGCCCGCCACCGTGAAGTTGGCCCCGTCGCGCGAGACGGCGGTGATACCGTCCGTCCCCAGATTGCCCGCATACCAGGTCGCGCCCTCGATGGCCTTCGCCTCGGCATCGCTCGTCTGCTGCGCGGCCTTCTGCGTCGCCTGCGCCTGGCTTTGCTTGTTCTGCGCGACTTGCTTTTTGTTCACCGCATCCTCGTGCGCCTTGAGCGCGGCCTTGCGGTACTCGTACGCTCTGCTCTGGTCGAAGCCCGATTTGACTGCTGCGTTGTAGGCGTTCGTGACCCAGCTCTCCTGGATGTCGAGGGGTGCGACCTCGTGCATCTGGATGGTGGTCTCGGAATCGTCCGTGAAGCCGTCGGAGAAGACGCCCGGGGTCTTGGCCTCTTCAACCACCGAGAAGTTGAGCTCGGTGCCCGAGCCGTAGTAGATCTTTCCGTCGTTTGTGAGCGGCGACTCGCTGATCGTTGCCGTGTACGTGCCGATCAGGATTTCCGCGCCCGTGCCATCGGAGTTGACGTAGACCTCCGTGTCGACGGGCTTGCCATCGAGGTCCGTACCAACGACGTGCAGCGGGATGGGCGTGTCGTCGGAGCCGTAGTCCTGCAGGTTGACGGTGAAGGTCACCGCCTGGGGACGGTGCGTGTCGTTGTACTGCACCTGCCGGTAAACGAAGTATCCCGTCGCAATGCCGACGATAAGAACGAGCACGATGACGACGGCGATGGCAATCGCGCGCGACGCGCCAGACTGCGACTGTTCGATCATTGCGTTCGGGTCTCCTTACCTCGCTAACCTCGGGTAGTGCCTGCCCATCATACCGCTCGGGCTGCGCTCCGGGACTGCATCTACCCGCCCTCGCACAAAATCCGTGGGATGCTCCGTGGGGTGCGTGGCACTGCCACTCTTCTCGCGCCCCTTGCGCCTCATGTGTGGCACTGCCACCCTTCTCGCGCAGTCTACGTCGGATTCGTGGCACTGCCACGTTTCTCGTGCAGCGTGCGCCAGGTGCGCCCCGCCCGCGACAGGTCCGTGTCACAGCCCTCGGGTATAATCCCCGTGACGAAAGCGAGAGACACCATGAGCATGATCAACGTAAGCAAGCAGTTCGACGACCCGACGCTCAACATGCTGCGCGCGTGCAGGGCGCACACATTGCTCTCCTACGAGGCGTACACCCCCTTTGGCACCGACCATGTCTACAAGCTGGCGCGTCTCCACTTCGACGGCATCGACCTCGACCTCACCAACGTCCACGAAGAGCTTGTGCTCGGGCCAGACTACGCCGAAGAGCAGTTTGCCGTCATGGGGCTCGACCATGCCGGCACCAAGGCAATCTGGTGCCCGCCGGGCAAGCAGGTCAGCACGGTCGAGGTCGGCTCGTACGTGAGCGACGTGCTCGTCGTGGTCGATACCGCGCTGCTCTCCAAGGGGTCACGTCGCCTCAACCAGCTGCGTGTCGTGCAGGCGGTTCTCTTCGAAGACCCGACAGGAAACCTCTTGAGCTTCGACCGCGACATCTGGTCGGACGAGTATCTCACCGTACGCACGGGGACGAGCGTGAGCACCACCACGCGCGACTTCCGCGGAGACTTTGTAGACGAACCACCTTTCGGCTACGCCTTCTCGCGCGATATACTTCGACTCTCGAGCCCGCATTCATAAACGCCGGCTTCCCAACAGACACGACGCGTAATCGAGACAGACATGACCATTGCACACGAACAAGAATACCAACTCAGGACGGGCGATTTCGACAGGCGCGCAGAGCTGCAGCCCTCGTCGGTGCTCGACCTGTTCCAGGATATCGCCGGCATAAGCGCAGAGCAGACCCCGGGTATGACCGAGAAGGACATGCACGAGCGCGGCATCTTCTGGGCAGTGACGCGCATCAAATACGAGGTCGTCAAGATGCCGGCACTCCACCAGCGCGTCATCGCGAAGACCTGGCCGCTCGCCCCGACCGCGATGGGCTTTCAGCGCGAATACCTGCTCAGCGACCTCGCCGGCAACGTGCTGGTCAAGGGCAGCTCGCTGTGGATCATGATGGACTGGGGAAATCGCCAGTTCGTGAGCGCGAGAGACATCTACGACGGCCCCATGGACTTCTTGGACGAGAAGAACTTCGCAAAGGTCAAGCGCTTGAAGGATTTCGAGACGCAGGACGAGCCCGTACGGATGCGCCCCGCCTACACCGATATCGACGTCAACGGGCACACCAACAACACCAAGTACGCGAACTTCGCGCTGAACGCATGGGTGCCAGACGCGAGCGACCACATCAAGACGTTCCAGATCGACTACCGCAAAGAGGTGCGCTTCGGGCAGGACATCGACGTCTTCGTCAAGCGCGAGAACGGCACAGTACTCGTCAAGGGATCAGACGCCGAAGGCGAGCGCATGTTCTCCTGCCTGATTGAGCTCGCGTAGCGTCCCCGCGCTCCTCGGGCATGTGTCCCTTGGATTCGCGCCCCGCTAGGAAAGCCGCTGCGCAGCCGTCACGACATGGCGCAGCATCACGCTCGTCGTGACTGCACCCACCCCGCCGGGCACGGGCGTGATCGCACCTGCGGCCCGCGCTGCACTTTCGGTGTCCACGTCGCCGACCATCTGACCGTCGACGAAGTTGATCCCCACGTCCAAGACAGCCTGCCCGGGCGCAAAGTACGCGGCATCGAGCAGCCTGGCGTGGCCGACGCACGCGATGACGATGTCCGCACCGCGCGTGAGCTCCGCGAGGTCGGACGTATGCGAGTGCGCGATCGAGACCGTCGCGTTCCTGTCGAGCGCGAGCATCGCCACGGGCTTGCCGATGACGAGGCTCCTCCCGACGACCACGACGCGCGCGCCGTCGAGGGCGATGCCGTAATGGTCGAGCACCTCGATGCACGCCTGCGCGGTACAAGGCGCAAAGCCCTCTCCCGTGCCGGTGAAAACGCCGGTCAGCGAAGCGGGCGTTGCCGCATCCACGTCCTTTGCGGGAGAGATTGCCTCGCAGGCGCCCTTCTCGTCGAGCTGCGCCGGAAGCGGGCGGAACAGCAAGATGCCGTGGATCCGCGCATCGTCGTTGAGCGAGGCAATCTCTGCGAGCAGCGCCTCTTGGTCGACCCGCTCGTCGAGCACGACGCTCCGCACCTCGATGCCGACCTTCTCCGCGCGTCGCATGACGCTGCGCTCGTACGCCATATCGTCGGGCCGCTCGCCCACGCGCACGATGCGGAGCATCGGGACGATGCCGCGTCCTCGCAGTGCCTGCGCCCGCTCGCGAGTCTTCCCGTCGAGCGCCTGCGCGACCGGGGCGCCCTTCAGCAGCTGTGCGCTCATGATTCCACGATCCTCTTCTTGACGGCGGCAAAGACGGCATCAGCGCGCGGGCTGTACTTGTCCACGAGGAGCTGCGCTTCCGCCTCGGCAAACTTCACGTACTCGGCGTCCTTGATCAGACGGGTATTGCTCAGCACCGTGAGCTGAGCCGAGACGAGTGCCGCCTTGCAGGTGATGACGCCGCAGCCGACATCGCTCACGACGCTGATCGGGCATTTGTCGACGAGCTGTTCGTGCAGCGTGATGACCTCGGCACACGCGCGCATGATCTGCAGCGGGACGTCCGCGCAGTCGCGCAGTCGCTCGTCCACCATGATGTCGCGGTACACCTTGTCGGGGCCAGACTCCTTGGGGAGCTTGTAAGTCTCGAACAGCGTCTGGAACACGAGGGCATCGCGCTCGACCAGGTCGAGAAGGCGCTTTTGCAGAGCCGTAGCCTTGGCGTACACCGTCTCGACGTTCTGGTTGACCGACTCGTACTCGGGCTTTCCCACCGTGATGGCGTTCACCATGTTGCTGAGCCCCGCGCCGATGGCGCCCACGAGCGATGCCGCGCCGCCTCCACCGGGCGTCGGAGCCGCCGAGCCCAACATCTCGACGAACTCAGTGCAGGTCAGGTCCGTCATTACCGTCATGTTCTCTCCCCCAGTCGGTCTTCTCGCCGCAAGGCGCGGCGTGCAAAAAGTGCCAGCCGCATCAGACAGGTGCGGCTGGCACTCGAAACTGCGCCGTTCCTATTCTAGAACAGGCCGGAGATCACGCCATCGTCGTCGACGTCGATCTTCTCGGCACTCGGGCGCTTGGGCAGGCCCGGCATCGTCAGGATGCTGCCCGTCAGCGCGACGATGAAGCCCGCGCCCGCAGAGACGTTGAGCTCGCGAACGGTAATCTTGAAGCCCTTGGGGGCGCCGAGCAGCGTCTGGTCGTCGCTGAAGGAGTACTGCGTCTTGGCGACGCAGATGGGCATGTCGCCAAACCCGAGCTCTTCGAGCTTCTTTGCCTGCGCCTGAGCGGCGGGCGTCAGGACGGCGCCGTCGGCGTGGTAGATGCGCTTTGCGATGGTGTCGAGCTTCTCGGCGATGGAGGCCTTGAGCGGGTAGGCGAACTCGAAGTCGTTCGGCTCTTCGCACAGGCGGATGACCTCGCGTGCGAGCGCCTTGCCGCCCTCGCCGCCTTTAGCCCAGACCTCGGAGAGCGCGACGTTCACGCCGAGCTCGCGGCACTTGTCCTCGACGAGCTTGAGCTCGGCGGGGGTGTCGGTCGGGAAGGCGTTGATCGCCACGACCGCCGGGAGCTTGTAGACGTTCGTGATGTTGTCGACGTGCTGAAGCAAGTTGGGAAGGCCCGCCTCGAGTGCCTTCAGGTCCTCCTTGTTGAGGGCGTCGAGCGCCGCGCCGCCATGGTGCTTGAGCGCGCGCACCGTGGCCACGATGACGACCGCGTCGGGTTTGAGGCCGGCCAGGCGGCACTTGATGTCGAGGAACTTCTCGGCGCCGAGGTCAGCACCGAAGCCCGCCTCGGTAATCGCATAGTCGCCGTACTTCATCGCCAGGCGCGTCGCCATGACGGAGTTGCAGCCGTGGGCGATGTTGGCAAACGGCCCTCCGTGCACGAAAGCCGGAGTGCCCTCGAGCGTCTGGACGAGGTTGGGCTTGAGCGCGTCTTTGAGCAGCGCCGCCATGGCGCCGTCGGCCTTGAGGTCGCGCGCGGTGACTGGCTTGTCGTCGTAGGTGTAACCGACGATGATGCGCGCGAGACGCTCCTTGAGGTCGTGGATGGAAGTCGCCAGGCAGAAGATCGCCATGATCTCGGAGGCAACGGTGATCTGGAAGTGGTCCTCGCGCGGAACGCCCTGCTTCGCGCCGCCCAGGCCGTCGACCAGGTTTCGGAGCTGGCGGTCGTTCATGTCGACGCAGCGCTTCCATGCGATCTTCTTGGGGTCGATCCCGAGCTCGTTGCCCTGCTGGATGTGGTTGTCGAGCATGGCGGCGAGCAGGTTGTTTGCCGCGCCGATAGCATGAAAGTCGCCGGTGAAGTGCAGGTTGATGTCCTCCATCGGGATGACCTGCGCGTACCCGCCTCCGGCAGCGCCGCCCTTGATGCCGAAGACCGGCCCGAGCGACGGCTCGCGAAGCGCCACCATGACGTTCTTGCCAAGCTGGGACAGGCCGTCTGCCAGGCCGACGGTAGTCGTGGTCTTGCCCTCACCAGCGGGCGTCGGATTGATGGCGGTGACGAGGACGAGCTTGCCGGGGGTGTCCTCGCCCTTCAGGACGTTGTAGTCGATCTTTGCCTTGTACTTGCCGTACAGCTCCAGATCGTCGGCATCCAGACCGGCAGCAGCGGCAACCTCGGTGATCGGGCGCATCTGACAGCCCTGTGCGATTTCAATATCGGATAACATGAAATTCCTCCTCTATTTTGCAGCGGGTAACATAATATATTCATTATATCAATACTTCGTCCGGTTTTCCATACAAGCACGCGAAAAATTTGCCGAAATTGTTACTCGCAAAGCGGGGTGTGTTGTGGTATCATATAGAAATGTAATTGAGAATGGAAAATGAACAATGAAAATGAGTGTGGCAGTGCAAAGCACTGCAATTTAATTCTGCCGCTTTGCGGCGATACATTGATTTCCGATTCTCAATTCTCAATTTTCCATTTTGAAAGGGAGGGGTTTGATGGATACTGCTCGTTCCATTGTACACTCTGTTACGCATTATATCAAAAACACCGACCTGTATCTGATGCTGCTGGGACTGGTCTGCTCGATCTACGGCATGCTCCTCATTTACTCGGCAACGCTCAATCCGGTGACGGCGCTGGACGGCTCGACGAAAAACCTGTATGTACAGGGTGCCGCGATCATTCTCGGTCTGGCGGCGTTTGTCGCGCTCAGTCTGATCGACTTGGAAAATCTGGGCGACCTATGGAAAATATTCGTGATCGGCAATATTCTGCTGCAGTTTCTGCTGTTTACGCCGCTCGGCACCGAGGTCAACGGCCAGCGTGCATGGCTCAATCTGGGCGTGACAAGCCTGCAGCCGGGTGAGCTTGGCAAGCTGATCTTCATCTTCACGATTGCCGCGCACATGACCGAAATACAGGATCATATCACCGAATGGCGCGGACTGGTTTCGGTCGGTCTGCACACGCTGGTAATGATGGGGGCGGTCGTGCTCTCGTCGGGTGACACCGGCATGGCGATTCAGTACCTGATGATCGCGGTTATCATGCTGTTCTCGGCCGGTCTGCCGCTCAAGTGGCTGGGCATTGCTGCCGGAGTCGGTATCGCAAGCGTGCCGATCCTGTGGAATTATGTGCTCAAGGATTACCAGAAAACGCGAATCCTCGTGCTGTTTGACCCGTCCATTGACGTGGAACAGTCCCGACAGGCGACCTACGGCAAGATCGCCATCGGCTCGGGGCAGTTTACCGGTCAAGGCTGGACCAACGGCACGATGACCCAGATGCAGTATGTGCCGGAGAACCAGACCGACTATATTTTCTCGGTAGCCGGCGAGGAACTGGGCTTCCTCGGCTGTCTGCTCATCATCATCCTGCTGATGGCGCTGATCATCCGCCTGTTTTATGTGGCGTACCGCGCCTCCACGCCGTTTTCGGCGCTGATTGCGGTCGGCGTAGGCGGCATGCTGCTGTTCCAGACCTTTATGAATATCTTTATGAATGTCGGTCTGCTGCCTGTCATGGGCCTGACGCTGCCGTTCTTCTCCTACGGCGGTACGTCCATCGTTACCATGTTCGCCGCGCTCGGCATCGCCGCAGGCGTCAGAATGCGGGAAAAGCCAAGCTGGCTGCAAAACTGATATGGGCATCCCGCCCTGCGCATACATTGAAAATGACAGAAGGGATTTTGCAAAATGACCAGACAACAAGCATGGGAGCTTCTTCGCAGGTACAACGCGGAGCCGTTCCATTTACGGCATGCGCTGACGGTTGAGGGCGTCATGCGCTGTTTTGCGGAGCAGCGCGGTTATGACTCGGAATTCTGGGGCATTGTCGGCCTGCTGCACGACATTGATTTCGAGCAGTGGCCGGAGCAGCACTGTGTCAAGGCGCCCGAGCTGCTGCGCGAGGGCGGTGCAGACGAGAGTATCATTCACGCGGTATGCAGCCACGGCTGGGCAATTTGCGTGGATATCAAGCCGGAGCACGAGATGGAAAAGCTGCTGTATGCAGCCGATGAGCTGACCGGCCTGATCGGTGCGGCGGCGCTCATGCGCCCGTCCAAGAGCGTGCAGGACATGGAGCTCAAGAGCCTGAAGAAGAAATACAAGGATAAAAAGTTCGCGGCAGGCTGCTCGCGTGAGGTCATCGAGCGCGGCGCGGAGCTGTGTGGACTGACGCTCGAGGAGCTGTGGCAGCAGACACTGGATGCCATGCGCTCCTGCGAGGATTCCATCAACAGGCAGATGGAAGAGATTTAACGAAATATTGTACTTATATGGAATAATCGGGGCATTTGTAATATTACAAATGCCCCGGTTTCGTCATATTTCGTTGAAATGTGCCATGTTTTGTGGTAGAATACCATCGAGAATGTCCACAGCGGGCATGCAGGAAAGCAACCCACCGGCGAAACAGCATGGAGGTTCAAGAATGCGTTTCAAACGAATGATCGCGGCATTGCTTAGTGCGGCGATATATATGACAGCGGGTGCGGCAGCCGCAGAATTGCCGCAGGATGCCGCGGAGGCAGAGACCACAGCCGTCACGACCGAGACTGCCGCCGAGCGGGATCTGACACAGGATCTGCCGCAGGCGAGAGCAGTCGTCAGCGCGGCAAAGACCACGCACGCGTTTCAGCTCAACGGCAAGGCGGTGACCAATCCGCAGGCGTACTTAATTAACAAGTATAATTATTTCAAGTTGCGCGATGTAGCGTATCTGCTGCGCAACAGCACCGCAGAGTTTGAGGTAGGCTGGGAGAAGTCCACCAACGTTATCACCCTGACGACCGGCAAGAACTACACCGCGGTCGGCGGAGAGCTGAACACGAAGGCACTGTCCAGCGCGGCAGGCAAACCCACCACGGCTATCGTCAAGGTGAACGGCAAAAAGGTTTCGTTTGACGGTTACATCATCAACGGAAACAACTACTACAAGATTGCTGATATGGCGGCCGCACTCGGCTTTACGGCGGATTATGACGTACCAAGCCGCACGGTTTCGCTCAAAACACCGACGCCTGCACCGATTCCGGCTTCGTTCACGACCGGTGTGTACCGCGTCAATGTCCATTCGGCGCTGACCGTGCGCAGCGGTCCGGGCAAAACCTATTCCGAAGTCGGTGAGTACGCCAAGGATGCGCTGGTTATCGTGGACAAGCTGTCGAACGGCTGGGCGCACCTGCTGGACAGCGCAGGTGGCAGCGGCCGTTACTGCAGCGCGGACTATCTGGTGCGTGTAAGGGATTACAATGCGGCGGTCGATAAGCAGACCGAGCCGACTGTCTCCCAGCCGAGCACACCTTCGACGCCGAGTACACCTTCGACGCCGAGTACACCGGTGACTCCTGACGAGCCGACAACGCCGACTGAGCCGACAACGCCGGACACGCCCGCCGAGACATTCACAAGCGGCGTGTATCGTGTAACCGTGGGTTCCGAGCTGTCTGTTCGCTCGAGCCCGAGCACCTCCGGTACACTGGTCGGTGTGCTGAAAAACGGCGCGGAAATCGCGGTTGACAGCATCAGCAACGGCTGGGCGCATATTATGGATAACTCTTCGGGCAGCGGCCGCTACTGCAGTGCGGCTTACCTGACGCGCGTGCGCGACTACGTCAGCGGCGACGAGGATAACGATCCGATACAGCCGCCGCGCACCTCGCACATTGACGGCGTGAAGACGGTCATTATCGACCCGGGTCACGGCGGCAGCGATGTCGGCGCGAACAACGGCGGTTCGCTCGATGAGAAGCACGTCAACCTGTATGTGGCGCAGTACCTCAAGCAGTACCTTGAGGCAGCCGGTGCAAAGGTTATCATGGTGCGCGATACCCTTGAGGAAGGCAGCGAGCTGACGCTGCGCGGCGCTGTTATGAAACAGTATGCGTCCTCGGCGGACCTGTTCTTCAGTATCCACCACAATGCAGCCAACACCACTGCACGCGGCGCGGAGATCCTGGCGCAGATTGCGGACAAGAACGGCGGACCGACCAAGATTCTGGCGCAGGCGCTGCTCGACGAGTACGAAAAGCTGGGTGTTCCGATTCGCCAGATCGTGTTCCGCGAGGGCAGTCACGGCGATTATTATTACACCAACCGTGCAGCAGCGGCGCTGAATATTCCGGCGCTGACGAGTGAATTCTGTTTCATTGATAACGAGGAGGACCAGAAGTTCATCGACAGTGAGGAGGACTGGCAGAAGCAGGCGCGTGCACAGTGCAATGCGATCCTGTATTATTTCACACAGGTGCAGTATTAAGGCAATGTCGCATAATTAAAGCGGCGGTGCCTTAAGTAAACTATAAGTTGACCGCGTCGTTTACGGCGCGGTTTGCTTTGAAAAAGGAGATATTTGTTATGACAGAACGGGCAAAACTGGCACAGGATTTTCACGATCAGGGCTACAACTGCGCACAGGCGGTGGTCTGCGCGTACTGCGATCTGGTTGGTCTGGATAAGGAGACCGCCTATAAAATGTCGGAAGGCTTCGGCTTCGGCATGGGCTGTATGGAGATGTGCGGCGCGCTGAGCGGTGCGTTCATGCTCGCGGGCATGAAGAACAGCGCAGGAGCGGATAAGCCGGGCACGACCAAGGGGCAGACCTATAAGGTCACGAAGATGCTCAAGGAGAAGTTCGAGCAGAAGAACGGCGCGTATCTGTGCCGCGACCTCAAGGGCGTAGCCGACGGCAATGTACGGCGCTCCTGCCCGGGCTGCATTGAGGATGCGTGTGAGTTGATTGAGGAATACCTCACGAAATAAAAAGAAAATCCCTTTCTCGACTGAGAAAGGGATTTTTTTGTGCAATTCGGAGGGCAGCGGCGGGATGTCTCATCCCGCCGTTCCACAGAGAATCTGCACGATAACAAATCAAAACTTACAGATTAAACACAATGCCGCATACCGCGCCGATCAGGATAAACACGATCGGATGCAGCTTTTTGAGCTTCCAGATACCGAGCGACAGCACGAGGAAAATAATTATCGCCGGAACATTGATGACTGAGCCGAGACTTGCGATACCTGACCAGTTTTCCGTATGCAGCAGGGAAGCGGCGAACACCTCGAGCATTGCGCCGAAGATCAGACCCGCAGACGCCGGACGCAGGCCGTAAAAGCCGTTCTTGACCAGCGGAGAGTCGCGGAACTTATCGAGCGCACGCGACACCAGAATGATGATGATGACCGACGGCAACACAAGCGAGCAGGTCGCTGTGATGGCACCGGGAATGCCGGCTGCGTGGAAGCCTGCGTATGTTGCCGAGTTGACACCCATCGGACCGGGTGTGGACTCGGAGACCGCAATCATGTCCATCAGATCATTCGGCGTGAACCACGGATACCGCAGCGAAATCTGCTTGAGAAAGGGCAGGGTCGCCAGTCCGCCGCCGATGGCGAACAGACCCGCCTTGAAAAATTCATAAAACAGCTGAAGGAAAATCATGCGCGTTTCCTCCTGATCATACCGATGATAATACCGGCAGCAGCGGCGATAACGACCATTACAACCGGCGATACGCCGAAGAAGGCGACAGCCGCGAACGTAACGAGCAGGATAACACTGGTCGGAACGTCAACAACGCCCTTTTTCGCCATTTTCCACACGGACTGCAGCACAAGCGCGCAGACCGCGATGCGGATTCCGGCAAATGCGTGCTGCACGACAGCGAGATGCGCAAACTGCTGGATAAATGCGGCAATGATCGTGATAATAATCAGCGATGGCGTGATCATGCCTGCCGTGGCGGCAATACCGCCGAGAATGCCGTGCGTCTTGCAGCCGATGAACGTGGACGTGTTCACGGCGATAACGCCCGGCGTACACTGACCGATGGCGTAGTAGTCCATCAACTCGTCCTCAGTCGCCCAGTGGCGGTTTTCAACGACCTCGCGCTGCAGAATCGGCAGCATGGCATAGCCGCCGCCGAACGTGCATACGCCAATCCGTGCAAATGTGAGGTATAGATCAAGGTAAGGATTCAAATGATACAGTCCTTTCGTCAGGAGATAACTTCAATAGTATACACCCGCTGTCGAAAAATGAACAGAATAATCCTGTTAAGAGAATGAAAAAAACGCTCAAAGCAGCAGCTCCAAGCGTTTTCTGTTTACTTTGCGGGAATGACCTCCAGCCAGTAGCCGTCCGGGTCGGAGATAAAATAGATGCCCATTGCCGGATTTTCAAAGCAGATGCAGTCCATTTCCTTGTGCTTTGCGTGTGCGGCATCGAAATCATCCACGCGGAAGGCCAGGTGGAACTCGTTGTCACCGAGGTTGTACGGCTTGTCCCAGTCGCGCAGCCATGTCAGCTCGAGCAGATGCGGCGTTACGCCATCGGTCAGGTATACAATAATGAAGCTGCCGTCCGGTGCGTTGATGCGGCTGGATTCGGTCAGACCGAGAGCCTCCTTATAAAAAGAAAGCGAGCGGTCCAGATCGCGGACGTTGAAGTTGTTGTGTGCAAACGAAAATTGCATAATGATATCCTCCTGATTGCGAATCTACGGTTACTGTACCATGAAGTTATGAAAATTGCAAGCGGACGGCGAAAAGATACAAAACCGGTTTGCATTTAGTGTTGAAATTCTGGCGATGGCTTGCTATAATTAGGTTGAATATTTGCGTCCAAAAAAGGAGGCAGGGGTTTGAAAAAGAGATTACAGAAGATGCTGGCTCCCAACAGCGTAATGTTTTATGTGCTGTTTTTCCTGTTTGCGGTCGTGGGACTTTATTTCTCCCGCGTGTACGGTGCGGCGGGTATTGTGGTGTGTATCATCCTGCGGATTGTTTCGCTGCGTACGAATGCGGCACGGCAGCGGCAGGTGCAGGAACTGATGAACAACATCGAGGTAGACGGCGGAGAGATCCGTCCGGCGGTGACACGCTCGCCGCTGCCGACAGCTGTCGCGCTGGCTACCACGGGTGAGATCGTATGGGCGAATGACGCATTTGCGGAAATCAGCGGTCGAGGGACTGCGGTAAGCGGCGTTCGCATGGGCGAGATCGCACCGACGTTTGAGACCGGCTGGCTCATCAAGGGACAGACCGCGTTCCCGGGCGAGCTTGGCATTGGCAAGCGGCAGTACCATGTATTCGGCAGTCTGGTGCAGAGCGGCGCGGGGCAGCTGATGATGCTGCATTTTATCGACTGCACCGAGTTTGTCCGTCTGCGCGACGCAGCGGAGACTACCCGTCCGGCTATCGCGGTTATCGCGATCGACAACTACGAGGATCTGGTCAAGAATACCACTGACTCGGAAAAATCCAACATTCTGGCGGGTATTGACAAACGTCTGTTTGCCTGGGTGAAGGACTCAAGCGCCGTACTGCGCAAGTACGACCGCGACAAGTATATCTTCGTGATCGAAAGCGCCGAGCTGGACAAGCTGGTCGCGCGCAAGTTCTCCGTTCTGCAGGAGGTGCGCGAGATTGAGAACCACGAGGGCGTTGTAGCTACTCTGTCCATCGGTATCGGACGCGACGGCGAAACGCTTGCGGAAAGCTATCAGTTTGCCGGACTTGCTATCGACATGGCGCTGTCCCGCGGCGGCGACCAGGCGGTTATCAAGAATAAATTTAACTTTGCCTTCTTCGGCGGACTGAGCGAAGAAGTCGAGAAGCGCACCAAGGTCAAGAGCCGCGTGGTTGCCAACGCACTCAGCCAGCTGATTCGAGACTCGTCTCAGGTGCTGGTCATGGGCCATAAGAACAGCGATATGGACGCCATCGGTGCTGCTGCCGGTATGGTCTGTGCCGCGCGCGTCAAGGGCAGACCGGTGCACATTGTTGTGGACCGTCAGCACACCATGGCAAGTGACCTGATCGAGCGGCTGGAAACCCAGTCTGAGTACAAGGGTGTGTTCATCAGCGCCGAGGATGCGATGATCGCGTGCGATTTCAACACGCTGCTTATCGTGGTGGACGTAAACCGTCCTGGCTATGTGGAGAGCGCGGCGCTGCTCGAATCTATCAACAAGATCGCAGTCATTGACCATCACCGCCGTGCGGCGGATTATATCGAGAACGCAGTCGTATCCCTGCACGAGCCGTATGCGTCGTCCGCATCCGAGCTGGTCAGCGAGTTGCTGCAGTATCTTGTGCCGACCAGCGGCATTCTCACCTGCGAGGCGGAAGCCATGCTGGCGGGGATTTATCTGGATACCAAAGGCTTTTCAACGCGCACCGGCGTCCGCACATTTGAGGCGGCAGCGTATCTGCGCCGCGCAGGTGCGGAGTCGAGCGATGTCAAGCGCCTGTTCCAGTCCAGCTTTGACCAGTATATGGAGCGCCAGAAGCTGATTTCTTCCGCGCGCGACTGCGGTCAGGGTGTTATCTTTGCCATCACCGGCGAGGAGGTGGACCGCATTGCGGCCGCACAGGCAGCGGACGAGCTGCTGTCCATCATCGGCACACATGCAAGCGTTGTTGCGTTCCGCAGCGGCAATGATATGGCGGTTTCCGCTCGTGCGGCAGGCCACGTCAATGTGCAGCTGCTGATGGAGAGACTCGGCGGCGGCGGCAACCATTCGGCGGCCGGTGCACAGCTGAAGAATACCACGCCGGAGGAGGCCGACAAGCTGATCACGGATGCCATTCGCGGCTACTTCGACGATCAGCGGACCGAGAAGCAGGACGACAACAAATAACAGTCTGTCGGAAAAGGCGTTTCACGACAGCCGTAATTAGACCGAAAAGCAGGCGAAGCTGTTCGCCGCATTCGATATAGGGCAATACCGCATAATTGAACAAGAGCGGTTTTGCCCTCAGTACACACAAAAGGAGTAATCATCATGAAAGTAATTCTCAAGGCCGACGTTAAGGGCAAGGGCAAAAAGGGCGAGCTGATCGAGGTCAGCGAGGGCTACGGCCGCAACTTCCTGATGCCGCGCGGTCTGGCAGAGCCGGCAACCGCGGATAACCTGAACGTCAAGAAGGCGCAGGATGAGGCACACGCACGCAAGATCGCACTCGAGCAGCAGGCAGCCCGCGAGGCAGCCGAGAAACTCAAGGAGAGCCCGGTAAAGGTTCCGGCCAAGGGCGGCACGGGCGGCCGTCTGTTCGGCGCTGTTACCTCCAAGGAAATCGCTGAGGAGCTGAACAAGCAGTACGGTCTGAACGTACCGAAGCAGAAGATCGTGCTCGAGGAGCCGATCAAGACCTTCGGTGTACACCGCGTAAAGGCAAAGCTGTATCAGGATATCGCAGGCGAGATTCTGGTGCAGGTAGTCGAGGCGTAACCTGCACCTATAGGGGACTTCAAAAGTCCCCTATATACGAAATGTGGTTCCGGAGAAACCACATTTCGATACCCGAATGTCGCGCTCTAAGAGCGCTGGGTCGGGGTACAAAAAGACCCGGCAAAGCTGGGCCTTTTTGTGTGCCGCTCTGCGGCACGGATTGAATGCCGTCGCATAGCGGCGGTCGCCTGAGGGCGGGCCAATGACTCGGTTTTCCATTCGGAAAACCTGTCATGTGGTCGCGCTTTGCAAGCAAAGCGGGATTTGATTGACGCAGGCGATGCCTGCGTTGTCATTTTTTGTTCCTCATTCTCAATTCTCCATTTTCCATTCTCAATTTGTTAGCGGAGGAAGGTAAGTAAGTGCCCGACGAACTTTTAATGCGGCAGGTGCCGCAGGATCTGACTGCGGAGCAGTCGCTTTTAGGCGCGATGCTGGTCGATCCGAATTGCATTCCTGAGGTCATCGAGCAGGTGCGCGCCGATGATTTTTACGCGGAAGAAAACAAGCGCATCTTTGAGACCATCTACTCGATGTTCAACGGCGCACAGCGTATTGACCCGGTAACCGTTCTGGATATGCTCACGCGCATGGGCTACTACGACGAGGCCGGCGGCCGCGCGTATCTCTTTCAGCTGATGGAGGTCACGCCGGGTGCGCGGAACGTCAACGAATATGTCCGCATCGTGCGTGACAAGAGCCTGCTGCGCCAGCTGGCGGATGCGGGCAGCGAGATTCAGCAGAACGCCCTCGAAGCCCACGGCGAAGCCTCCGGCATTGCCGAGCTGGCGGAGCAGCGCATTTACAGCATTCGGCAGGGACGTGAAATTAAGGGCCTGTCACGGCTTTCTGAGGTTATCGCCGATCTGTATACCGAACTGGACGAGCGTGCCCGGTCGGACAGTGAAATTCCCGGTATGTCCACTGGCTTCCACGCGCTGGACACGGCGCTGACCGGTCTCAATAAATCTGACCTGATTCTCATTGCGGCACGACCCGGCATGGGCAAGACCGCCTTTGCGCTCAACGTGGCGCTCAATGCGGCTAAGGCAAGTGTCAAGAATAAGGAGCGCGGCGACAAAAAGGGCACCGGCGTGTGCGTGTTCCAGCTTGAGATGGGCAAGGAACAGCTGGCCAGCCGTTTTCTGTCGAGTGAGGCACTCATCGAGTCGCAGAAGCTGAAAACCGGCAATCTGGACGGTGACGACTGGGTAAAGATCGCGCGTGCGTCCGGCGTGCTGGCAGGACTGAATATCTATGTGGACGACAATCCGGCCATCACGGTTGCGGAGATCAAGGCGAAATGCCGCAGACTGGGCGACGAACTCGGTCTGATCGTCATCGACTATCTGCAGCTGATGCACGTCGGCGGCCGCCACATGGATAACCGTGTGCAGGAGGTCGCAGAGATTTCGCGTTCGCTGAAAATTATGGCGAAGGAACTCAATGTTCCGGTCGTGTGTCTGTCGCAGCTGTCGCGTGCGTCCGAGCAGCGCTCGGATAAGCGCCCGATGCTGTCCGACCTGCGAGAGTCCGGCGCGATCGAGCAGGACGCCGACATCGTTATGTTTATCTACCGCGACGATTACTACGATGATGAAAGCGAAAATAAAAATATCGCAGAAATTATCATTGCGAAAAACCGTCACGGTGCGACCGGCACCATTGAGCTGCAGTGGGTCGGTCAGTATACCACGTTCTCCAATCCGGACCGCATTCACGAGGAGTAAGCCATGCTGGATACGGTAAAACGGACGATTTCTGACTATATGATGCTTGAAACCAGCGAAAATGTGCTGGTTGCCCTGTCCGGCGGTGCGGATTCCACAGCGCTTCTGCTGAGTCTGCGCGAGCTGGGGTATCCGGTGCGGGCATTTCACCTCAACCACTGTCTGCGCGGTGCAGAGTCCGACCGGGACGAAGCCTTCTGCCGCAGGCTGTGTGAGAAGCTCGGCGTGGAACTGACGGTCGAGCGCGTGGACATAGCCGCTGCCGCAGGCGATTCCGCGGTGGAGGAGACCGCGCGGCGTATTCGCTATGCACGGCTGGAGCATGCCGCGCACGGAGCCAAAATCGCGGTGGCGCACAATGCGGACGACAATCTGGAGACCATGCTGTTCCATTTGGTGCGCGGCACAGGTGCGAAAGGTCTCACGGGCATTCCGCCGGTGCGCGGACGCATCATTCGGCCTCTCATCGCGGTCGAGCGCAGCGAGATCGAAGCCTTTCTGCGCGAGCGCGGACAGGATTTCGTCACGGACAGCACGAACGCGGATACAGTTTATACGCGCAACCGCCTTCGTCAGGAGGTCGTTCCCGTTCTGCGGGAATTGAATCCGCAGGCGGCGCAGGCGGCAGCACGGCTTTCGCGTCAGCTTCGGCAGGACGAGACTTGCCTGCAGAGTTATGCACAGACCTGTGTACAACTTTGTGCAGTCGGGAACGGCGCGTGGAAAATTCAGCCTCTGCGGGAAGCCGCACCGGCGGTTCGCAGCCGAGCGCTGCGGCTGCTGCTCGAAAATGCGGATATGCCGCTCAAAGACGTAACTGCAAAGCATATTACTGCGCTCGAGCATCTGCTGGAAACCGCGTCTCCGTCTGCGGAAACCGATTTGCCGAACGGCTATTTCGCAAGACGTGAATATGACGTTCTGCGCATCATTTCCAAGGCTGAAACTGCGGTCGAGCGGCCGGAAATCCCGCTTACCCTACCATTTGCAGGGACGATCTGGAAGGACACGGTAAAGCTCGCCGCAAAAAAATTAGAAAAATCCGAAGTTTTTTACAAAACATTCAATACTTTTTGCCTGGATTGTGGTACAATAGATTTTGAATCGCTGTGTGTTCGCACGCGGCGCACCGGAGATACCCTGCGGCTGACCGAAAACGGCGGCAGCAGATCGCTCAAAAAGCTGATGATCGACCGAAAGATTCCGCGCTATATGCGGAATGCGATGGCCGTCATCGCAGATAAAAACGGCGTGATCGCGGTGCAGGATATCGGTGCGGACTGCAGCAGAACAGCCAAAAATAACGCAAATACACTGCAGATTACAGTAAAGGGGTTATCGAAAAATGGCTTATAATATGCGAGATGACATCAAGGAAGTTTACTTTACCGAGGAGCAGCTTCACGAAAAGGTAGCAGAGCTGGGTGCGCGTATCACGGAGGACTACCGCGACAAGAACCCGCTGATCGTCAGTGTGCTCAAGGGCTCCTATGTGTTCATGGCCGACCTGACCCGCGCCATTGATACGCCGTGCAACGTGGATTTCATGGTCGTATCCAGCTACGGCAAGGGCACCAAGACCTCCGGCGAGGTGCAGATCATCAAGGATATCGCACAGCCGATCGACGGCCGCGACCTGCTGATCGTTGAGGATATTCTGGATTCCGGCGTAACGCTGCATTATCTGATGCAGATCCTTGCAGCACGCGGCGCAAATTCCATCCGCCTGTGCACGCTGCTCTCCAAGCCGGAGCGCCGCAAGATTCAGGTTGATGTGGACTATCTCGGCTTTGAGATTCCGGACGAGTTCGTAGTCGGCTACGGTCTTGACTACGCGGAAAAGTATCGCAATCTGCCGTATATCGGCATACTTAAGCCGTATGTTTACGGCGGCGAGTAATTTAGGGAAGAGGTGTTAAACCGATTTGAAAGGCAAAATGAAAGGCTTCGGCCTTTACCTGATCATACTGGTGTGCCTGCTGGCGGGCGTCAGCTATGTGGTCAGCCAGACACAGCAGACAGAAACGCTGTCCTATAATCAAATCTATAACTATTTTATGGATGGCGATGTTGACCAGTACGACGTGGACGACACCACGCTGACCATGCATTTGAAAAAGGAAAACCAGACGTACACTTACGATTTGGGCGACTACAGAAGCGTGTTCTATAATGATCTGGGTGAGACTATTCAGCAGCAGATGCGGGATGGCACGCTGACCAAGGTCGATTACCGCACGGCGATCATTCCGTGGTGGGCACAGTTCCTGCCGTATGTGATCCTGATCGTGCTGCTGATCGCGTTCTGGTGCTTTATGATGAACAAGCAGTCCGGCGGCGGAGCAGGTCCGATGCAGTTTGGCAAGGCCCGTGCAAAGCTGGCGCAGGACGATAAGCGCAAGGTCACCTTCAATGATGTGGCAGGCGCGGATGAAGAAAAGGCCGAGCTGCAGGAAATTGTTGAGTTCCTCAAGAATCCGCAGAAGTTCGTGCAGATCGGCGCGCGTATTCCGAAGGGCGTGCTGCTGGTCGGCCCTCCGGGCACCGGTAAGACCCTGATCGCGCGTGCGGTTGCAGGCGAGGCGGGCGTACCGTTCCTGTCTATTTCGGGTTCGGACTTCGTTGAGCTGTACGTCGGTGTCGGCGCATCGCGTGTGCGCGACCTGTTCGAGCAGGCCAAGAAGAACGCACCGGCTATCGTGTTCATCGATGAGATCGACGCGGTAGGCCGTCAGCGCGGCGCAGGTCTCGGCGGCGGCCATGACGAGCGCGAGCAGACGCTCAACCAGCTGCTCGTTGAGATGGACGGCTTTGGTGCAAACGAGGGCGTTATCGTCATCGCAGCCACCAACCGCAAGGATATTCTGGATAACGCGCTGCTGCGTCCGGGCCGTTTCGACCGTCAGGTCTATGTCGGTGCACCGGATGTCAAGGGCCGTGAGGCTGTCCTCAAGGTACATGCCCGCAACAAGCAGTTCGACCCGGATGTCAAGTTCTCTGAAATTGCCAAGACGACCGCCGGTTTCACCGGTGCAGACCTCGAAAACCTGCTCAATGAGGCAGCGCTGCTTGCGGCACGCCGCAACAAGAAGCTGATCTCGCAGGAGGAGATCGAGGAGTCGCTGCTCAAGGTCGTAATGGGCGTGGAGAAGAAGAGCCACATCATCAACGAGCACGACAAGCGCCTGACCGCGTACCACGAGGCCGGTCACGCTATCTGCTTCCACGTTCTACCGACGCAGGATCCGGTACACCATGTTACCATTATCCCTCGTTCGTCCGGCGCAGGCGGCTTTACCATGCCGCTGCCTGAGGAGGATCAGGCCTACCGCACCAAGAAGTATATGGAGGAGTACATCATCGTTTGCCTGGGCGGCCGCGTGGCTGAGCAGCTGACGATGGAGGATATCTCCACCGGTGCTTATGGCGACATCAAGCAGGCGACCCAGATGGCACGCGCCATGGTCACCAGCTACGGCATGAGCGAGCGTATCGGCCCGATCGACTACGGTTCGGATAATGGCGAGGTGTTCCTCGGCCGCGATCTGGCAGCCGGCAAGGGCTATTCCGAGGTTAAGGCGGCGGAGATCGACGACGAGATTCACCGCATTATCGAGCACGCATATCACGCCTGTGAAAAGCTGCTGAGCGAGCACATGGACGAGATGAAGCGCGTTGCCGAGTATCTCATCCGTAACGAAACGATGGACGGCGAGACCTTTGTTAAGGTCTACAACGGCGAAATCGTTCCGGATAAGATCGTCGGCGAGGATCTGATGACCGAGCTGCAGCAGGAGCTGCACGCCAAGGTAAGCAAGCCTGCGGAATCCGCAGAGGAGCTTGCCAAGGTCGAAGAAGCTGAAAAGGATCTCGACCCGGATAAGCAGGATCAGTAAACATTCACAAAACCCCACAGAAAATTCTGTGGGGTTTTTCCTTGCCTGAAATGTCAAATACTCTTGACATTTTGCTGTCCGCCTGTTATCTTGAAGATGTAAAGAGAACTTTACATTTTAGCGAACAGCATCAAGGGTAGGAGGTGCTTTTATGCGGTGGAATTTGTACACATCAGCCGAGAAAATGCAGGTATTGTGGGTCTGCATCGGTCTGCCGGTGCTCCTGCTGGCGGCATGGCTGGTAAGAGACTGGATGGATGCCGGAGGATCGAAAAAGGCCCGCAAAGCCGCCAAAGCACTCGGCAGCAGGACCGATGAGATGGAGCACGCCATCAGCATACAGGCGCAGGCGGTCGCGTACCGCGTGACGCAGGCGGGAATCCAGGTGTGCCTGTATTATCGGTTGCTGATAAAAGGGCAGGCGGCAATGGAGTTGTGTGCGCTGCTGGTCGTGTCCGGCATGGCGGAGGTGGCTGTTATACTTGTGCAGACGTTCCGCAAAGCAAAGGACGACGAGGAGCATCCGCCGAGACTGGCTTTCCTTATCGCAAAGCTGACGTTCTGTGCGGTGCTGATCGGATTGGCCGTCGGAATGACGGTTCTAACGCAAAACTGGTAGGAGGTGCGCTTATGAGCTGGGATATGTACGATATGACACAGAAGGTGCAGGTTGTTGTGGTTGCGATTGTGCTGCCGCTGGTTATTCTTGTAGCGAGTCTGTGGCACGACTGGGTAGAAGAAGGACAATCGCCGCGAGCGAGAAAAATCATGAAGGACTGGGAATGGAATATTGATGAGATGGCGCACGCCGTCAATGTGAAGGGTCGCTTGATCGGCTACCGTGTGCTGCAGGCCGGTGTTATCATTTATCTTGGTTACAGCCGCTTTTTTCGTGATTATCGCTCGATTGAACTCAGTGTCCTGGCAATCGTGTCCATTGTTGCTGAGGTGCTGTTTATTATCATCAAAACCATTCGTAATATGGCGGGCGATGAGGATAAAACGCAAATGTGGAAACAGATGGGACATAGTGTGTTCAATAATCTGATGTATCTGTGTATTGTGGTCGATGTTTTCTGGATGTAGGGAGGTGCACCTATGTTTACAACCGAAACCGGTATAGGCGTGGTCGTAATGGTTGTTTTTGCGGCATTCTGGCTGGCTTTTATGCTCTGGGAGGACTGGGGACAGGCCGGGAAAACCGCTCGTGCACGCGCTTCCGCGAAGGCTAACGGCTGGGAGCAGGACGAAATGCAGAACACGATCACACGCAATGGTGCGATTATCGCCTATCGCTTGATGACGGTCGGGCTGTTCGTGGTGATGCTGGTGGATATCATTGCATTCGGCAAAAATGTGAGCGAGTTTGCGATTCTGTGGTTCGTGTGCATGGTGTTCGAGGGTATTTACAGAACAATCGCGACCTACCGTGCCGCAAAAGACGACGAGGAAAATCCGCCGTCTAAAAGTGCGCTCGCCGGGGATATTGTAAAGCGTATTTTCATTCCGGTCGTGATATTCGCAGATTTGATATGGAAGTTCTGGCGCTGAAGATGAAGAACAACATTAAAGAACTCCGCAAGGCGCGCGGCCTGCGGCAGGAGGACATGGCAAAGCTGCTCGGGGTATCGCGGCAGACCATCGTGGCGATGGAGAACGATAAGTACGACCCGACCCTCGAACTGGCGATTAAAACCGCACGGCTTCTGGAACAGCCGGTTGAGAAGATTTTCTTCCTCGATGAAGAATCGTGAAAATTGAGAATTGAAAATGGAGAATGAAGTGCGATGGCATACCTCGATTTTGGGCGGCCAATGGCCGCCCCTGCGGGTACACGTTTGCAAATGGTTCGGAAAATGCAATCTTTACGTTCATTTTCCATTCTCCATTACTGTATGAAAAAAGGACTTCCCGCAGGAAGTCCTTTTGATTAACGAGGTTTACCCAATACCGCCCGGGATAATAAAGCTGAAGAATACGACGAGTGCGGCAAGGAAGATATACACATACTTCGCAAGCGGCGCAAACGCGCGGCTGAGCGGCTTGCTGCGGCCGTTCATCAGCTCCTGCTCCATCTTGTCGATGCCGAGCACCCAGTACGCCATAATCGCACCGAGGATTGCACCGATCGGCACAATGTAAATGGTAATCACGTCCATCAGCGTACCCATGAGCGTATCGCGCTCGATAAACAGGCCAACCGCCAATGCGGCGCCGCACGCCAGCAGGACAGCGGCCTTTCGGCTCAGCTTGAGGCGCGTCTGTGCGGCTTCAGAGACTGCTTCCAGCATATTCGCCAGCGAGGTAATGCCCGCGAACAGCACGGAAATAAAGAAGAAGAACGCGAACAGACGGCCGAACGGCATCTGCTGGAATACACGCGGCAGGGTGATGAACAGCAGCTTGGGACCGGAGGCCGGGTCCAGACCGAACGCGAATACGCTCGGCAGGATGGCGAAGCCGGCCAGCATAGCCGCGCAGGTGTCGAGCACCGCCGTCATGCAGGACGAGTGAACGACATCCTCGTTCTTCGGCAGGTACGAGCCGTAAATGATCATGCCCGAGCCGGTGATCGACAGCGAGAAGAACGCCTGCCCCATCGCCATGATCCATGTGCGCGGGTTGAACAGGTACTCCCACTGCGGTACGAGCAGGTATTTGTAGCCTTCGATCGCATTCGGCAGGAAGGCTACGCGGACAGCAATAATGATGAACAGGATGAAGAATGCGGGCATCATCACCTTGTTGATCTTTTCAATGCCGCCGGACACGCCGAAGATCAGCACAGCCGCCGTCAGCAGGATAACCAGGGTGTGCCACGGCACACTGGAAAAATTCGTGCTGCTCATTTCCGTGAAGAACTGCTCCGGTTCGGTGCTCATCAGCGAGCCGGTCAGTGCACCGAACGCGCTCCGCAGCACCCAGCCGACGATGATGGCGTAGCCGATGGCGATGCCGAGCGAGCCGAGCAGCGGAATCGTACCGAGGATGGCGCCGCCCTTTTTGCCGCGGGACTTCATCGCAAATTCATACGAGCCGATCGGACCTGTGCCGGTCATGCGGCCGAAGGCGAACTCGCCGGACAGGCCGACATAGCCGAACAGCGCAATAAACAGCAGGTAGGGGATTAAAAAAGCCGCGCCGCCGTATTGACCGGTGCGATAGGGGAACATCCAGATGTTGCCCATGCCGACCGCTGAGCCGACAGCCGCCAGCACAAAGCCGATTTTTGAGGTAAAGGTTTCGTTTCCATTTTTCTGATGCATAATAAAATTCTCCGGTTTGTTTACAAGTGTATACTTAGTATAACACAAAATAAAGTAAAAAGCCACTTGTACTTTCAACAGGAAAAGCGGGAGCTTTTGACAGAAGTAACAAAACGCTCGTCGGAATTTAGGGAAATTTATCAGTTATTCTCTTGCGCTCGGTGGATGGATATGGTATGATAGATGAGCGTGAAAAAGACAAGTGTC
>OLRR01000738.1_pt1 | contig 23965 bp, 17 predicted proteins | sample 1671941 | NCBI WGS metagenome assembly OLRR01 (sample SAMEA3136628, study PRJEB25190) | human gut metagenome
GTATCGCCAGCGACGCCATTTTGCAGGCTAACCGCACCGGACGTATTGGTCAGATTGCCATTAACCGTCACGTTGGAAAGATAAGTCAGGCTGTCAGTTTCAAGGTTGGTATTAAGCTCACCTGTCAACGTCACACCATCGGTGGCATTCACCAGCGTCCCATCGCCGTTAAATAGTGAGGCATTAAGGGCGACGGAAGTATCCTGCCCGGTCAGGCGCAAAACCGTACCATCGCTGATGTCGATAGTGCCGCTGGAAATAGCATCAATTGACTGAATATCCTGATCCGCGCCAGTAACGAACGTTGCCCCATCACCAACCCACAGTGACGAAGCATAAGGAAGGATATCAGCAACATCACCTTTCAGGGTGCCTTCTTCGACACGTACCGCCGACTGCGTTGTACCGCTGGCGGTCAGCTCCAGTGTACCAGCCCCCGTTTTAGTCAATGTGCTACCCTCATCCTGATGCTGCCCGCTGCTGTCAGCCATCAGTGTGCCCCACTGCGTGTTTACCCCCGCATCAACTGCCACTTCACCGTCGGCGCGCATTTCAATATCACGTCCGTGGCCTGCCGCATCTGAACGCGTGTCAACGTCGGAGGTAATCTCCATCACGCTTTCTTGTTGCTTATCGGTAAAGATAACCTGGCGGTTATAGTGGGTATCTCCAAGCTGCGAGTTGTCGCTCACCATCAGCGTACCGGAGGCGATTTGTGTTGTGCCCAAATAACTATTATTGTTTGCCAGACTTACCTGCCCGTCGCTCGCATCGACCACCACGTAGACGCCATCTTTCCCGTCGCCGCCGATATGCAAATTGTCGCCACCTGCAAGATCTACCACATCCTGACTGCCGATAACCGTTCCGCTGCTGCCACTGACTTCAAGGCCATCGTTGTATGATGTGCCGCTCTGCCAGGTGGAGAAATCAGAGAGATCGAGCACACCGCCGTTTAACACGATCGACTGCGGATCGTCCTGGAGAGCGGTAAGATCTGCCGCGTCGCCTTCCAGCGAAAGCACCGCACCATCATCAACGACTATATCGCCGGTTAGCGCCATCGACTGCGCCCCTGCCAGCACGTAGCTGCCGTTTTGCGCAATGGTGAGCTGACCAGCACCTTCGATGATGCCAGCAAAACTGCCCTGATTAACAGTAACGTTGCCACCAGCATCGATATTTAAAGTGCCATTCTGAAAGCCCGTCAATGCGTGCACAAAAGTTTGTTGGGTCGAGCCAACGTTTAGCTCAGCCTGATTCTGATACTGATCAATACTCCCTATCGTCAGACCGTAGCAGTCTTGCGGATCGTCCTGGCAATGCGTATCGCCGACATTCATCAGGGAGTTGCTGCGGCCCAGGGTAACTTCACCGTTTTCAATCTGCATCTCACCAGTAAAGTCATTGTTATCTGCATTAAGTACCAGATCGCCGGAACCTGTTTTGGTGATTAACCCGGTACCAGCAATAGAGTCAACAGCTCCGTCATTCTCTGTATTGCCAATAACCAGCGTTTTTCCGTCGGCAATATCAAAGGTAACTTCACTTAAGCCGAGATACATAAAGCCACCCGCCGCAGAGGAAGGACCATCTCCATAGCCTGCTGCGCTATTGTTCTCATCGACTAACACGCCTCCGTTCTGGCTGTAGCTGTCATCAACAGAAATATCAATAAGATAGGGAGCCGTCACGCTATTGGTATATATCGCCCCGCCATAACCTTCGGCAGTGTTATTTGTAAAGGCAGTGTTATTTACTATCGTATAACCTGAAGGATGCTTGCTGTCGCTATTATTATCGGTAACATCGATTGCCCCGCCATCGCCATCACTGTAACTTGTTGATGTATATGCCTGGTTGTTATCAAAAATAACATCACTTAAATAAACGTCATTATTAATGGTATAAATTGCGCCACCTTTGCCATCATTAGCGATGTTATTGCGAAACATGGCGTTAGTGACACGTAAATCGACGGCACCAGTATCGTTAGTACCAGAAGAATAGATTGCGCCACCATAGCCGCCTGCGACGTTACCGGAAAAAATAACATCAGTAAGATTCAGCGTTGAGTTTTCTTTAGCAAATATGGCCCCGCCGTTATTATATTCTCCTGTAACGGTGTTATTGGCAAACAGAGTCATTCCAGTTTCATTTTCTGGTAATAGTGAAAATTCCGCTCCTTGTTGCAAAAATACGGCCCCACCGCTGGCGTTATTGGTCATATCCGAAAAAACCAGCCATTGCCCATCAGCGATACTCCAGTCCTGCGTAATGCCTGAAAGGCTTTGCCTGCTGGCCTGACAACTCGCTTTGACATCATATCCCTGGCATGAATCAGTGACCGCCGCGACACCGTTAGCAGAGAAAAGAGATGCAATCATTGACGGGAGTAAAGATAAATACTCCTTGCGTAGAAAGATAATCCGCATATTAATCTAACCATCATTTTCTATAAGACGGCGTATTTAATCGCATTATACGATATGGAATATCTTTCTTTTGTAAATTGTTCAACCCGGTGCAATGGCTATTTTGTTATTATTTGATGAATAATATCAGTGCGTCATAATTCAAGTTAATAACCTTCAGGGATATCAGTTATATTTAAACTAAATTAAAGTCATGAATAATTTTCTTATAATATAAGGTAAATTAACAAAATGGCTTAGCATTTAACAATAACCGAATAGAAAACAACCATTTCGCCATCAACAATCTCTTACATTCGCTTATATATTGACCACAACTGATACATCAGATTATGTGATGACTCGTGCTTAGATCAATTTTTGCAATCATTAGCAAAAAGATTAATAAACCATCTATATCAATTTATCTAACCTATTATGCCGTTCAAGAAATCGCCGAACAGTTATTTTTAACAAATTTTTCTCTTCCCATTGACTTTCCCGGACACCTTGTCTGACCTAAGGTGCGCGAAAGCCACTTTTTCCTTCCTGAGTTATCCACAAAGTTATGCACTTGCAAGAGGGTCATTTTCACACTATCTTGCAGTGAATCCCAAACATACCCCCTATATATAGTGTTCTAAGCAGCTTCCCGTACTACAGGTAGTCTGCATGAAACTATTGCGGAAAGAATTCCAAAAACAGGTACGACATACATGAATCAGAATCTGCTGGTGACAAAGCGCGACGGTAGCACAGAGCGCATCAATCTCGACAAAATCCATCGCGTTCTGGATTGGGCGGCAGAAGGACTGCATAACGTTTCGATTTCCCAGGTCGAGCTGCGCTCCCACATTCAGTTTTATGACGGTATCAAGACCTCTGACATCCACGAAACCATTATCAAGGCTGCCGCAGACCTGATCTCCCGTGATGCGCCGGATTATCAGTATCTCGCCGCGCGCCTGGCGATCTTCCACCTGCGTAAAAAAGCCTACGGCCAGTTTGAGCCGCCTGCGCTGTACGACCACGTGGTGAAAATGGTCGAGATGGGCAAATACGATAATCATCTGCTGGAAGACTACACGGAAGAAGAGTTCAAGCAGATGGACACCTTTATCGATCACGACCGTGATATGACCTTCTCTTATGCTGCCGTTAAGCAGCTGGAAGGCAAATATCTGGTACAGAACCGCGTGACCGGCGAAATCTATGAGAGCGCCCAGTTCCTTTATATTCTAGTTGCCGCGTGCTTGTTCTCGAACTACCCGCGTGAAACGCGCCTGCAATATGTGAAGCGTTTTTACGACGCGGTTTCCACATTTAAAATTTCGCTGCCGACGCCAATCATGTCCGGCGTGCGTACCCCGACTCGTCAGTTCAGCTCCTGCGTACTGATCGAGTGCGGTGACAGCCTGGATTCCATCAACGCCACCTCCAGCGCGATTGTTAAATACGTTTCCCAGCGTGCCGGGATCGGCATCAACGCCGGGCGTATTCGTGCGCTGGGTAGCCCGATTCGCGGTGGTGAAGCGTTCCATACCGGCTGCATTCCGTTCTACAAACATTTCCAGACAGCGGTGAAATCCTGCTCTCAGGGCGGTGTGCGCGGCGGTGCGGCAACGCTGTTCTACCCGATGTGGCATCTGGAAGTGGAAAGCCTGCTGGTGTTGAAAAACAACCGTGGTGTGGAAGGCAACCGCGTGCGTCATATGGACTACGGGGTACAAATCAACAAACTGATGTATACCCGTCTGCTGAAAGGTGAAGATATCACCCTGTTCAGCCCGTCCGACGTACCGGGGCTGTACGACGCGTTCTTCGCCGATCAGGAAGAGTTTGAACGTCTGTATACCAAATATGAGAAAGACGACAGCATCCGCAAGCAGCGTGTGAAAGCCGTTGAGCTGTTCTCGCTGATGATGCAGGAACGTGCGTCTACCGGTCGTATCTATATTCAGAACGTTGACCACTGCAATACCCATAGCCCGTTTGATCCGGCCATCGCGCCAGTGCGTCAGTCTAACCTGTGCCTGGAGATAGCCCTGCCAACCAAACCGCTGAACGACGTCAACGACGAGAACGGTGAAATCGCGCTGTGTACGCTGTCTGCTTTCAACCTGGGCGCAATTAATAACCTGGATGAACTGGAAGAGCTGGCAATTCTGGCGGTTCGTGCACTTGACGCGCTGCTGGATTATCAGGATTACCCGATCCCGGCCGCCAAACGTGGAGCGATGGGTCGTCGTACGCTGGGTATTGGTGTGATCAACTTCGCTTACTACCTGGCGAAGCACGGTAAACGCTACTCCGACGGCAGCGCCAACAACCTGACGCATAAAACCTTCGAAGCCATTCAGTATTACCTGCTGAAAGCCTCTAATGAGCTGGCGAAAGAGCAAGGCGCGTGCCCGTGGTTTAACGAAACCACTTACGCGAAAGGGATCCTGCCGATCGATACCTATAAGAAAGATCTGGATACCATCGCTAATGAGCCGCTGCATTACGACTGGGAAGCTCTGCGTGAGTCAATCAAAACGCACGGTCTGCGTAACTCCACGCTTTCTGCTCTGATGCCGTCCGAGACTTCTTCGCAGATCTCTAACGCCACTAACGGTATTGAACCGCCGCGCGGTTACGTCAGCATCAAAGCGTCGAAAGACGGTATTTTGCGCCAGGTGGTGCCGGACTACGAGCACCTGCACGACGCCTATGAGCTGCTGTGGGAAATGCCGGGTAACGATGGTTATCTGCAACTGGTGGGTATCATGCAGAAATTTATCGATCAGTCGATCTCTGCCAACACCAACTACGATCCGTCACGCTTCCCGTCAGGAAAAGTGCCGATGCAGCAGTTGCTGAAAGACCTGCTCACCGCCTACAAATTCGGGGTCAAAACACTGTATTATCAGAACACCCGTGACGGCGCTGAAGACGCACAAGACGATCTGGTGCCGTCAATCCAGGACGATGGCTGCGAAAGCGGCGCATGTAAGATCTGATATTGAGATGCCGGATGCGGCGTAAACGCCTTATCCGGCCTACGGCTCGGTTTGTAGGCCTGATAAGACGCGCCAGCGTCGCATCAGGCTCCGGGTGCCGGATGCAGCGTGAACGCCTTATCCGGCCTACGGCTCGGATTTGTAGGCCTGATAAGACGCGCCAGCGTCGCATCAGGCACAGGATGCGGCGTAAAATGCCTTATCCGGCATTAAACTCCCAACAGGACACACTCATGGCATATACCACCTTTTCACAGACGAAAAATGATCAGCTCAAAGAACCGATGTTCTTTGGTCAGCCGGTCAACGTGGCTCGCTACGATCAGCAAAAATATGACATCTTCGAAAAGCTGATCGAAAAGCAGCTCTCTTTCTTCTGGCGTCCGGAAGAAGTTGACGTCTCCCGCGACCGTATAGATTACCAGGCGCTGCCGGAGCACGAAAAACACATCTTTATCAGCAACCTGAAATATCAGACGCTGCTGGATTCCATTCAGGGTCGTAGCCCGAACGTGGCGCTATTGCCGCTTATTTCTATTCCGGAACTGGAAACCTGGGTCGAAACCTGGGCGTTCTCAGAAACGATTCATTCCCGTTCCTATACTCATATCATTCGTAATATCGTTAACGATCCGTCTGTTGTGTTTGACGATATCGTCACCAACGAGCAGATCCAGAAACGTGCGGAAGGGATCTCCAGCTATTACGATGAGCTGATCGAAATGACCAGCTACTGGCATCTGCTGGGCGAAGGTACCCACACCGTTAACGGTAAAACTGTGACCGTTAGCCTGCGCGAGCTGAAGAAAAAACTGTATCTCTGCCTGATGAGCGTTAACGCGCTGGAAGCGATTCGTTTCTACGTCAGCTTTGCTTGTTCCTTCGCATTTGCAGAACGCGAATTGATGGAAGGCAACGCCAAAATTATTCGCCTGATTGCCCGCGACGAAGCCCTGCACCTGACCGGCACCCAGCATATGCTGAATCTGCTGCGCAGCGGCGCGGACGATCCTGAGATGGCGGAAATTGCCGAAGAGTGTAAGCAGGAGTGCTATGACCTGTTTGTTCAGGCAGCTCAACAGGAGAAAGACTGGGCGGATTATCTGTTCCGCGACGGTTCGATGATTGGTCTGAATAAAGACATTCTCTGCCAGTACGTTGAATACATCACCAATATCCGTATGCAGGCAGTCGGTTTGGATCTGCCGTTCCAGACGCGCTCCAACCCGATCCCGTGGATCAACACTTGGCTGGTGTCTGATAACGTGCAGGTTGCTCCGCAGGAAGTGGAAGTCAGTTCTTATCTGGTCGGGCAGATTGACTCGGAAGTGGACACCGACGATTTGAGTAACTTCCAGCTCTGATGGCCCGCGTTACCCTGCGCATCACTGGCACACAACTGCTGTGCCAGGATGAACACCCTTCCCTTCTGGCGGCGCTGGAATCCCACAATGTGGCGGTTGAGTACCAGTGTCGCGAAGGTTACTGCGGCTCCTGTCGCACACGCCTGGTTGCAGGTCAAGTTGACTGGATTGCCGAACCGTTAGCCTTTATTCAGCCGGGGGAAATTTTGCCCTGTTGTTGCCGGGCAAAAGGCGATATTGAAATCGAGATGTGAATTGGTTGTAGTGCCAGATACAACGCTTATGCGTCTTATCTGGCCTACAACGATTACATGGCGTAGTAATACGCTTTCACCTGCTCCCAGTCCGCTTTGGGGATTGGCTCCAGATATTTTTCCAGCTGGCGGAAGTCATGATTAATCGCTTTATCGCGACGCAAGCGGCGACGACTTTTCTCCAGGTCAAGAAAACCAGCTTCTGCATTACCTTCTGTTTTCACATAGATATGGCGAACATAACAACAGCCATGCTGACGATTAATGCTATGCATTTTCTTAAACGCCAGCGCCACTGCTTTCAACATGGCTTGCCGTACTTCGTCAGAATAAGGCGATACTGCATGCTGGGCATACCAGTCAGCAATGCTGATGAACCCCGCCATATCTTCAGTCACCAGCAACGCTCGCCATTCACCCTCAATTTTCACCGCTTCACCAAAAACGATCTTCGGCACGATGACACCGGCCCGTTCCAGTTCTTTAATTACCGCAACCTCACGGACAATCGTTGGTCGGCCGAACGGATAACGTACGGAATGAAACAGATGATGCGTCATGCGCTTTACATACAGCTTTTTGCCGTTGCGCTCGACGCATTGCACCCCGCTCATACCATTACGGCGATAGTTAGGCTCTTCAACCCAGTCGCCCTCTGTTGCCCACCAGTGATTAAATTCGTCGTACTTTGCTGAAACTGCCATACCCTATCGCCTGTCATTTTTATTAACGACAATGACTATAGGTGGTTACCTGAGGAAAATCTTAATGAAACGTGTCGTATTAATGAATTTCTTTTGCCACTACTAGCTTGACACCGCTTTTACCCTTCATTTGCAGCGCATAGATTCCACCAGCCACTACCACTAATAGTGCGCCCAGCAGATAAAATGTGAATTTAATCAGGCGGATACAGCGATGAATTTTATTCGACAGGGATTAGGCATCGCCTTACAACCAGAGTTAACGCTGAAAAGCATTGCAGGTGAATTGTGTTCCGTTCCTCTCGAACCAACTTTCTATCGACAGATTTCGTTGCTGGCTAAAGAAAAGCCGGTAGAAGGCAGTCCACTGTTTTTACTACAAATGTGCATGGAACAATTAGTGGCGATTGGAAAAATTTGATATGAGACAGGATGGCGCATGAACGCCATCCTGCAGTAACATTACTCTTTATTAAGAAATTTTACTGCCTTATCAGGGAAATCAGTAAACAGCCCATTTACACCCGCTTTGTTATACAGAGCATCATATAACTGATTCACATCAGGAGTGTATTCAGGCAGTTTATCTGACCGCACGGTATAAGGATGCACTACCAGTTTATTCTGCTGAGCATCTTGCACCATGCCAGTGAGTTTGATATTACCCGGCTGCGATGTCTCCTCAATCAACATATGGTAATCCGGACCAATACCATCTGCATATTCCGCCACCTGTTTCATGGCACCCGGCTTAAACATCCAGTCGTAGTTGTAATTAACCCAGCTTCCATCCGGCTGTTTCTGCTGCGTTTCATTCCAGTCGGTATAGGCAATCAGCTGTACCAGATTGAGCTCCATGCCCATTTTGGGTTCCAGCTCATTCTTAATACGCTTCAGCTCATCAGCATCAAAACATTGCAAATAAACTTTATCGTCTTTACCGGTGTAACCATATTTCTTCAGCACTTCCAGCGTTTTTGCCGCAATATCCTTCCCTTCCTGATGATGGAACCACGGCGCTTTGATTTCTGGATAAATACCGATATTTTTCCCGGTAGAGTGATTTAACCCCTGAACAAATTCAATCTCTTCTTCAAAGGTGTGCACCCGGAAGTCGGACTTACCCATTGGGAAACGCCCCGGATAAGTCTGCACTTTTTTACCGTTTTCAATATCGAAACCTTCGGTAAATTTCAACGACTTAATTTCATCCAGCGTGAAATCTATCGCGTAGTAACGACCGTCTTTGCGCGCCCGATCCGGGAAACGATCGGCAACATCAGTAACACGATCGAGGTAATGGTCATGCAGAACAACCAGATTGTCGTCTTTGGTCATCACCAAATCCTGTTCCAGATAATCCGCTCCCTGCGCATACGCCATCGCTTTTGCTGGCAGCGTATGCTCCGGCAAATATCCACTGGCACCGCGATGGGCGATGACTATTTTTTCGTTGCTGTCCGCCGCCATTGCACTGCTTCCCATGACTATAGTGCTCATCATGATCGCCATGCTAAGGTTTTTCAGCGTCAATTTCATGCCATTAGCCTCCGTTGCGTTTTTGCAGTAATTGTTCATGGCGACGTTTTTCGCCAATCATCACAACAATCAACAAGATAACCGCCAGAATGCTGCCGCCAATCATTACCATAAAGCCGCCATCCCAGCCGAAGAAGTCCACGGTGTAGCCAACAATCGCGCTCGCCGCCACCGAACCGCCCAGGTAACCAAACAGCCCGGTAAAGCCCGCTGCCGTACCTGCCGCTTTTTTCGGTGCCAGTTCCAGCGCATGCAGACCGATCAGCATCACAGGACCGTAGATCAGGAAGCCGATAACAATCATACAAATCATATCGACGGTTGGGTTACCTGCCGGGTTCATCCAGTAAACGATAGTCGCGATGGTCACCAGTGTCATAAAGAAAACGCCGGTTGCCCCACGGTTGCCACGGAAGACTTTATCCGACATCCAGCCGCACAGCAGAGTGCCCGGAATACCTGCATATTCATAAAGGAAGTAGGCCCAGGAGGATTTATCCAGCGCGAAATGCTTAACCTCTTTCAGATAAGTCGGTGACCAGTCGAGGATGCCGTAACGCAGCAGATAAACGAACACGTTGGCGATGGCGATATACCACAGCAGTTTGTTCGGCAGTACGTACTGCATGAAGATTTGCTTCGCCGTCAGCTCCTGTTCCGCTTTTTCGTTATAGTCGTCCGGATAATCATTTTTGTACTCTTCGATCGGCGGCAAGCCACAGGATTGCGGGGTATCGCGCATCATCGCAAAGGCGAATAATGCCACCAGAATGGCGCAGAAAGCAGGCATATAGAGCGCCGCATGCCAGTCATTGAACCAGGCCATCCCCAGCAGGAACAGCAGCGGCGGAATACCACCACCGACGTTGTGCGCACAGTTCCACACTGACACAATGCCGCCACGTTCTTTCTGCGACCACCAGTGCACCATAGTACGACCACACGGCGGCCACCCCATCCCCTGGAACCAACCGCAGAGGAACAACAGTACAAACATCACCGCAATGCTCGACGTCGCCCATGGCACAAAGCCCATAAACAACATCACTGCCGCCGCCAGAATCAAACCTGCGGGCAGGAAAACGCGCGGATTCGAGCGATCCGATACCGAACCCATGATGAATTTCGAAAATCCATAAGCAATCGAGATCCCCGAAAGGGCAAAACCTAAATCACCGCGTGAGAATCCCTGCTCAACCAGATAAGGCATAGCAAGCGCAAAGTTCTTACGAACCAAATAGTAAGCCGCATAGCCAAAGAATATCCCCAGGAAAATTTGCCAGCGCAATCGACGATAAGTCGGATCGATCTCCGCGGCAGGTAAGCGCGCTTTGTGTGGCGCTGGTTTAAAAATACTCAACATTGATAGCCTCCGTGGCCCGTGGTCTTATTTATGATTAACAGCCTGATTCAGTGAGAGAACCTGCCGTTTCTTGAGTTGCCGCGATGTTAAGAAAACATTCATAAATTAAATGTGAATTGCCGCACACATTATTAAATAAGATTTACAAAATGTTCAAAATGACGCATGAAATCACGTTTCACTTTCGAATTATGAGCGAATATGCGCGAAATCAAACAATTCATGTTTTTACTATGGCTAAATGGTAAAAAACGAACTTCAGAGGGATAACAATGAAAACTCGCGACTCGCAATCAAGTGACGTGATTATCATTGGCGGCGGCGCAACGGGAGCCGGGATTGCCCGCGACTGTGCCCTGCGCGGGCTGCGCGTGATTTTGGTTGAACGCCACGACATCGCAACCGGTGCCACCGGGCGTAACCACGGCCTGCTGCACAGCGGTGCGCGCTATGCGGTAACCGATGCGGAATCGGCCCGCGAATGCATTAGTGAAAACCAGATCCTGAAACGCATTGCACGTCACTGCGTTGAACCAACCAACGGCCTGTTTATCACCCTGCCGGAAGATGACCTCTCCTTCCAGGCCACTTTTATTCGCGCCTGCGAAGAAGCAGGGATCAGCGCAGAAGCTATAGACCCGCAGCAAGCGCGCATTATCGAACCTGCCGTTAACCCGGCACTGATTGGCGCGGTGAAAGTTCCGGATGGCACCGTTGATCCATTTCGTCTGACCGCAGCAAACATGCTGGATGCCAAAGAACACGGTGCCGTTATCCTTACCGCTCATGAAGTCACGGGGCTGATTCGTGAAGGCGCGACGGTGTGCGGTGTTCGTGTACGTAACCATCTCACCGGCGAAACTCAGGCCCTTCATGCACCTGTCGTGGTTAATGCCGCTGGGATCTGGGGGCAACACATTGCCGAATATGCCGATCTGCGCATTCGCATGTTCCCGGCGAAAGGATCGCTGCTGATCATGGATCACCGCATTAACCAGCATGTGATCAACCGCTGCCGTAAACCTTCCGACGCCGATATTCTGGTGCCTGGCGATACCATTTCGCTGATTGGTACCACCTCTTTACGTATTGATTACAACGAGATTGACGATAATCGAGTGACGGCAGAAGAGGTTGATATTCTGCTGCGTGAAGGGGAAAAACTGGCCCCCGTGATGGCGAAAACGCGCATTTTGCGGGCCTATTCTGGCGTGCGCCCGCTGGTTGCCAGCGATGACGACCCGAGCGGACGTAACGTCAGCCGTGGCATCGTGCTGCTCGACCATGCTGAACGCGATGGTCTGGACGGATTTATCACCATCACCGGTGGCAAACTGATGACCTATCGGCTGATGGCTGAATGGGCTACCGACGCGGTATGCCGCAAACTGGGCAACACGCGCCCCTGTACGACTGCCGATCTGGCACTGCCTGGTTCACAAGAACCCGCTGAAGTTACCTTGCGTAAAGTCATCTCCCTGCCTGCCCCGCTGCGCGGTTCTGCGGTTTATCGTCATGGCGATCGCACGCCTGCCTGGCTGAGCGAAGGCCGTCTGCACCGTAGCCTGGTATGTGAGTGCGAAGCGGTAACTGCGGGTGAAGTGCAGTACGCGGTAGAAAATTTAAACGTTAATAGCCTGCTGGATTTACGCCGTCGTACCCGTGTGGGGATGGGCACCTGCCAGGGCGAACTCTGCGCCTGCCGCGCTGCCGGACTGCTGCAACGTTTTAACGTCACGACGTCCGCGCAATCTATCGAGCAACTTTCCACCTTCCTTAACGAACGCTGGAAAGGCGTGCAACCCATCGCCTGGGGAGATGCACTGCGCGAAAGCGAATTTACCCGCTGGGTTTATCAGGGATTGTGTGGTCTGGAGAAGGAGCAGAAAGATGCGCTTTGATACTGTCATTATGGGCGGCGGCCTCGCCGGATTACTCTGTGGCCTGCAACTGCAAAAACACGGCCTGCGCTGTGCCATTGTCACGCGTGGTCAAAGCGCGTTGCATTTCTCATCCGGTTCGCTGGATTTGCTGAGCCATCTGCCAGATGGTCAACCCGTGGCAGACATTCACAGTGGACTGGAATCTTTGCGTCAGCAGGCACCTGCACATCCTTACTCCCTTCTCGGGCCACAACGCGTGCTCGATCTCGCTTGCCAGGCGCAGGCATTAATCGCTGAAAGCGGTGCGCAATTGCAGGGCAGCGTAGAACTGGCTCACCAGCGGATTACGCCGCTCGGCACTCTGCGCTCTACCTGGCTAAGTTCGCCAGAAGTCCCCGTCTGGCCGCTGCCCGCGAAGAAAATATGTGTAGTGGGAATTAGCGGCCTGATGGATTTTCAGGCGCACCTTGCGGCAGCTTCGTTGCGTGAACTCGGCCTTGCCGTTGAAACCGCAGAAATAGAGCTGCCGGAACTGGATGTCCTGCGCAATAACGCCACCGAATTTCGCGCTGTGAATATCGCCCGTTTCCTTGATAATGAAGAAAACTGGCCGCTGTTACTTGATGCGCTTATTCCTGTCGCCAATACCTGCGAAATGATCCTGATGCCCGCCTGCTTCGGCCTGGCCGATGACAAACTGTGGCGTTGGTTGAATGAAAAACTACCTTGTTCACTGATGCTTTTGCCAACGCTGCCGCCTTCCGTGCTGGGCATTCGTCTGCAAAACCAGTTACAGCGCCAGTTTGTGCACCAGGGTGGCGTGTGGATGCCGGGCGATGAAGTGAAAAAAGTGACCTGTAAAAATGGCGTAGTGAATGAAATCTGGACCCGCAATCACGCCGATATTCCGCTACGTCCACGTTTCGCGGTTCTCGCCAGCGGCAGTTTCTTTAGTGGCGGACTGGTAGCGGAACGTAACGGCATTCGCGAGCCGATTCTCGGCCTTGATGTGCTACAAACCGCCACGCGGGGTGAATGGTATAAGGGCGATTTTTTTGCGCCGCAACCGTGGCAGCAGTTCGGTGTAACCACTGATGAGACGCTACGCCCGTCGCAGGCAGGGCAAACCATTGAGAACCTGTTTGCCATCGGTTCGGTGCTGGGCGGATTTGATCCCATCGCCCAGGGATGCGGCGGCGGTGTTTGTGCCGTCAGTGCTTTACATGCCGCTCAACAGATTGCCCAACGCGCAGGAGGCCAACAATGAACGACACCAGCTTCGAAAACTGCATTAAGTGCACCGTCTGCACCACCGCCTGCCCGGTGAGCCGGGTGAATCCCGGTTATCCAGGGCCAAAACAAGCCGGGCCGGATGGCGAGCGTCTGCGTTTGAAAGATGGCGCACTGTATGACGAGGCGCTGAAATATTGCATCAACTGCAAACGTTGTGAAGTCGCCTGCCCGTCCGATGTGAAGATTGGCGATATTATCCAGCGCGCGCGGGCAAAATATGACACCACGCGCCCGTCGCTGCGTAATTTTGTGTTGAGTCATACCGACCTGATGGGTAGCGTTTCCACGCCGTTCGCACCAATCATCAACACCGCTACCTCGCTGAAACCGGTGCGGCAGCTGCTTGATGCGGCGTTAAAAATCGATCATCGTCGCACGCTACCGAAATACTCCTTCGGCACGTTCCGTCGCTGGTATCGCAGCATAGCGGCTCAGCAAGCACAATATAAAGACCAGGTCGCTTTCTTTCACGGATGCTTCGTTAACTACAACCATCCGCAGTTAGGTAAAGATTTAATTAAAGTGCTCAACGCAATGGGTACCGGTGTACAACTGCTCAGCAAAGAAAAATGCTGCGGCGTACCGCTAATCGCCAACGGCTTTACCGATAAAGCACGCAAACAGGCAATTACGAATGTAGAGTCGATCCGCGAAGCTGTGGGAGTAAAAGGCATTCCGGTGATTGCCACCTCCTCAACCTGTACATTTGCCCTGCGCGACGAATACCCGGAAGTGCTGAATGTCGACAACAAAGGCTTGCGCGATCATATCGAACTGGCAACCCGCTGGTTGTGGCGCAAGCTGGACGAAGGCAAAACGTTACCGCTGAAACCGCTGCCGCTGAAAGTGGTTTATCACACTCCGTGCCATATGGAAAAAATGGGCTGGACGCTCTACACCCTGGAGCTGTTGCGTAAAATCCCGGGGCTTGAGTTAACGGTGCTGGATTCCCAGTGCTGCGGTATTGCGGGTACTTACGGTTTCAAAAAAGAGAACTACCCCACCTCACAAGCCATCGGCGCACCACTGTTCCGCCAGATAGAAGAAAGCGGCGCAGATCTGGTGGTCACCGACTGCGAAACCTGTAAATGGCAGATTGAGATGTCCACAAGTCTTCGCTGCGAACATCCGATTACGCTACTGGCCCAGGCGCTGGCTTAAACTCCTTTCTGATGCCCGGTAAGCATGTGGTTACCGGGCATTTTTGCGTACACGATTCCGTGCCCAATGTATGCGTTGCAACGCAGTGAAAATTCCTCTGAAAACGTCTCGCAAAGGCTGAAACTGGCAGATGTCAAAGGCCTGGGATAACCGTAATGTCGCGTCATCATAAATATCAGGTGACGGACAACCATGACCGAATCAACAACCTCCTCCCCGCATGATGCGGTATTTAAAACCTTTATGTTCACACCCGAAACCGCACGGGATTTTCTCGAAATACATTTACCAGAACCACTGCGCAAGCTTTGCAACCTGCAAACCTTACGCCTGGAACCCACTAGTTTTATTGAAAAAAGTTTACGCGCTTACTACTCGGATGTTTTGTGGTCCGTGGAAACCAGCGACGGTGACGGCTATATCTACTGCGTGATTGAACATCAAAGCTCTGCAGAAAAGAATATGGCTTTTCGGCTAATGCGCTATGCCACTGCCGCCATGCAGCGTCACCTGGATAAAGGCTATGACAGAGTTCCGCTGGTGGTGCCATTGCTGTTTTATCATGGCGAAACATCGCCCTACCCGTACTCACTTAACTGGCTGGATGAGTTTGACGATCCGCAACTTGCCCGGCAGTTGTACACCGAAGCTTTTCCGTTGGTGGATATCACCATCGTACCTGACGATGAGATCATGCAACATCGGCGTATAGCTCTGCTGGAACTGATTCAAAAGCATATTCGCGACCGCGATTTAATCGGCATGGTCGACAGGATCACCACGCTTTTGGTTAGAGGCTTCACTAATGACAGCCAGCTACAAACACTGTTTAATTATCTGCTGCAATGCGGCGATACCTCCCGTTTCACCCGTTTTATTGAGGAGATTGCCGAACGTTCACCACTACAAAAGGAGAGATTAATGACTATTGCTGAACGGCTACGGCAGGAAGGGCATCAAATTGGCTGGCAGGAAGGTATGCATGAACAAGCCATTAAAATTGCTTTGCGCATGCTGGAACAGGGCTTTGATCGTGACCAGGTGCTCGCGGCCACCCAGCTAAGCGAAGCCGATCTGGCAGCGAATAACCACTAATTAACACAGGCCCACAGCCGATCCCCATGGGCCTTTGATATCAATAACTACCTTTTATGCGTGGCCCATTTTTGCCTGATTTAAACATCGCCAGTCGTTGATCCAGGGCATCGCTGTAGAGCATCGTGTCAACGCCAACAGCGACAAAGTTCGCTCCCCACGCCAGGCATTGCTGCGCCATATCAGGAGCCACAGCCAGAAAACCAGCCGCTTTACCCGCAGCACGGATCCGCCGAATACTGGTTTCAATAATTCGCTGCACTTCCGGGTGCCCGGCGTTATCCGGGTAGCCCAACGACGCAGAAAGATCCGCAGGTCCAATAAACACGCCATCAATCCCTTCGACGTCGAGGATTTCGTCCAGGTTATCCAGTGCCGTTTTACTTTCCACCTGCACCAACAGACAAAGCGAATCGTTAACTTGCGCCATGTAATTCTCAATGCGTCCCCAGCGCGCAGCCCGTGCCACACTGGCCCCGACACCACGCTCACCGTAGGGAGGATAGCGCGTGGCAGACACCACCTGACGTGCCTGTTCGGCAGTATCGACCATCGGGATCAGTAGAGTTTGCGCGCCAATATCCAGGACTTGTTTAATCAGCGGTTTACTGCCTTCCACCGGACGGATCACGGGTTGGCTGGCATAGGGCGCTACCGCCTGTAGCTGATGATAAAGATCCTGAATGGTGTTTGGCGCGTGCTCCCCGTCAATCAGCAACCAGTCATAACCAGAAGTGGCGGCAATTTCTGCCATATAGGCAGTCGTTGAGCTTAACCACAGACCAATTTGCACTTCGCCCTTGCGTAAACGTTCTTTAAAGGGATTGCTTAATAATGCGTTCATCGTGTTCCTTAACCTATTTAATGATGTGCCACGTCGGTCTGCGCAACAGTGCGATTTACACGCAGAGTGAAAATAATCAGCGAACCGATGACCGCCACCGCTGCCAGCGTCAGTAATCCCGCCGCATCGCTGGCAAATAACGTTTCTGCTTTCACGCGCAGGATCGGGGCAATAAACCCGCCCACTGCACCAAACAGGTTTACAAAACCAATTCCCGCAGCCAGCGCCGTACCGGAAAGCAGTTGTGTCGGCATCGTCCAGAACACTGGCTGCACGGCAATAAACCCGATAGCTGCAACACACAGCGCTACGATCGCCATTACTGGAGAAAGCAGCCCGGACAGACCAATACCAATGCCCGCCGCCAGTAATGTCAGCGCTGCGACATTACGCCGTTCACCGGTTTTATCGGAATAGCGCGGAATAAGCCAGGTCCCAAACAAGGCCGCAACCCACGGAATGGCGGTGACCACCGACGCTGTAAAGCCCACTTTTGTTCCCAGCAATGCCGCAACCTGGGTCGGCAGGAAGAAAATTAATCCGTAAACCGCCACCTGAATGGTCAGGTAGATAATCGCTAGTTGCCAGACTCGGCCATTACGCAGCGCATCGCTCAGCCGAGAAGTCACTTTCTGTTGTTCTTCACTTGCCAGTTGATTGATAAGCAACGTTTTTTCTTGTTTACTCAGAAAACGTGCCTGCTCCGGTGTGTCATCAAGCCAAAAGAATGTGAATACCCCAGCACCGACTGCCAACAATCCTTCAATCACAAACATCCAGAACCAGCCGGGATGCCCCATAAATCCATGCATCTCCAACAGCGCGCCGGAAAGCGGTGATCCCAGTGTTAACGCCAGCGGTGCGCCCATATAGAACAGCCCCATAATGCTGGCGCGATTACGCTGCGGAAACCATTGCGAGGTGAGATAAATCATACCAGGGAAAAATCCGGCCTCCGCAGCACCAAGCAGAGTGCGAACTATCAGAAATTTCGCTTCAGTATCGGCCCATGCCATGGCTGCCGAAAGAAATCCCCACAGCAGTGTTGTCGTACCAATCCAGGTTCTGGCCCCCAGTTTGCGCATCAAAAGATTCGCCGGAACACCCAGAAACGCATATACCACAAAGAAAATGCCTGCTCCCAGCGCATAAGCTTCATTACTCAACCCGGTATCAATCTGGTAGGTCTGTTTGGCAAAACCGATATTCGAACGGTCGAGAAACGCCAGCACATACAGCGCCAACATAAACGGAATTAAACGCACACGGTTTTTCTTCACCACGGCGTCAAGCAAAGCGGTGCTCATAAAAAGCTCCTTAGAATATGTGGGCGTTACCGTTGTCACAGCAACGCCCGGAGTGATTAGTGGCTGTAGGGGCGTTTCAAATTGCAGTCACGATTGAGTTCGACGCCAAAACCGGGTTTATCAAGCACTGATTTATGAATACGACCATTCACCGGAACCGGCTCATTGAGCAGAATCGGGTCAAACTGCGGACGCATCGTTGAACAATCCGGGCTGGTCATCAGGAATTCGCTGAATGGCGTATTGGTGAAGGTGATCACCGCATGGTGAGAGTAAACAGACGAACCGTGCGGCACCACCAGTTGCCCCCTGGATTTGGCGATTGCGGCAATTTCCACCAGCGTGGTTAAACCACCGCACCAGCCAACATCCGGCTGCATAATGTCGATACCGGTTTCTGAAAGCGTACGAAAAGATTGCAGTGTGCCGTGGTGCTCACCGCTGGTGACCATCATTCCGACTGGCGCGTTGCGTTTCAGTTCGCGATAACCTTCATACTGCTGTGGCGGCAGGCACTCTTCGATCCATTTCAGGTTATAGGGCGCGCAAGCGTGGGCCAGTTTGGTCGCATAGTTCACGTCCTGACTCATCCAGCAGTCGAGCATTAACCAGAAATCCTCACCGCATTTTTCACGCATATCCGCGACCATAGCGGCATCTTTGCGGATCCCCGCATCGCCATCATGTGGCCCCCAGTGCGTCGGCATTTTGCCACCGATAAAGCCCATCTCTTTTGCCAGATCCGGACGCGCACCTGTGGCGTAGAACTGAATCTCATCACGAACAGCCCGCCTAAAAGTTTATAAACCGGAAGCCCGACCACTTTGCCGAACAGATCCCACAGAGCCAGATCGACACAGGAAATCGTATTCATCACCAGGCCACCAGAGCCGGAGTAATACAGGGTGGCACTGAGCATTTGATCGTGGATCAGTTTGATATCATTGACACATTTACCCTCAATGAAACGGTTAAGATGTTTTTCGACAATAAAACAGCCCATTTCACCGGCTGTCGAAACGGCGAATCCGGTCTGGCCGTTTTCTGCTTCGACTTCAACAACCAACGTGCCAAGAACGTTAATGCCAAATGACTGGCGTGACTGCTCGTAATCGCGGTATTTACTCATCGGGGTGGCAATATGATCGTCTATCCAGTGATTCGCCCCCTGGTCGTGATAATCACCGCCGCCAGCGCCTTTTTCTGCTGTCGCACCGCCAGTAAACCAGGCGCGAACCTGTTTAATTTTTGGTAGGGTCATGATGTTCTCCATTGTTATGAGGCTTGTAAGTCAAAGGGACTTTTCCATCCCAACAGACGTGAAATATCCCTGGCGCAGGCAATGGCCTTGCCCGCCAGATAATCACGGTATTCTTCATTGATTTGTAAGCGGGTACCGACCACCGAGATCGCAGCGGTAAGCTCGTTATTGGCGTTAAACACCGGCGCAGCGACACAACGGACATCGGCGTAATCTTCGCCGTTGTCATAGCTCCAGCCCTGACGGCGAATACGCGCCAGTTCTTCGTGAAGTTGCTGTGGATGAGTAATCGTTGTGGGTGTCGCCTGCTCCCAGACCAGCCCTTCGATAATACTTTGCTGTACCGCTGCAGGTTGCCAGGCAAGCAGGCATTTACCTATTCCGGAGCGATAAAGCGAAAGGCTTTTTCCTTCATGGGAACGCACGCTGATAGTGGCTGATGACTCCACTTTCAAAATGTAATAAGCGCTGCCGTTATCAATAATCCCCAGGTGACATAACAGCCCGGTGGTATCCATCAGTTGCGTCAAACGCGGTCGAGCCAGTTCCCGGAGATCCATCTTGCTTAACGCATGACCGGAAAGCTCCACCAGCCTGGTCCACAAACAAAAATTTTCCTGGTGATCAAGGCTAAGAAAACGCTGACGCCTGAGTTCATTAAGCAGCAAATAGGCCGTGCTTTTAGGGATTCCCAATGTGTCAATGATCGTCGCAGCACTACAGGGGCCAATGCGGGCAATCAAATTGAGAATATCAATAGCCCGTGTCAGGGCGGGAACTTTGCTTGATTCCAACATACTGGACTCCAGTCTTAGATACTGGAATCAGTCTCGTTGCTCAGGGGGAGTAAAATTGTGAAGCGCATCAAATCCCGCTCCTCGTCCAGCAGACTGGAGAAATTACGCACAAATTTGTGAATCAGCGCACGGATTTTTTCTTATTGAGTACAACAGGTTGGACAAATTTTGCCGGAGGGGGAATGTGCCGGTGCAGTAAACCGGCACAGAGTGGCGGAATCAGACAGATAAGGTCATGGACTCAATAACCTCAATCCAGCCATGCTCACTGGCGATATCCTGGCCGTTTAACCAACGGCGCAGCATATTCAGTGCCATCATTGCGCACACTTCCTGACGGATAGCCAGGCTGTAGCGCGTAGTGCTGAAACGCACACGCAGAGCGAAAGTGCCGTCTGGTGTGGCTAGCGCAAAGTTGAGATGTTCGTTCTCGAAACCCGAAACAGCCAGTGCCAGCCCGGCAAAATGGTTGGCCCGCCGTTCTGTAATCCAGTGCGCAGTTTGCGCCAGGGTTTCCTCCTGTGAAGGAACCACTTCACACGCCAGCAATGGAGCACCTGCGCGAGAAAGTTGCAAAGCCAATAAACCACCGGTGAATTGCTCGCTCAACGTCAGGCTGAACTGGCGGTTTTGCAATTCGCGACTGATCTGCGCGGGCAGTCCTTCAGTGCCTTCGAAAATCACGCTCTGTCCGGCAACACGTTTAACATCCAGCCACAGTTTTTCCATCGCCTGTTGCTCGCTTGCCGGTCCGGTGAGTTTCAGTTCGATGATAGGCATTGAGGAGCGATAGCCCATTGTTACGCCCGGCGGCAGTTGTAGAGTGTCCAGGCTTTGTGCCAGATCGCTTTCCGAACGACCAAAAGTAGTCAAACGCAGACAAACCGGCGGCTGCGGTAAAGAAAAACGCTCGCGCAGGCGCGGCAGGATTTCGTACTCGACCATCACCTTAAATTCTGACGGTACGCCGGGAGTAAAGAACATCAGGCAACGATTAAGCTGCACGGCAAAACCACAGGCGGTGCCTACCGGGTTATTGATAAATTCAGCACTGGCAGGCAGCTCCGCTTGTTTACGGTTGCTCGGTGCCATTACTCGTCCACGTTCGTGGAAATAGCGTTCCATCTCTTTGAGCCAGGCTTCATGCAGCACCAGGCCTTCACCTTTTGCTGTCGCAGCGGCGAGTGCGCTTAAATCATCGCTGGTCGGTCCCAGCCCGCCGTTAACGATCAGCACATCGGCGTGCTGACTACGTTCGCGAAGAATGGTGACTAAGTCATCAAGGTTATCCCCCACCGTATTGCGGCGAGATAATGGCAACCCCTGATGAAAGAAAAAATCGGCCAGCCAGGCAGCGTTAGTGTCAACGATTTGCCCGTGTAACACTTCATCCCCGGTGGATAACATTTCCACTTTTAACATGGTTATCTCCTGCTTTTGTTATCGAATCACTATAACGCAAAGGGAGATAAGGCGTAGTAAGAAACTGAATGGCGCGACAGAATGCCGCGCCGGAAGGGATCAGAAACTGGCGTTAACCCCAACATACGGGCCGTCAGCCACGGCGTTGTCGCGGTTACCGTCTTTACCCGACAGATTCAGGTAGCGATAACCCGCCTCAATACTGACTGGACGCATAATGGTGTAACGCGCGCCAGCATTCGCTTCTTCATAACTTTGAATACCGCTGGAGAGCGAATCCGGAGAGTAGTAATACTCGCCAAACAAACGGAAGCTGTTGCCAATTTTCCACTGCAAACCACCTCCTACCGCTGCGGCATAACCTTCATCGCCGTAATTCGGGTTGGTGTAAACGCCTTTTCCGCCAACGGTCGCCATTAACGGCCCGAGAGGCAGATTCAACCCCAGCCCCACGCCAGCGACATCACCGTCGTCGTCGTTATGTGTCCAGTTACCGCTTAACGCCAGGCCCGTCGTTTCAGTCCCAAAACCGACACCAATATTGGTGTATTCTTTACCCGCCTGGCCGCTGATGCTCATTGCATTGACCGATGCAGAAACCAACAGCATTCCGGCCAGACCTGCTAGCGCAATTTTTTTCATTATCCCCTTTCCCACAAGCAATTAATCAAAATTCCCAAAGCTGCGGGATTGTACTGCCTGGCACAGAGGATTCAATGAGCGAAAAAAGGGATCTAGTCACTTATTGTAACTAAATACTTCTTAAATAATTAAACGCCGAAAAAATAAACACACTTTATCGATACACACAAAAATAATAATAAGTGCAGTTATCATCGCAAAAGAGATTACTGTCACTTTCACATATTTCTGAGTTACCGTATTCTCATGGTTTCTTTTTTATTTATAAGGAATACTCCTGTGCGACAACGGACTATTGTATGCCCTTTGATTCAAAATGATGGTGCTTATTTGCTGTGCAAAATGGCCGACGATCGCGGCGTTTTCCCCGGTCAATGGGCGATTTCGGGTGGCGGCGTGGAGCCTGGCGAACGAATTGAAGAGGCACTACGCCGCGAAATTCGCGAAGAACTGGGAGAACAGCTGCTTTTGACAGAAATCACGCCGTGGACCTTCAGCGATGATATTCGCACCAAGACGTATGCAGATGGTCGCAAGGAAGAGATTTATATGATTTACCTGATTTTTGACTGCGTTTCTGCCAACCGAGAAGTGAAAATAAACGAAGAGTTTCAGGACTACGCGTGGGTAAAACCTGAAGATCTGGTGCATTATGATTTGAATGTCGCCACCCGAAAAACGTTACGTTTGAAAGGTCTTCTGTAACAATGATGACAGCCATTACTGGCTGTCAGATTGAAAATTTAGTGGTTAACGAATTCCCCATCCAGATAAACTTTGCCTTTTTCCACATGCATGACTAAACCATCCAGATAATCAGGTTTAAATGTCGCGTCACGCTTATCTTTAGCAATATATGTCAGGCAATGATTATGGGTGAAAATAACGATATTTTTATCAGGCGCTTTGCTTTGTAAGTCCTTAATTGCACTATAAATCTCATTACCGCACTGAAGAAGTCGTTTATCTACCGTCAATTTTTTACCCGCTGAAAACCAGGTAGCCGACTGAATGGTCCGGACGGTATTACTGGAATAAAGATCGAAATCAGGGATATCAGCACTAAAAGCGTTGCCCAGTTCACGGGCATCCTGGGTACCTTTAACCGTAATACCTGTTTTATCTGACAAGCATTGATTGGTTGAACGGTCGCAACGTTCAGCATGACGAAACAAAACGACAACCGGGTGCTGCTGTGCCAGTCTGGCGGCTTTGTTGAATAAATCAGATTTCGGGTAAGTCTCCCCCGTAGCGGGTTGTGTTTTCAGGCAATACGCACGCTTTCAGGCATACCTGCTTTCGTCATTTTGTTCAGCGCTCGTACCAGGGCCATAGCCTCTGCAACCTGACCATCGTAGTCACGCAGCGTCAGTGAACCCCCGAACAGCTGTTTTACCCGGTACATCGCCGTTTCCGCTATCGAGCGACGGTTGTAATCTGTTGTCCATTTCCACCGCGCATTACTCCCGGTCATTCGCTGATTAGCCACTGCACGATTACGGTCTGCATATTCACCGGGCCAGTAACCCGCACCTTTTCGGGGAGGGATAAGCGCGCTGATTTTCTTACGCCGCAGTTCATCGTGACATAGCCGGGTATCGTAAGCGCCATCGGCGGCGG
>OLRR01000743.1_pt1 | contig 23897 bp, 19 predicted proteins | sample 1671941 | NCBI WGS metagenome assembly OLRR01 (sample SAMEA3136628, study PRJEB25190) | human gut metagenome
CAAAATGACGGGGTCGTTTTTCCAGCGTGCGGACAGGAGGATTACGGCCAGGAGCTCCTCTATGCTGGATTGTGCCATGGGCGTTGGCGGGCCATTCCGAGCTGCGTAGCCGCTTCGATCCTTATGGATCCTGCTGACGTATGGTGCTTCTCGCATTTTCCCTTTTTTAAGGACCCGGTGGCAATCGGGGTGTCAAGGGTTATCGAGTTATTCGAGGCTGGAGCGATTGAAGAAGCAGAACACGTCGCGGCCAAACTGCCCATGATCGATTTGAATGGGGGCGAGGCGTGCCTAGGCTGGAAGCTGTATATCCCATACGGGAGTCAAGCTGAACAATACGAGTATTATGGCTCCGCTCGCATAGCGTCGCTTGATTGCGAAAGCCCAGACGACGTTATTGATAGGGAGTACGGATGCTACGGACTATTGTCGGGAAAAGGAGGGGGGATGGCCTCCTCCTTTTCCCGAAACAGCATATCATTGTGCAATGCGCTGGCCGGTTGCATAACCATGACGTTCTGCGATTGCCAGGTATTCCCTTCCCGTGCTATGAGGATGCTTGGTTTCATTCCGAAAATCGACAATCCTCTAATTTGGGTTGATGCATTAGGAAACCGAGTTACTTGGTTCGAACAATTTTGCTTCCCCGTGGAAAAGGGCTTTCGTCATTCTGTCTACTATCAACAGCCGCGGTTATGGAGGTGGGTCTTTAACAAGGAGCTCGTGGAGAAAGCCGCAAAAGAACATGGATGTCGCATCTATTGGTCCACGAAGTCGGGCAATCATGTTGACCAGATAAAGGATCGATACGACATGTGCGAGGCTATCAAAATGCTGTCACCTTTTGAGAAATGACCGCATGAATCGCGTGAACTGTGACAACAGGAAGGAGAAGGCGTGCACTTGGCACAGCAGCTATATATCCTGCTTCATGTCGAGCGTCGGCTCACCACGTTGCGGGACGCCGTGTACTGCCGGTAGCGCTTGCAGAACCTGTTGTAGGACATCGACGGGGCGCCGGCCTCCGCGCTCCTGCAGGCGTACTTCGCCTGCAGGAGCTTGAGCGTAACGGGGATGCGCGGGGAGGCGTTTAACGGCGGTGCCGAACGGCAATATCCGGCCGGGTGGACGGCGGTGCCGATTCGCAATTTAGGTGGTGTCGAAATGGCCTTGGAATCATCTAGAAGCTGAATCAGAGAATCCAAAATGCAGAGTGATAATCAAGGTATTGCCAATTGATCTTTAATGGCGGAGGAGACAATGGACCTAACGAATCTACCTGAGTACATCTCAGCGATTGTGGCAATCATCGCGTTGTTCATTTCTTGTTACCAAGCTCGTCTCAGTAATAAACAGTCTCTATTTAATCGACGTTTAAATATTTGGATAACTGTCGATAAACTCATGAGCGTTTACGCAAAAAACGCGAAGAACTTGGAGCATAACGACGAACCGCAACTGGCTATCGAGCGGCTGTTTGTTTGGCTAACTAACACCACGTACTTGCAATCAATTTCAGCCTCAATAAATCATGTGTTAGATGCCGACCCTCAACTTAAATTGCATTTAAAGCTTGATGAAATGAAATCGCTCGCCATGGAGGCGAGATTTTGCTTCAAAGGAAAGAGTGGAGACGCAATAGCCGAATTCATAGAAGCTTATCAATCCCTTTTGTTTTCAATGTATCAGTATCAGATTTTATTGAATAAGATGAGTCAGAGTGCAAAGGAATATCAATGGACGCTTGTACAGGCTTCTGAAAAGTTACATGAGCCCGATAAGCGGAAAGATCTCTTTGAGAAAGAAAGCGCTCTTGCCGCTTCATACAAGACTCTATGCCTGCAAAACAAGCGGGGTGCAATTCAGCGGCAAATACAACTAGCGGGTCCTATATGGCGCTGACCTAAATTGGGTACTTAAGACGGTCGATGTCGCGCCAAACCTCAATGCCGTTAGTCCAATGAGTATAAACTCTTAAGCTATAAAGTAACGCAAGGCCCACCAGCTTTCATTGCTGCGAGTTTAAGAACATTACCAATCAGAATAGAACCCACTGCTGGAATAAGACTCGGAAGCTGACTCAGGTGAACTTTAAGGACGAATACATTAATAATCAGATGTTAAGCTGGAGACATCATCCACTGCGGTACGTGGCAAGGGAGGATGAGCTCACTTACAGTCGTCTTTATGGCTACGTAGACCAATTGGCGGATTCCGTTAGTGGTTTAATCTCTACGCCATCTTTCAACCAGTTTTTACTTGAATCCTGTCAGCCCTTAGCTAACTCACTAGATTTAATTCATCAAGGTTACTTCGACGCTGCTTTTTATTCAGTTAGACAAGCTGGAGAGGTCATCCTTATCGGAACATTGTTTTCGAATCTAGAAGAATCTGAGCGCAAGGCTAAATATGAGAAATGGGTCTCGCTCGACAGGTTCCCCTCATTTAGTGAACTGTCCAAAATGCTGCGTTCAAAAGATATTGAATATCGAGACCTTCTTGAACAAATGCCCGAAATTGATGAGCTGATCAGCGAGCTCAATAAGAGGGCGAACAAGTATATTCACAAACAAGGCCACGAATCCTTTTATACCAAGCCTTACGAGGTGGTTCCCGAAAGCGCGAAGCATATTCGAGAGGATTTCACCGATTATTTCACGACTACTGTAAAGGTCTGTGCAATTTTTCGACTTGCCGTCGATCCTTTCCCCATATTACTGAGCGACTCCGAATGCGAATTCAGATTCCCTGATAGTATGACACTCGAATTCGGTCAGAGCTTTATTGATAATTGTTTGGGGAACGAGTTTGTCAAGCACTACATTGAGACGGATTATTACCGCAATTGGGTGAATGCGATTAAGTCAACATTTCCTCAGTTGAAGGAGGCAACATATAATGTCTCAAACCTGCACTATATTGATTTGTCTAACATCGAAGACATTCTTGATGAGCTAGATAAGTTAACGTTATATGAGGCGACGGCTGTTTTATTCACTGCGCTATTCTCAGAGAAAGTAATTGCCATTCATATAACCGGCATGCTTGATGCATTTAGTAATTCGGCAAGACCATCAAGCGGTTTGTACCTTTCAGATATGAGTGCTTACGCCGAACAGCTTGGCGGAGTCAACGTTCCACTCGCGGAGATCTGTCATCTCGCTAGTCTTGATACATCGCATGAGTATTCTCCCGTTAGCTCATTCATTACTTTGTTTTCTATTACGTCAGAGTTTATTTGCGTTGAGCCTGATACGCTTCTTGATGACAATGAAGTTGAGCTAGGCCGAAAAGCGGCAGATGAGCTTGATTGGCTTTGGAGCCAGATCAAAACAGGCAAATGTGCCATGTTTGAATTAAAGGAAACGGCATTGTTCAAGTGGATTAAACAGAACGTGTAAATAGTTCGTCGTCGCGTCTACGACGGCAAATAAGAACCGGTCATGGGCGCGTGTTGCCTGACAACGACCAACTCCAACAACTTCCGCGCAAGCTCCATCCAAGGTGTTATGAATGGTGTGAAGGCCAAGGACGTGCCCGTGGTGGTCTAGGAGCCCACGCTGGACGCGCCGGAACTCTTCGGCTCCGAGGTGACCAACGACCTGGGGGCCTTCAAGGCCGGCTTCGACGTCATTGTCGCCAACCGCTGGAGCGACGAGCTCGCGGATGTGGCGGACAGGGCGTACACGAGGGATTTGTTTAAGCGAGACTAGGGTAGAGCTGGCCGCGCCGGGCGGGCTCAGCCTTCGGTAAGATTATCCCACATGAGGATGGGGGGTGTATCGGCTAGCGCCGACACACCCCCCATCTTTACCTAGTCGCAAAGTCCACGACGACAGTCTCCGCATATGTGAACTCAACAGTATCTCGTGATTTACTTAGGCACTGGGATTCGTTTAGAGCTCGTAACGACAACCATTCAATGACTATACCGGATGTAGAATCAACAAAATCGGAGTTAGTTGAAAACTATTGATTTGATAGGGAGCTGAAATTGCTGGATGAATCTATTCTCGTTTCGATGCTTTCTTCTCTTGTTGGCACCCTAATCGGCGGAGGCGTAACGCTGCTCGCTACACACATGACTATCAGGCATCAAAATGAGCTTGAAGACATGAAAAGAAAACTAACGCTAGAGGACGATTGGCGACAATACGAAAGGGAGAACCTGACACGTCTTCAAGAAGCGATTCAGCACAGTATGCGCGCCAACGCGAAGTGCTATGCCCAAATGCTGAAACATGCCGCTACCGGAAGAAAATCTACTGAGTGGCTTATTGACGACGATGACTCTGAAGCTCAGCGGCAGTATTTAGAGGATATCCTTTTGCTTAGCGCGCGTTTGCCCGGAAATGGGCTTAACGATGCGATGATAATGTACCGCGAAAAAACACGCCGCATGACGCTTGAATCACAAAACGAGTCGCAGTTGAATGCCGCGATGAACGAACTTATAAAGCAATACGACGTATGCATGGCGCTCGTTGGCGAAAAGCTTCGGCGATGCATAGGTAGCTATGAATAAATAATGTGTTGGTACCAAGACTTTAAGAACGGCGGCGGTCCTTGCATGAGAATCGAAAAAGTCCATATCAAAGGCTTCCGGAACTTCGACGACGTTGTTGTCGAGCTTGGGGAAAAGACTCTAATTTTCGGGCCTAACGATTCGGGGAAGACAAACTTCTTGCATTCGTTGAGGATTCTTTTCGATCCTAGCCTCTCCGCTAGGGATTTCGAGCTTACTACGTCCGATTTCAACTGTAGAACCAATCCTGATCGAGTGGAGATAACTGCGACATTATGCGACGTCCACGAGGATTGCCTGATCAGCGCATTCGGCGGCAATTTAGCCGAAGGCAGAACTGTTATTGGTTATACCTGCAACCGAGAAGGTGACTACAGGTTCTTGGTCGGAAATGAAAAAACCGGCATCGAGCCTGTGCAGTCTCGGTTTTATATTAAGTATCTGGTACTCGAGTACGTCAACAGTACCCGTGACGCGGCTCGTTTCCTCAAGCGTAGTCAGACGGCCCTACTCGAAGCCGCACGCAACGCACGAAACGAAGACGACGCTCATAATGACGACGTTTCGATCAAAGGAATCCAAAACAGCCTTGAATCGCTGAACGACGGAATTAGCGGGCTCCATTACATAACCAATGCCCTTAAATCTGTGAATGATGAAATGGCCAGGATGTCAGCCTTGAACGAAGGGCACGAGGCCCGTCTTGTGGCTGGAAACACGGACGCAGGCAAGCTGCTTGACAATCTCAAGCTCGCCTATCTGTCGGACGATGCCCCCTTAACTTTTGGCGGCGAGGGTCGAAGCAACCAACTGTTCTTCTCCACTTGGCTTTCTCAGAGAAATATTAAAAAGCCTGTTGAGAAGGTAAGCATCGTCGCCATAGAAGAGCCTGAGGCGCACCTTCATCCCCAGCAGCAGCGGGCATTGGCTAAGTACCTTTCCGGCTGTATTGACGGACAGGTTCTTCTGACGACCCATTCGCCTCAGATTGTCGAGCGGTTTGCTTCCGACGCGCTCGTGAAGATGGGCAGCGAGGGCAAACCCACGTGCTCCGGCATCGAGCTCAGAAGGAAAATCGATGCCTTGGGCTATCGTCTTAACCCTATTGTGGCGGAGGTGTTCTTCAGCCGCGGAGTGTTCTTGGTGGAGGGACCATCGGAAATCGCCTTCTTCCGGGCCCTTGCAGCAGCAATCCGCATAGACCTTGACCGAGAAAACCTGTCAATTCTTTCTGTGGATGGCATCGGTTTCAGCCCTTACGTGCTTTGCTGCGAGGCGCTTGGGATTCCCTGGGTATTACGCACCGATAACGACGTATTCAAGGTCCCGAAAAAGGAGAGATACAGGCTTGCCGGCGTTACTCGCGCATACGGCATCGTTGAATCGCTCGGGTCCTCGTACACTGAGCCGTTATGGCTGAAATTCAAGGATTCATTGACATGGGATGGCGGACCGGCAATCCCTATTGAAGCTGTAGCCGCGACGAATAAGTTGCGCGGTGCCCTAGAGTTTAAGGGCATATATCTTTCAGATCGCGATCTTGAGTATGATCTGATCGCGAGCGATCTCCGCGAAGTACTGGAAGAGCATTATGGTACGGTTGGCCAGGAAGAGCTTTACGCCGCGATGACTGAGCGAAAGGCCGAGGGTATGCATGCGTTCATCGCCAAGCATTCAAGCGATCTGGGGTGTCTTGCGGAAAGCACCTTCTGCAATCCGTTGAGGAGACTCCAACTACTGGTTTCTGTGGGCCACGCCGATGATTAAGCCTAGTGAGGAGCAGGCCAAGGTTATCGCCTGTGATGAGTCTGCCGTCGTTTCGGCGCGACCGGGCAGCGGCAAGACGTTTACGATGGCGAGGATGATAGCCAAGGAATCTGAGCGCCTTTTGAGCTATCAGGGCGTTGTAGCCATTTCTTATACCAGAAAGGCGAGCGCTGAGCTTAGGACCAGATGCTCCGGTTTAGGGGTGCGTGTCGGAAATTCGTTTTTTGGAACGATTGATTCATTCTGTCTGGCCATGATTATCCAGCAGTTCGCCTTCCATGTCGTGGGTCGAATAGTCAATATTGATATAGCCGATGATGATCGGCCGCTACCCGTTGCGAGGATCAAGGAACGTTGGACAAGCCCTAACGAGGACCGATGGGATCTTGTCCGCGAAGCACTCGCCTTGGGCGTGCTTCCAGTCTCGGCTTTGAGCGAGGTCGCTTACTGCATGGTGAGGCATGTTCCCGCCGTGAGGAGCTTCTTGCACGCTCGATATAAAGCGGTGTTCATTGACGAGTACCAAGACTGCGGGCTTGCCCAGCATATGCTGTTCATGGAGCTTGTCAGTCTCGGGATTCGCGGCGTGGCTTTCGGGGATATCGACCAAGCCATCTTCGCATATGACGGTCGATCTTCCGCCTTTCTAAATGAGCTTATTGCTGATTCGCGCTTCAGGTCTTTCGAAATTACTGAAAACCACCGGTGTCATCGAAGCATCGTTGACTACTCGCTAAGGCTTCTGGGGGCGCAAACGCCTTCTCACATCCATCAAGACAAGAGGGTTGTACTAGCTAAGGTGTCGGGCGACGAAAGCAATATAGCCAATGCCATTCGTGAGCATCTAGATGAGATTGCCGAACGATACGGAGTTGACCACCGCAACGAGTTTGCCCTCTTGTCTACGTCAAACAAGATGCTCGAGCGGTACGCAGGACTTCTTCGCATTCCTTCAAAGATCGTTGTTTCCACAAAGCTTGACGCCGGCTTCAGCCGTTCTCGCTTATTCTTCAGGGATCTACTGGTGTTTTTGTATTCAGGTGGTTATGTAGGTGAATTTCTCGATACGTATATCCCTGCGGAGCAGATGTCTCGCGCAAGGTTTACTGCTAACGATCTTCTGCAGGACATGAAGGATACTTCCGATGATTCATGGAATGGTCTTTACGATTCCTTTTGCAAGTTGGAAGAGCTCTGTCTTGGAGATGCAGACGACCCGAAGGCGCATATCGATCTCGGTGAGCTTCTTTCCAATGTAGATGAGCTTAGGGGTGGTTTTCGGCCTGCCCGCGAAGATGAAGTGAACCTGCTTACATACCATAAGGCGAAGGGGCTTGAGTTCGACGTTGTGTTCTGTCTTGATTGCTATAAGTTCCTCATGCCTCCTTATAATTACGAGAATCAAGACTATGACGCATATCGACAATCTCTGAATATGCATTATGTCGGGCTTACGCGAGCACGAAAGGTTTGTTATATTCCGATTGCCGACTGGCGCCATAATGCGAAGGGGAAAACAATGGAGGCAATTCCTTCGGAGTTCCTACAAAAGCCTGGGCTAATGAACCTTCGACGTGAACTGCGCTGGTAAACCAGAAATGTGGAAGGCGGACTCGATGCAAAACCTAAACAGTTTTATATCCTACAAGCCATTTCTTTAGTATTTGGAGGAATACTATGGAGTCAAAAGGGCTTTCCAACGATACGCCTATTAATAATCGCGATAAGGATATGTACAGCTATTCAAGGTTAGCCGAACGAATTGCAGATTGTATTTGTTCCGCAAATGCCGAAGACTCGTCTTTTACAATAGGAATTAGCGGATCGTGGGGGAGTGGAAAGACTTCTCTGATCAATCTTGTTGAATCTGAACTATCCGACAGAAAATCTCATAATTTGAATGCCCCCGAAGTGCTTAGGTTTAACCCTTGGAGGTTTAACTCCCAAGAGCAGTTGCTTACAGAATTTTTCAATTCTGTAAAAACCAAACTTACGGGCACCACTTTTGACCTAGAAAATGAAACTTGCAACAGCATCGGGGAAGCGTTGTCAGCTTATTCAGCAAGCATTTCCTATCCAAGCCTCGCATCTCTTTCTACATTATTATTTTCTCCTAACCCACCGCTAGGGGTCGCCCTATCGGTCGGAAGTCGATTTGCTATTAAAATTGGAGCGCGGGTTTTAGGCAAGCAACTTCAGAGTTATGTCAAATCACTCGAAGACCAGAAGCATGACATCGATATAAAACTGAAGAAAGTCCATCCAAATCTTGTTGTTGTCATTGATGATATCGATTGCCTTTCTGATGATGAAATTTGCCTAGTATTTAAACTAGTTGCTCTAACTGCCTCATTTCCTCATGTTGTATATCTGCTTGCTTACGATCGCTCTATTGTTGAACGCGCACTAAATAAAATTCAAATAGGGGATGGAGCTGGTTATCTCGAGAAGATAATTCAACTCCCCATTGAAATGCCAAAGCTTCTCGAGGTTGACGTAGCGCCTCAACTTGATTCAATAGTTCACGAACTACAGGCTAAATCACGGTTTGCCGATTCAATGAATCAGGATGACAGGCTTCATTCGCACGCAGTTCTATCTCGAGTGGTGCTTCCCCTAATTCGCGTTCCTCGCGACATCTGTAGGCTTAAAATAGTGCCATAACAAGTCAAATGCGTACTGATGATGAGATATGCCCAGCAGACATCTTAGGCATGTCTGCAATCCAGTGCCTAGCGCCAAACCTTAGCATCTGGCTTTGGGAAAACTCTGATTATTTGTTTGGCGAAAAGGTCGTTAACTGGACTAGTGATCAACTTGCTCAGTTTAATCAGGATTTCGAAAGCACCGTACGTCGATCCTGTAAAGATTGCTTAATGGAGCCTAGTAGTATTTCTAGGCACATTTTAGGGTTGGATTTGACGGAAAAGCACAGTCGTCGTTACGAGATAATTGAAGAAACTGCCAGGATTAAGGGTCGAGTTAGTTCTTACGCTTTATTCAAACTTTTCTATTGCTCTAAACTCGAATCCGGTTCTTCTAAGACGGAATTCGATTTAATCTGTAACACCTCAAATTCCAAATCACTCAGTGATGCATTCAGTAACCTCCGTTCAGATGAAGAAAAAAACGAGTTGGCAGGCAGATTAATAATTGGTATTGCCGGAATAGATTCGAATCGCTGTTTGCATCTAGCTGAAGAAGTTTTAACTCTGATGTGCAAAGAGGGCAACGCTCTGGCTCCTCGCTTGTCCTTGAGCCCAATCGAATCTTACACGAGGCTATTCGAAGCACTTGGAAAACACATTGGAAAGTTTGAATTCAGCAATTGGCTGATCAAAACAATCGAACGCGAAAAGGAGGAGTTTTTTGCTGGCTTAATTTATTTTATTCGAGACGAGAGACTAAATCGTGAGAACGCGGCCTTGGATAAAATTGTTCTAATTGACGAGTGCTATCTCGAGCTTTGTAAAAAATACTCAAATTGGATGAATCGCAATTTTATGGAGCTGCTACGAAGGGCTGCGGTCTTTGAGTTCAAGATCTGGCAAGCGATAGACACCGATAACAACTTCTCAAATTGGAATCATTTCGAAAATATTCTTATGGAGAACGACGAAGCAAAGATTCTTTTCGGAACACAGCAGATGTCGATAGGAAGATCATTAAATACAGGCGAAGTCATGTTTGGGTCTATTCATGGTGGAGATGAAAGCATTACCCATGAAATGGTCTCGTCAATTTGGCAGAAGCCATGGTATTCATCCTTGGAACCTTTGGCAAAGAAATTTATTGCAGCACATTACATCAAAACGGATCCCAATCAAAACGATTTAGACGATGTTACGGATCACCGCGTTGCTACTCTAGTGCAGGAGTGGGACCGTTTCGTTATTAACGCTGACATTAATAACGAAGAATAGAAGCCCGTCGCTTATCTATTCCATTGGCGCTTAAGTGAGGTTACGACATGTACATTAATGACATTCAAGTACCCGATGGGTTAAATCAAGCGCTCTTGAAGCACGAGCTTGTAATATTTGCTGGCTCCGGCGTTTCAATGCAAGGTGATTGCCCTCTTCCTGATTTTAGGGGACTTGTTAAACAAATCGCCGAGGTTGTTGCTCGACCGGGTTCCACAAACATAAATGAGCTATTGGAAGAACCTTGCGAAACGGCGCTTGGTCATTTAGATCAAATGGGGAATATACACCAAGCGTGTGCTCGTGCCATTGGAAAAGAACTTGAAGGGTATTCTGACCTGCATGTCGGCATATTAAAGTTATTTGGCATCAAAAGAAAAGTACGTGTAGTTACAACCAACTTCGACCGCAGGTTTGAAGGTGCCGCCGAATCAATAGGCATTTCATCTCAGACGTACATTGGCCCCGCATTACCCCTGGGTGACGATTTTGAAGGGATCGTCTATTTGCACGGAAACGTATTGTGTCCAGAACAGACCGTCTTAACAGATGTTGATTTTGGAAAGGCATATATCACCAACGCGTGGGCATCGCGCTTTCTGCTTGATATGTTCACGCGGTATACCGTGCTATTTGTTGGCTATAGCTGCAGCGATATGATGGTCAAATATCTAACTCGATCCATTTCGGCAGATATGAATGGGCGCATTTTCGCACTTGAGCGAGGTGACAGTAGAGATAGTGAGTGGAGTTCACTTGGTGTCATCCCAGTCCATTTTAATGACTATAACGAGTTGGCACCTCTATTTATGGGGTGGGAAAAATTAAGTAATGAGTCGTTGAGCGTACGTCGCTCTGCTGTTGCATCGTATGCAGAATTAACATCCCAGCTGTCTTATATGGAATACGAGAACCTTGCGTCTTTCTTTACCAATCCTGAAGACGGTGATGAAGAAAGAAATGCTCTTGCTACCGCATTTTGTACAAATGCCAATAGTATTGAGTCATTGAAGAGCCTCGTTGATTGCGGGATCGATTCATTCTTAACAAAAGACAAACTGGATGGTTGGGAATGGACCTTTCTCGATTGGTCAGTTGAATCTTTTTCAGTCGATCAATACGTAGATGTCTATCAGATTGCCTCGGGAAAAGGTCGAATGTTGTCATCGACATATGTCTGTCAGTCGCTTGAGCACATTGCCGATTCCCCTGATTTTTCGGATGCCAGCATTTCCTTCTGGCTCTCATTTTTAAATCTCGATAAGACAGACGATATATGGATGGGGTTCACGTTCCCAAAGCTATTGTCCAAAATTGCAAGTCCAGATCTGGCGCTAAGATTAATTGAAATCATGCTCTCTTACAAAGCGGAGTGGGTTAAAGGATTCGCCGGCACCAAAGGCAGTTTTTGCCCTCGATTTAGATTTAATTTTTCCGATAACGTCGAAACCGTCACCAAAGCAATCGTTGCCTGGGCGGATCGTCTTGGCGTGCGGCTGCTTTCATTGCTCTGTAATCGTTTGAGTGACATTGCCAATCTTGAAGCTGGCTATACCGATCTATGTGAATGGATAGACTCATCAAGTTTTATTCGCCATGCAATTGAAGATCATGAACAAGATATGCCTAAGGAGGGCACTTTTTGCGTAATGATCGATTGCGCAAGGGAGGTTGGTCGCAAACTCTTCTTGGCAAATATACTTGAGGCAAATAAGGTGCTTGCTTTAATAGATTCAAAGTGCAGTCTCATAAAACGCTTGGGTCTCTATTTATATTGCCTGAGCCCATCAGACGCTAACCAGGCTTTAGCTCTCGCAGTTAAGTGCGGGGCTCTTAAAGATCCAGCCGCCAAATTTGAGATATACCATCTTGTCCTCACGGCGTACCCCAAAGCAAGCAAGTTGGCTAAGAAAGAGTTTATCGAGGGGGTTAATTTAACATTCGCCAAATATGCGGACGATCACCACTGTTCGTATGCGCGTTTCAACTTATATCAGTGGCTTGTGGACAACAATGTAACGGACGATCTATTGCAGCAACAACTTGAACAGATCGCAGTCGACCATCCCAACTTTAAGCTAACCGAATTTCCGGACTTATCGTCCTTTACTACCTGCGGGTTTCCGCAAATTATCCCATTGACCGCATCGGAATTTACGGCAGAAAATGTAATCCAGCTGTTTGAAAGGGCAGGCGATGTTGGTCATGACGACTTTGAAGCGGACGAGATAGTTAGGGCCAGCTGTAACGCCCACCCTGGCTCAGTGATTAAAGTCATTTCAGACATAGCCAACAGAATTGAATCCAAGCCTGAAATGCTCGCAGCTAAATTCATGCTGCTTAGCATTCCATGGGAATCATTAGATTCCGATAAACTTGCACAGCTACTTCCCGTTTTCAACATAACAGCAACATATCATGAGTCCTACGCGGCAACGATTCACGCCCTTGAGTACTTAGTCAGAAAAATTGACAATGCTCATGTAGCGGAATGCGTCCAGCTTACTCTCAGCTCGGTCGCACCCGAAAGAATACTGGCATGCGTCTCACACGAAGGCATTTCAAATAGCGTAAAGGAGGATTGGTTTTCCAGGGCGCTCAATAGTTCGTTGGGGCAAGCCGTCAACGCTCAAATTTACTTGCTGGCCAGATGCGATGAATTGGAACTCAATGACGGAAGCACCTCGCTGCTCGACTCAATTGAGCAGCTCATTGAGGCGTCATGCAACGACGAAGTCTCGTCAAACATTATATTTGCAGCGCTATTCTCGCAGCTAAATTTTTGGGTAACGAATCACATGCCCTTCTATAAGTCGCATATGGAGTCGGCGTTGGTAAACAACGATGTTCCCGGGCACATCGGAAGTGTTTGGGGACTCAGCAATTTGAATATTGCGAATCGCCAAACATGGCGCTCCCTTAGCGAAGTGTGGCTTAAGTTTTCAGTTGCGCCTTGTGAGGAGCTCAGCAAGCCTTATGAACGCATTAGGAAGTACTGCCTATTCTCATCAATTCGTTTTGACGAGAAGGAAAGCCGCTCTAAACTGCTTTCCCATTTTGGACGCACTCCAGCCCTAGTCTCAGAGGCTGTTTCCGCAATTGTTCATTACTTAAATAGTCTCGACCCAACAGATATCGTAGAAGCCTGGAATGAATGGGCAAAAGATGATCTATTCAACTTGATTGATACCGAGCCAAACTTTGAGCAAGGAGCGCCTCTACTTAAAAGAATGGTGACTCTAAATGAGGATATCGCCTCGAGTTGCATTGCGTTCATGGCACAAAGATGTGAATGGAAGCTGGATCGCACCATCCTGACCGACAAGCAGCTCGATGCGGTGATCACCTGCTGTAATGCGAGTAAAGTCGATATTGTTAAAGTCATTCTAATGCATCTAAAATGGAGTAGGCTGCTTCAAAAAGTTCAGCAATCATGCGTTGTTTATATTAATTCAAAAGTTGAGGCTGGCGGTCTTGAAGAGGACCTAATCGACATGGCAAAGGACGTGTACGCTTATAAGAGTATTCCCGTTCCGCGAACACCCAACTGGCAAACCGCCAGAGGAGACTAGGGTTTAGCTCGACAGCTGCATCCACGCTGGGTTTTTGAATCTTACCTTACTGAAGAGCCGTGGAGCCACGCATGGCGATTGCCTTCCATACAATCGAAAAGTAAAATTGAACCATGATTACTTTCGTCGACATATCCGCCGCTGTTTCTCGCGTACTGTCTCGTTACGACGTCCGCGAGGCATACCTATTTGGCTCATTTGCCCGCGGTGATCAAACGCCAGATAGTGATATCGATTTGCGCCTCGTTTGCGGAGACAGCATGACGTTTGGCACGCTATACGAAATCTCTCTTGAACTTGAAGAGGAGCTCGGGCGAGAGGTTGAGATTGTGACTAACCCGCCTGAGCACATGCGTCCGGCTTTCCGCAAAAACATTGAACAGGATGAGGTGCGTCTTTATGAAGCGGCGTAAGCGAGACGCTGAGCTCATCGATGTCATTCTGTCTGACTGCGAGACGCTGACTAAACGTATCGACCATTTTGGCTCTACGGAGAATTCCTTTGTTTGCGATAGAAGCGAGGAAGGCGAACTTGCCTACGACGCAATCATGAGCCCTGTTTATAGAATCGCTGAGGATGCGCTTCATCTTTCTGAAGAAGTCCAATCAGCTTTTCCGGAGTATCCCTGGAATGATATTAGGGGTTTTCGCAACTTCGTAGCGCACGGTTATCGAGAGGTCGATCGGTCCCTTGCTTGGAAAGTAATCGTCGATAATATTCCCGAGCTAGAGAAAGCTTTGCGAATCTTTAAAGAGCGCCAGGGCTAATGCGTCGTTGGTTGGCGCCGTACCCTTGGTAGCCTGCGACTCCATGCCGGGCTCGGCCCCTCCTTTCACCGACTGGCAAAACGATTTACGCCTAATTTCCGGGTTCGTTTACAGGTAATTCGTTTGCCACTCGCCCGATCTCGCTAAACTAATAACTGCTGCTACCAGGGCATTTTCTGGTGCACATTCTATTGGCTCCTGCAAAGATCGGAGCGGGTATGTTTGCTGCCGAGTCCCACACCAGCCGTCATCACATTGCGATTGTTGTCATGGCCTGCCTATGCGTTTTGCTGGGCGGGCCTTCTTATGCCGCGGGCGCGGAGAGCCTCATCATCGCGGGCGAGACGTACTACGAGCCGGGCGTGTCGGGCCCTGGCTGGACCTGGACCGATGCCGACCATCTGGAGCTTAACGGCTACGTGGGCGAGGCCATCGGCGCCGACGGCGACCTGGTGCTGACGCTTGCCGGGCAGAGCTCCGTGACGGAGTCGCATGCGCCCGATGCGGACATCACGCTGTGCGGCATGGAGGTGTGGGGCAACCTGACGCTTCGCGGCACCGGGACCCTGACGGCGACGGGCTCGCAGTGCGGGATCCACGTTTCGCAGGCGCTCGTGGTGGACGGCTGCACCGTCGATGCCCGGGCGGACGGGGCCGATATTACGGACGAGGCGGTCGCCGGCGTGATCACAGGCGATATGACCGTGCGCGGCGGCGGACGCGTCGTTGCCGCGGGCGCCGGGTTCGGAGCGGGCGTGCGTGCTTACGGCGTTTATCTGCAAGGTGCGGGCCTTGACGCTGGTGCGGCCGGCTGTCGACTTTCTGTCGACGCCTCGTGGCTTGATGCGGCCGGTGCCGACGGCGGTGTTGCGTGCACGGGCGGGTCGCTTGTGTCCGCACGGTTTGTGACGCCTGCTGGTGGGGTCTTTGGTGCTAGTGGCGTGGTGGATGCCTCCGGTGCGGTAGCACCGCATGTGGTGATTGAGCCCGATGTCGCCACGCCTCCGGCGGGGGAGACCGACGGGGGCGAGGTGCCTGGCGATAGCGTGGACAAGTCTCCCACCGATGCTAACCCCGCTGCCGGAGAGCCCACCACAGGACCCACGGCAAATCCGACGCTGAAACCCGCGGCCGCGAAAAACAAGGCAACAACGACAGTAACCAAGACCACGGTCGCCAAGACGGCCAAGCCCAAGCCTGCTACGGCAACGACGTCGTCGCTCCCCAAGACCGGCAACAGCAACTGGATCGCCGCTTCCGTGACGCTTTTCCTGCTTGGTACAGTGCTCTTGGCTGCCGCATATCGCTGCTGAGGCGGCGCAACGCATCTTGCTGCCATACAAGAACTCTGTTGAAGCTTTGGGGGCAACACTTCCGGATAGGGAGCGTTGCCCTTTTCGCGCATGCAACATCTGACGTGATAGCCATATGCGTTTTCGCACTGAGAATGGAGCCGAGCACCTTTCTTCAAAATAAGATCACCGCAATACCTTTCTTCCTGACCGGCGCTAACTTGCACTTTTTGGTGCTGAGAGATTCTGAGACGCATGGGTGGCATTCGCACTTGCCTGGAGACCATTGGGGGAGCCGTCGGATGAAGTCGTCATCAAGGGCGGAAGCCGCCGTCATCGAGGTTATCAGCAATGAGGTTAGAAGCCGATAAGTATCTAACCCGCATCGAGGGATGGGATTAACATAGGGACGAAGGAGTTTTGCTTGAGAGGATCATAAACCGGCCCATCGCACAAGACGGGCAATGGGCCATCTGATATCAACATTGGGCGATATGCAATTCGCCTTGACAGCATAGGAGGTGCAATTGGAACGCATAGTAACTAAGCCAACCAGAATCGATCTGCATATCCATTCTGCTGCAAGTGTCGTCACAAAGGACAAAGGCAAGAAGGAACTTTCCGATTGCGACAAAGACCATGTTAACGTGCTGCTTCGCGGTTTGGAGGCTCATGGCATCAACATGTGCGCAATCACTGACCACGATTGCTTTGACAAAGACCTTTACTTCGCTTTGAAGGAGAGGGAGGGGGATGGCTGCCTAAACAAAGTGCTTCCTGGTATTGAGTTCAGCGTATCGATTCGCGCCGATGGCAAGAAGCCGACCGTCGTCCATATCGTTGCCATCTTCGATGACCGGCGCCCCGATCTGATTGACGGCATCGCCGAGGTCGTCTGTGATGAGAACGGGAAACCGCGCTACGACGATCTCAATAATGGCGCTTTCACCGAAGACGGTTTCGCCAAGGTCCTGAGGGACATCGGCCTCAACGCCGTCCTCATCGGACACGAAAAATCGGCCCGGCCAGGAAGCGAAGCGGGACGTGAGCAGTCTCGGCGCGAATTGCGCCAGCGAAGTAATTTTGACCGAGTTTGTCGACGCGGTCGAAATTCGCAACAAGCGGCGAGAACTCGACATCAAGAGGCTCATCGAGACCTATCCCAAAGATGCCGTTCCGTTTGTTGTCGGGAGCGATTGCCATGATTGGGCGACATATCCAGGGAAAGAAGGCGGTGAGATTTCATTTTCCAGCCTGAAATGCCTGCCAACTTTCGAAGGTCTGCTCATGGCAATCACCGACCCCTCGAGAATCAAGGTCGGCGACTGCTCATTCTTCAGCGCCAGCTCTTCGAAGCTCGATTCGTTGAAGGTCTCAGTCAACGGCAAAAACTTCGACATACCGTTTTCGCCTGGAATCAATGCAATCATCGGAGACAACTCCATCGGCAAGTCGATGATGATTCATCGTTTGACCAATTGCCGGCATGTACATGGACATAAGTTGGCCGACGGGTACGAAGCCTATTGCGCGAAGGAGGGCATAAGCGTCGACACAATTCTTCCCATTGCAGCCGAGTTCAAGTTCGACGACCAGGACAGCGTCCGCAAGACCCTTGAAGAGCTGCATTCGGGGCAGGGGCAAAACGATTATTTCGGTAAGTATTTTCAATCCCATGTTGATGTCGACTCTATCAAGGATTCGCTTAAGCGCTTCTTCGACGAGTGCGTTGTCGCCCTAGAGTCGAAAGCGCGCTTCAACGATACGCGCCGTCGACTTGACAAGCATGAGGTGGTTTTGCGAGACCTGCCAAAATCCGAGAAGCTTACCATCTCCCAATATTCGAAGACTATCTCTTTTAAGGACATCGAAAGCCTAGGCTCTAGGTTGCTCTCCTGCAGGAGCGACCTTGTCAACGCCAGAGCTGATCACTCGAAACTTTTCAAAGAGATGGGGGTTGAGGCTGCCGAGGCCCATGCCGATGCAATTAAGGCGATGGACAGGCTTCTCAAGCTTGTCGAGAAGCATAGGCTAGTCTACGAACGCGACGACGTGAAGACCCAAGCAGTCAAGGGCGCTGCGAGCGAGGAGCGCAGGGTTCTTTCAAAGAGGAAGACTGACGAGCAGAAAGCTATCGATGATTATTCGGCGACTCTTGACGATGTCTCTAGGAAAATTGCCAACGCTGTGTTGCTTGCCGCAAAGCGATGCAACAGGAAGCTCGAGTATGCCGTTCCTGTTGACATTAGGGTTCCCAATCCTATGGGGAAATTCATATTTGTCTCCGAACTCACTTCTGGTAGTACCGACATAAGCTACTGCAATGAGGTCTTTGGGGAGGTGTTCAACAAGCCTAAGCTATCGCTTCTGCTGAATGGCATTCAGTCCGAGACTGAGCTGACTACGGAGGAAATAGCTGCAGCGGTAACAGGTGAAAAACCTTCCATGGCGACGTGCTACGATCAGATTCGCAACAAGCTTCACGCGGTGGTTGACCGTATAACCGAGAGAAGGAAAATCACCAACAAGTCCATAGGCATCGACGCTGAACCGTCGCCTGGCCTGTACGGGACCCTGTACTTCGATCTATTGGCGGAGGAGGACACTAAATCAGGGGTCTACATTATCGACCAGCCGGAGGATCAAATCTCGCAAGTAGCGATTAAGGAACACGTCCTCGGTGCCTTTAAGAGGATGAGCGCCAACCGGCAGATACTGATGATCACGCACAACCCACTCTTTGTCGTAAACCTCGACGTCGATAACGTCATTGTGCTCGCGCGCGGCCAAGATGGGGAAATTGACGTGAAGAGTGGGGCTTTGGAATACGAATGCGACGACTACAAGGTACTCGACCTTGTGGCCAAGACCGTTGAAGGAGGTGCTGAAGTTGTTAGGAAACGACTCAAACGCTATGGCTCAGAAGGCATATAAGGTCGGGCTGAAGGATGGGAAGATCGCGATCGAGGGTGTTGACGGCTTTTCCATTGATGTCGAAGACCCGAAGCTGAACGTAGGGAAGTTGTACTCGGCCCTTTTCGCTAGAATCGACGAACCTACGACGATTTCCCTCGAGCCCACGACTGAACTTAAACAGGATCTCAAAGCCTTCTCTTTCTTTGAAAGCTTGAAGAAGATCGTGGACGGCGCTTGCGAGAAGATGAATCCAAGTCTGGCCGATATCGTCAAGAAAGCTGAAGGGCTCGACGTTGTCGACAAGGCAAAGCGGAGCTGATGCCCTGCTGCTTGTTCGCGAAAGCCAAGGGCAATAGGGGCTTGTATGGATACTTCTGTTTGCGATAAGCGCGATTGGGCGTGAATACAAGTGAATTGTCTAGGGGAATCTGGATTTCTAGATATGTACGGTCAAGATTGAGGGCCTAATTAAGGCCAAATTTTATCCTTCATATTTCGAAATCCCAATCATTTCCTCCGTTGCTTGGGTATACTTACATCAGAAATTGGTCGTAGGGCGCGACCAACGGAATCAAAAGAAAGCCCACTGAGAAGATTTTGGTCGTAGGGCGCGACCAACGGAATCAAAAGAAAGCCCACTGAGAAGATGCCTTCAATCTCTTTGGGTTGGAGGCATTTTCTTTTTCGGAGGGTCTGCATGAATTCTAAAATCGTCTTTTTGACAAACTCGTTTTACCAAGATCATCCAAACCCGCCGTTCAAAGAGATGGAACAAAAGCAAAATCGTCCTTACATTGTCTTTTTGGTCGAAATCGAGGGTCATACGTGGGCCATACCTTTTCGCTCGCATATTCGCCATAGGCACGCATTCTTTACCGATGCCAAAAATAAATGCGGAATTGATTATTCGAAAGCCGTTGTTGTAGACAAGCCAGAATATATAGATCAACAGGTGCGTCCACACTTGCGCCAGAACGAATATGAAGCTCTTCGCGGAAATGAATTCGCAGTTCAAAAGGGATTTGAAAAATATATCAAGCTTTACAAGCGGGCTGTTCGATCGGGACATCCGCGCTATCAATCGCTTATCAAGTATTCTACGTTGCAGAATTATGATTTGTAGCCAAGTTGGAGCATAGTGGATTCAGGCTCCGCCGTATGCTTAAATCATATTCACACGATAATTTGAGGAAGGGACGCTATGTGAAGGCCACAAAGCGTCCCTTCTTTCCCCGCTTGGCAGCCGGGGCCAGGCTCTCAGTGCGTCGAGCCTCGGCTGGGTCTGGACCGAAGCCGACCACCTGGAGCTTAACGGCTACGTCGCCCAAGACAAACATAACGATCAAGACTACGGTGACCAAGACTACGCTGCCCGCGTCCTCCAAGCAAAGAGCCGCCACTGCGACCGTAGCGACGATCCCCAAGCCCGCAGACAACAACTGGATGGCCGCTTCCTTAATGCTTTTCCTTCTTGGAACAGCGCTCCTGGCTGCCGTATAACGCTGCTAATTCCCCGTTTAGTGAGACCAGGGGAGAAGTGAATGCAGCCATTGCAGAAGTCTTTAGCCTTCTACTAAATCAAATTCTTAGAGATTGGTGCCGTATCAGCTATCGCTGCGACGGCACTATTATGTTCAGCTCGACTGCCTCTCGATCTATTACCGATGTTGAGCCTTATACCTCATCTGCCAGAGCGATAAGATAATTGCAATTCAAATACTGCCGTTTATAAAGCTCCATTTGGATCCAATTGCCTATATCACTGGAGTCATACTATGAGGAACTACTATCAAATCAAAACCGTCGCATCGGCCCCTCCAAGGAGGCTCATCCCGATCGGAAAAGTCATCAGCGCTACTGGTCTTGTATTGGTAATTGTCAGTCTCATTTCCGCTCTGTCATCGAGTGCCAACATATATGGTTCGCTTTCTTTTCTTTTCTTGCTCTTTGGCTTGTTCTATTTTGTGGACGGGCTCCTTCTTGTTATCACAGCATCGAAGCAACAAGAAAAACTACTGGGGCTACGCCAATCGCTCCTAGAAGATGATCCTCAAATCGTCGCAAGCGCCGAAGAGTTTATGGCTCAGCGAAAGTCCCTGACACAGCAAGGCGAAATTACTGGCATCTTCATTGTCCATAATGCAACCAAAGATCTGTACTACGTAGGCCAAAGCGCAAAAGCGATTGACCGGGCGGCCATACAGTTTCTCGGTAGGGGCAATTGCGATGTGTATGCCGACTACAAGTACGGCGACTCATTCAGCGTGCGCATTATCCCGCTGTCAGAAAGCGGCTACGAAAGTCTCAATGAGCTCAAACGCACAGCGATACAAGCGCTCGAGGCTGCTGGCGAGGAGCTATATTGAGGACGAATGTTAGGATAAATGAAATGGCAAGTTCAAATAACACAAGCAACAACGAGAAATTAACGCCGTCCGTCGAAGAAACGCTTCTTAACGAATCCGGCTCGATTGCCAGGGTCAAATCGTTCTCATGGATTTGGTTTATCAATAAGGAACGAATCCACGACATAGATCCCGTCCAATGCGGCAAATGGATGTTCTTCTTCTCTCCATTCAAAACAGCCCTCATGGACGACATTGTCGGAACCGCAGTTCTTGATGGCGTCGTCGTAGAAGCCAAATACTCGAATCCCGAAACGCTCATCGCGGCAGGATCGAAACAAGGTGTCTGTTGCTTTTACCTAAACGGCAACGATAGAGAAAGCCATAAGAGGGTACTGAGCTACATGCTGGAAAACGGGCTGATCAGGAAGACAAAGACCGGAAAGCTTTATAACATTTCGTTCAAGTTCGACTCTGAGACCTATGCAGGAAAGTATAAGGGGAGCGGCTTCTCCGGAAAGATAAAGCTCGCGGATTTCGTAGACCTGGAATCGGGAGAGTTTATTTAGGACAGCGGGCGGAATGATGAACTAGGCGCCATGAGAACTCGGTATCCTCGGCATTGGCGCTCTCAAAAACCTTACACTGCAGCATCGAAGACCTCGTCTGGCAACCTTGCGTACGCTCTTGCCAAAATAGCGATTCTGATAGCACAAATTTATTTTTAGAATCACTCTTGGTTTCAAAAATAAAAAAGGTCAAAGGCTCTAAACCTCTGACCTGATCTTTAGATGGTGGGCGATACAAGATTCGAACTTGTGACCCCATCCGTGTGAAGGATATGCTCTACCCCTGAGCCAATCGCCCGTCGCCTTTCGGCAAAAGAGATACTAACATAGCCGCGCCCGGTTTTCCAAGAACTTTTTGCCTTCGATTTTAAATTCGTGACCATTCGCAACGACTCGTTGGCTACATCCAACTTTTAACGCATATCCACCCTGCAGACGTCATCGAACGTTTTCCCCAAAATGATTACGTTCATTCGTTGAATTATTCACTCTATTAGCGAGCAATTATGGAGACAGGGACCCTCAAGCTCTGAGCAAACACCTGCGGTTTTGCTGCACACTTCATCTATTTAGCAAAACCCGTCAAGCTTTTGGTCAGTATTTGGTCAGCTCCCGGTACTTACCCGCATGAAGTGCACCTAGATAATCGGACTCGCAAGCCGCATGGCTCACGCCCGATACTAGGGAGGCCCATATGGACGAGATCATCTGCGCAAACACCGCATTCCGCTACTGGCGCTGCCCACCGCAGGTGCGCGACCTCTACCCGCGCCTGCCCAACTCCGATGACGGCTGGCGTGCCCTGTCCCGATCACCCTTCGTAACCGACGTCCTCAAGACCCCGATTACCGCAGTTGCTTCACCAGGTTGTTGTAATCACCACTCGGGATTGCGCTCCACTATTCGCTGGGAAGGGGCATCGGATGCCAGCACAACAATCGACACTCATTTAGGCTTTAGTGTCACTAATCCGCTTAACACGTTATTTACTATGACACGCTTTGTGTCCCAAATAGATCTCGTACTGGCTATGTACGAACTTTGCAGCTGGTTTTCTGTTTTCGAGCCGACCCCCGCTGTCGAAATGCAGTTAAAAATCGCGTTAAAGGAGAATCGCAATTCCAGCACGCAGGATCTGTTCGAACTTGGAGAAGGCGAAGACGAGATTCCTTGGAAACGAGTTTATGCCCGCACAACCGTAAAGGTCCCAGCAAATGAAGGCCAAACGAACAATCGCGAGGATGGAAGAGAGGTTACGAAACTCAAAGGTATGTCGCTTTGGATGAGAAAGCCACTCATCGAACTGAGCGACTTGCATCGATTCGCCGAAAAGGTCAAAAGTCAAATGTGGGGAAAGCAGTTTTATGATGCCGCTCAGCAGGTTATCGGCATTGCTGCATCTCCACTCGAGGTCGCGGGGGTCCTGCTTCTAAGTCGTTCTCGACGTCTGGGTGGTTCAGGATTCAGATACGTATACCTCAACGATTTAACCCCTCCATCCGAGGAAGCCCAAAGCATCGCAGGTCAAAAGGTTTGCTACGGTGACATCGTGATTGTAAACCCAATCCTAATGAAGGCAGCAATTATCGAAATCCAAGGTGAGGTCATCCATGGGTCAGGCGCGGTACTTGACCAAGATGCGGAGCGCATGACTGCGCTCCAGAGCATGGGTTTCGATGTGTTCCTGGTAACCCACGATATGCTTAACGACAAAAAACAGCTAGACGCCATAGTCAAAAGCGTCTGCAGTCGTTTGGGGATTCGATATAAAGCCAAATCCGAGGCAATGAAGCGCGCCGAGACGCGACTGCGAGCAAATGTTCTGTGCAACTGGTTGGAACTCGGAAATTAGCCGGCGACAAGGCGCTAGAACGACCTAGTTTTCCTGCTAGTGAATTAGTATCATTTCAAAACCATGCCGGATTACGGGGCTGGACCCGGACCGGCCGTCCATACCCTGCATTTCGCTGAATGCGCAAGTCGTCTACCTGCGGTTTTTATTTTACCGATTACGGCATGCTCGGGGGTTCCCGGCCTGGCCCCGTAAACCGGCATGGTTTTGAAATCGCCGGGTCGGCGGGAGCGCGATTGGCCCCGATAATGGGCCCGGCGCCGGCGGGATGGTCGTTGGGCGGATGGCGGCCCGTGGGGTGGAAGCGAAAACCGGCGAGCGGCGGAACCCGAGATGCCCTGGGGGCGCCGGGGAGGAGGGCGGCGGCA
>OLRR01000744.1_pt1 | contig 23891 bp, 27 predicted proteins | sample 1671941 | NCBI WGS metagenome assembly OLRR01 (sample SAMEA3136628, study PRJEB25190) | human gut metagenome
GCGGGCATCGACTGCTTCGGGCCCGGCGCGGCAGGCGCGCGCGTGGAAGGCTCCAAGGACTTCTCGAAGCGCCTCATGATGAAATACGACCTCCCCACGGCGGCCTACGGCACGTTCACCGATGCCGATTCTGCTCTTGCCTACCTCAACGAGCACGGCGCGCCGATCGTCGTCAAGGCCGACGGCCTTGCCGCCGGCAAAGGCGTCACGGTCGCGCAGACCAAGAAAGAAGCCGAGGAGGCCATCGTCGAGTGCTTCGACGGGCGCTTTGGCGCCGCCGGCGCGACGGTGGTCATCGAGGAGATGCTGACGGGCCCCGAATGCTCGCTGCTCGCCTTCACCGACGGCCAGACGGTGCTTCCCATGGCACCTGCGCAAGACCACAAGCGCGCCTACGAGGGCGATACGGGCCCCAACACCGGCGGCATGGGCGTGTACTCGCCCGTTCCGATCGTCACCGATGACGAGCACGAGCAGATGGTCGACATCATGAACCGCGCCGTCGCGGGTATGAGGGCCGAGGGCATCGACTACCGCGGCGTGCTCTACGGCGGCTTCATGCTCGCCCCGCAAGGCCCCAAGCTGCTCGAGTTCAACGCGCGCTTCGGCGACCCCGAGACGCAGGTCATCCTGCCGAGGCTGAAGACCGACCTGGTCGAGGTCATGCTCGCCACCGCCGAGAAGCGCCTGGACGAGGTCTCGCTCGACTGGCGCGACGATTGGGCGGTCAGCGTCGTCCTCGCGAGTGAGGGCTATCCGCTCTCCTACAAGAAGGGCTTCGAGATTACGGGCATCGACGAGGCGGAAAAGCTCGAGGGCGTGCACGTGTACCATGCTGGCACCAAGCTCGACGGCGACAAGGTGCTCACCAACGGCGGGCGCGTGCTCAACGTGACGGCCCTCGGCGAGAGCTTCGAGGCGGCGCGCGACCTCGCGTACCAGGCATGCGACCTCATCGACTGGGAGGGCAAGACCCTGCGCCGCGATATTGGCGCACGCGCTCTCAAGGGGAGAAGCGCATGGGAGTAGGCGTCGAGGGCGAATGCGACGAGGGACTGTTGACACCCGAGGATAACCCCATGCTCGACGAGCGCATCGTCAACTCGCGTCCGGTGTTTCGCGGGGGCTTTCTCAACGTTGACGCGGTCGATATCGTGCTTCCCAACGGCAACGAGAAGGTCCACGAGGTCATCCGGCACCCTGGGGCAGTTGCGATCATCGCGCTCGACGGCGAGGGGCGCATCCTGCTCGTGCACCAGTACCGCACCGCTCTCGAGCGGGTGACAATCGAGATTCCCGCGGGCAAGCTCGATCCGGGCGAAGACCCCGCCGAGGCCGCCGCGCGCGAACTGTCCGAAGAGACGGGCTATCACGCGGGCCGCATGGAGTATCTCGTCCCGATTGCGACGGCCGCAGGGTACAGCGACGAGATCATCCACCTGTTTATGGCGGCGGACTTGACGCCGGGCGAGGCGCACCCGGACGACGACGAGTTTGTCGCATCGGAGTGGGTGCCGCTCGACACCCTTATCGACTCCGTGCTCGACGGGAGGATTGAAGACTCGAAGACGGTGATCGGAGCACTCATCTGCGATTCCCTCCGACATAGGATCTAATGAATAAGTGCGCGGGGCCCACGGTGGGTCCCGCGCGTCGACTAAGAGAGGTCTTGACTATCATGGCTGACGAAAAACCGCTAGTTGGCATCATTCTCGGTTCCAAATCCGACCTGCCCGCCATGGACGGCTGCAAGGAGATGCTCGAGAAGTTTGGCGTCCCCTACGAGCTCGTGATTCATTCCGCCCACCGCAACCCGGACGACGTGCGCGCCTGGGCTACGAGCGCGGAAGAGCGCGGCATCAAGGTGATCATCGCGGGTGCCGGCAAGGCCGCTGCCCTGGGCGGCGTCGTCGCGTCGTTCACCCCGCTGCCGGTGGTTGCCATCCCCATGAAGACGAGCGACCTCGGCGGCATGGACTCGCTGCTCTCCACCGTGCAGATGCCGACGGGCGTGCCGCTGGCGACGGTTGCTATCAACGGCACGAAAAACGCGGCGATTCTTGCCACGCAGATCTTGGGCATCGCGCTGCCCGAGTATCGCAAGGCCATCGTGGACTACAAGAAGGAGCTCGCCGAAGGCTAGCTTCGAAGGCTCGAAACACTCTGGAGAGGGGTCGTGGCAGTCGACATGCCGCGGCCTCTTTTTCTGTGGAGAAGGGGTCGGGAAGGGGTTCGTGTGCTGGCTATGCGGGCCTCCTGAGAGCGAGCGGAATCCCAGCCCGCAGAACAGCAAGATGCGGCAATGCAAAATTGCTAACGTTTGTCAAGTTATGGGTATTGTTTGTAGCAAAATTTTTAAACCGCAGGTCAAAGGCTTGTAGCCAAAATCCACGTTCACAGGTCCTTCACATACGTTTGCGCTTCGAACGCGGTTTCGCGTAGCCTTCTTGACCATTATGAAGCATTCAAACGCAGCACGACTCATCGCGACGCTCGGCATTGCCGGCGTCATGGCATTCGGAAGCTTGAACGCTCCGATGACAGCGCTCGCCGACGAGCGGGACTCGCAGAGCGCACAGGACACGAGCGGTCTTGTCACCGCCGTCACACGCGACCTGCCCGGTCAGCTCATGGGCAAGGTCAATCAGATCACCGAACAGCAGTGCAGCATGGAGAGCCTGCTCGCCGCTGGCAGCGCGGTCGACGCGGACGCCTACCGCGCGACGCTTCCCGACTCGGTCTCGTGGAAGAGCTGCGGCGTGAGCACGTATGGCCTTGGAGATGGGCTCATGGGCTCCAATTGCTCCGACGGCTCGAAGGTCACCACGACGTCCATGGGCGTCGCGCACAAGACGCTGCCGCTCGGCACCTCCATACAGATCTCGTACAACGGAAAGGTCGTCAACGCGACCGTGCGCGACCGCGGGCCGTTCGTGGTAGGCCGCGACATCGACCTGCAGCCCGCCGTGGCGAGCGCGCTCGGCTTTAGCGGAGTCGGCAAGGTCGAGTACCGCGTCTTGTAGCCACCTCACGTGAAGCCCCTCGCAATCAGGCATATCCAGGTCAAGCGTGGTGCCCTCGTTCTCGAGGTAGAGGCGCCCCTCTCGACGATGCGCGTGCCGGCGGACGCCGCGCGCCGCATGCTCGAGCTGCTCCCCAACCTCGCGCACCATGTCTGCGTAAACGACAACGGCGATACCTTCGGAGACGAGATCGCGGGCACCGAAGCCGCGCATCTGCTCGAGCACACCATCATCGAGCTGCAGGGGAAAGCGTACGCGAGCTGGGTCGCGAACCGTCCGCTGTTCACGGGGCGCACCTCGTGGAAGAGGAGCCTTGCCGAGGCGCGCTCGGCCGGCGAGTCCCTCATGCTCACAACTGTGACGTTCGTGAATGATTTCGTCGCGCTGCAGGCCGCCGAGTTCGCATGCGGTATCATCGAGTGGGCGTACGATCCCGATACACACACCGCGCCTGACATTGCCGCGCTCGTCGATCGTCTCGCGCAGCTGGTCTGAGCGCGCGCTGCACCTGCCTGTGCGGCGTGACGAGAGGAGCCGAAGCGTGCCCTACAAGGTTGCAGTACTCATCGACGACGCTTCCTGCACGAGTCCGCTCGCGCACGAGGCAAAGCTCAACATCTGCGACGCGCTCGAGCTGGCGGGGCACGAACCCGTTTTGTTTGAGGCGAACTCCCAGCTCACGGCGATGCTGCGCCATGAGCGCCCCGACGCTGCCCTCAACGCGACAAGCGGCAAATCCGCCGTCGACGGGTCGATACAGTCGCTCATGGATCTGCTTGGCATCCCCTGCATCGGCAGCTCGGCGAGCATTTTGCGCCAGGCGTGCGACAAGAGCGCGCTTCCAACGATGCTGCGACGCTTCCAGTTTGGAGAGTACGGTGATGCCGACTTCGTCTTGGGCGTGAGAATTCCCAAAAGCGTCTACGAAGGGCTTGGGGCGTCGCAGGCGCTCGACCTCATCGCGCATCGCATTCCGGCAGGCTATCCGCTCGTCGTGCGCGCCGGACATCAGGGTACCAACGTCAAGCCCATCAAGGTCGACGACCCAGCGCAGCTCGGGGTGGCGCTCGCGATCGTCTACGACACCGACCACGACGCGCTCGTGGAAGAGTGGGTCGACGGCGTCCACCTTGCGGTTGGCGTGTTGGGGCACGGCCCCGAGGCGTTTGCCCTGCCGCCGGTCGAGCTCACCTTCGACGAGGACGGCACGACGGTAGCCACGCATGCTCCCGTGCGCATGGAGTCGCTTTCGGGCGACGAGGCGAACGCGCAGGGCATCCGCAGCGAGATAGAGCGCGCCGCGCTCGAGGTGCACCGCGCCTACAGCGCCCGTGACCTCTCGTGCATCGACATCATCTGGGACGGCGCGAGCGCGCGGGTGCTCGAGATAAATCTCGCCCCCTCGCTTGCCCCCTCATCGGGCTTTACCCTCTCGTGCGCTACGGCTGGTATCAGCCTGAAGGCACTGCTCAACGAGCTCATCGAGCAAGCGATTGCTCGCGGATAACAAGTGGAGGAGCATCATGTACTGTTTTGAGAAGCTGGCTGACGGGCTGTACTGGATCGGCGGAGAAGACGCGCGCCTCGGCAAGTTCGAGGGCCTGATTCCCGTGCCGTATGGCATGTCCTACAACACCTACCTCATCAAAGACGAGAAGACGGTCCTCATCGACACAATCGACCGCGCGGTCGAGGAGCGCTTCCTCACCTCGCTCGACTATCTGATCGGCGACGGCACACTCGACTACATCATCACCCAGCATGCCGAGCCCGATCACATGGCGACGCTCGGGTCGGTCGCCGCGCGCTACCCCGAGGCGAAGATCCTCGCCTCCGCTATGTGCAAGCGCATGATTTCGCAGTTCTTCGACGACGAGCTCGCCGCTCGCGTCGAGGTGATCGACGATGGTGACACGCTCGAGACGGGCAAGCGCACGCTTAAGTTCCTGAGCGCGCCCATGGTCCATTGGCCGGAGGTCATGATGACCTACGACGCCTACGACAAGACGCTGTTCTCGGCAGACGCCTTCGGCGTGTTCGGCAGTCTCGACGGGCGCCTGCGCGATATCGACCGCGACTTCGAGCAGGACATGCTGCCCGAGATGCGCCGTTACTACGCGAATATCTGCGGCAAGTACGGTGCGCAGGTTGACGCCATCCTCGACAAGGTCGAGCCGCTCGACATCGCACGCGTGTGCACGCTGCACGGCCCCGTCGTGGAGCATAACGCCGTGCAGGCAATCCATTCCTACCGCATCTGGGCGGGTTATCAGCCGGAGGTCAAGTCTGTCGCAATCATGTACGCCTCCATCTACGGCGGCACGCGCGACGTGGCCGAAAAGCTCGCGTTCTTGCTCACCGGCCTGGGCGTCGAGGGCGTCAAGATCTACGACGTCTGCGAGGTCGATGCCAGCTACCTGCTCGCCGAGGCCTACCGCGTGAGCAACGTCGTGCTGGCGTGCGCGACTATGAACATGGAGATGAACCCCAAGATGGCCGACCTGCTCGAGGTGTTTGCGACGCACGGTCTGAAGAACCGCAAGTTCTCGCTGATCCAAAACGGCTCGTGGGCACCGCAGTCCGGCAAGCGCATGCTCGAGGCGCTCGAGAAGGTGCCGGGCACGCAGATCGTCGGCGACATGTTCACGATCAAGTCGCGCATGAAAAACGAGCAGGAAGGCGATCTCGAGAAGCTTGCCCAGGCAATTGCCGAATCTGTCGGCGCCGTCGTGACAGCATCCGAGGTGGAGCAGCACGAGAAGGCTCCTGAGGCAAGCCCCCTGCCCGCCGGGTTCGTGCCGCCTGTTGCTCCGCCCAAGGTCAACGACCCCTACGGTGCGGGGGCGGCTACCAAGCCGACCCAGGTCATCGAGGTCTGGAAGTGCACGTACTGCGGCTATCAGGTCGAGGTCCCGCAGGGCACCGACATGTCGAACTTCACGTGCCCGGTGTGTCTGAAGGTGGGCATGTTCAAGAAGGTCCGCGAGAAGATCGTCGAAGTCGAATCGTAAGGGCGTGGACTGTCACAGGCGCGGCATTTTGACCTGCCGCGCGTGGGGCAGTGATGGTACTCTTAGAGCTGCTAGTTATTCGTTTTGAAGCGAAGGGCGTGAACATAATGAGCAAGGCTGTTTTCTTTATCGCAGGTGCCGCTGTCGGTGCGGTCGCAGCGCTGATGCTGAGCCCCAATTCCGGCGAGGAAAACCGCAGGATCGTCACCGAGAAGGCAACGTACTACAGTTCCCACGGCGACGAGCTGTTCCAGCAGGCAGCTGATGCCGTCCGCGACAAGGTCAAGGGCGCTCCCGAGGCAAGCGTTGCGACCGCAGACGATATCAGGGAAAAGATCAACGCCGCCCGTGACCGCATCGCAGAGCAGGTCACCCGCAATCAGGCGGCCCAGCAGGTCGAGGCAGACGTCTCCGACGTCGCCGCAGCGGAGTAGCGCGCTCCTGCGATGCTTTGTTTGCGGTAAAGGCGTGATATTCGCATGATCACAACGGCCCAGATAGGAAAGAAGCGCGTCTACCTGCGCAACAAGAAGGGGCGCCTGAAAAAGTTCGGCAAAATCCGCGCGGTGGTGTTCCACCCGTCAAAGCCGCAGGCCATCGGCGCCGTCATCAAGCGCCCCGACTTCTTGCTGATGTTCAAGCGCAAGGAGCGCTTCGTCGCGCTCGACCGATTCAGGCAGGTCGAAGGCGGCCTGGAGGTTGTCGACCAGGCCGATTCGTGGGACACGGCGGCGTGCAAGCGCATGGGCGTCGACTACGACTCCTGCATCATCTGGGACTACATGCCCATCGTGACCGATGCCGGCCGCGAGCTCGGCGACATCACCGACATCGCGCTCGACGAGGACACGTACGCGATCGACCATGTCGATATCGCGCCGAACAGTCTGAACCGGGCGATACTCGGCAGCGCGAACATTCCCGTGAGCATGATTCGCGGCTACAAGGACAATGCCATCGTCGTCAAAGACGAGATCGGCGAAATCGAGGAGACCGGCGGTGTTGCCGCGAAGGCGGGCGAGGCGTGGGCAAAGACCAAGCACACCGCGGCGACTACCGGCAGGAAGGCGGTCGACCAGGCGGGCGAGGCCATCAACGACGGCGCATTTGCCGCAGGCGAGGCGGTTGGCACCGCGCGCGCCAAGATGAACGATGCCTTCGATGCCCACGAGGCTAAAAAAGAGGAGCAGGCTGCCCGGGGCGAGCGCACCGGCGTCGACAAGGCGGCCAACCTCTTTGGCAAGCAGCTTGGCAGGGCCTCGCACATGTTCCAGGACTTCAAAGACGAATACGACAAAGCCGCCCACGACAAGTAGGCACCCATGGCCAAACGCGACAGGAGGCGGTACCGGCGGCATGCGAAGCGCCCGCACGGCACCCGCCTCGGCAACTATCCTTCAGGAAAAATCGAGATCACCCGAGCCGGATACGGCTTTGTCGACACCGAGGAAGGGTCGTTCTACATTCCGGCAACCCGCACGGGCGGCGCGCTTCCCGGCGACGTCGTCGAGGTGCGCCCAAACCCGCCGCATGAGGGAAACAGCAACAGGCGCTCGGCATCGGTGAGTCGTGTGCTGCACCGCGCGACCGACTTCATCGTGGGCGTCTTGGAGCTTTCCGACCCGCTCGCCGTTGTCGTGCCGCAGGACCCACGTATCCAACACGACCTGTTCGTCACGCTCGAAGGGGCACCCGAGGTGCACGATGGCGACGTCGTGCTCGCCAAGATCACGACCTTCCCCGGCAGACATGTTTCGATGGAAGGCTACATCGTGGAGGCGCTCGGTCGTGCGGATGCCCCGGGCATGGACATCGACATCGTCATCCACAACGCCGGGCTGTCCACGGAGTTCTCTTTCCAGGCGCTCGAGCAGGCGCGCGGGCTGAGCGCCGATATCGAAGGCGCGCTGCAAGAGCCCGACCGGCGTGACCTGCGCACGCGGAACGTGTTCACGATCGATCCGGTCGATGCGAAGGATTTCGACGACGCTATCTCGCTCGACCACGTCGAGGGACTCACCCGGCTCGGCGTCCACATTGCCGATGTCTCGAGCTACGTCGAATGGGGCAGCAGCATCGACATCTGCGCGCGCGATCGCTCGACGAGCGTGTACCTTGCCGATCGCGTGCTGCCCATGCTTCCCGAAAAGCTCTCGAACGACATCTGCTCGCTGCGCCCGGGCGAGGAGCGCCGCACGATGACCTGCGACATGTTCCTCGACGAGCGCGCGCGTGTCGTGCGCTACGAGATATTCCCGAGCGTCATCTGCAGCTCACGCCGCTACAACTACGACGAGGTCCAAGAGATCCTCGAGGGCAGGCAAGACGATGCCAACAAAGGCAAGCTCTGCGAGTTCCACGAGCTGGCCGTCAAGCTCGCCGCGCTCAGGCACGCGCGCGGCGGCCTCGATTTCGACTCGGTCGAGGCAAAGCCCGTGCTCGACGAGATGGGGCACCCTGTCCGCATCGACCTGCGCGTGAAGACCGATGCGACCTCCATGATCGAAGAGGCGATGGTCCTTGCCAACGAGACGGTCGCTACGCACGTCTTCAAGCAGGGGCTGCCGCTCGTCTACCGCGTGCACGACGCCCCACGCGCCTCCTCGCTCGAGGCGCTGCTGCCCGTCCTCAAGGAGCTCGGATATCCCATCGAGGGGTTGGGCGGCGGCGAGCCGGCGGCGTTTCAGCGCGTGCTCGAGGCGGCGTCCGGCCGCGCGGACGAGACGCTCGTGAACTATGTCGTCTTGCGCTCTATGGAACGGGCGCGCTACAGCGTGGAGCCCCTCGCGCACTTCGGGCTCGCCTCGGAGCATTACTGCCACTTCACGAGCCCCATCCGCCGCTACCCCGACCTGATGGTGCACCGCCTGCTCAAGGACCCGCGTGCCATGGAAGGACAGCTCGAGTGGCTTGCGCGGCACGCCTCCAAGATGGAGCGTGTCGCCGAAGAGGCCGAGCGCGACAGCGTCATCCTCAAAATGTGCGAATACCTGCAGGGACATGTGGGAGAGGTCTTCGAGGGGACGATCTCGAACGTGTTTGCGCGCGGCTTCTACGTGCGGCTCGAGAACACGCTCGAGGGCATCGTGCGCTTCGACGCGCTCCATGACGAATACCACCAGTTCGACCCCAAGCTCCAGACGCTCATGGGCGAGGAGACGGGGCGCACCTACCGACTGGGCCAGCAGCTGCGCGTGCGGGTGCGCGCCGTGGACCCGCGCGAGCAGCGCGTCGATTTCGAGCTCGCGTGACGCGTGTTCCACGCTCCTTTTCGGGCGCTTGTTAATCGCGTGAAATGGGATGCATATTCTCCTGTCGGTGGTACCCTATACACTCCATGGAGGCGCATTGCCGCCCCTGTGTTTCGTAATACGAAGGAGAATCGTAGAACATGAACCTTAATCCTGTCGTCGTCATTCCCACGTACTGGTGCGGGCGTCGCACCGCCCATTCAGTCGACCGCGGGCCTTTGTATGATCACATGACTCCCATCGACAAGCAGGGCGAGCTGCCGCGCTGCCTCGATTCCCTGCGCCAGGTCGTCGGCCTGGGGCGCATCATCTTGCTCGTCGTCGCCGAGCCCGGCGTCGAGACGCAGGCGGAAGACCGCGTGCGCGCCATGGCAGACCACTTCCGTGACTTGAACATCACGATCGTCGGCGAGACCGGCCAGCGCTACATCCACCGCCGTTTCGAGCAGCTCGGTATCGGCGCGCTCAAGGACATGGCATGCCTGTCCGGATACGGCGCAGTGCGCAATATGGGGCTTCTCGTGGCTTCCATCTTCGGCCACGACACCGTCATCTTCCTCGATGACGACGAGGTCGTCACGAGCCCCGATTTCCTGGAGCGCGCCGTCTACGGCATCGCCTACCAGACTCCGGGCGGCTCGATCATCACGGCAAAGACTGGCTACTTTTTCGACCGGCAGGGCAGCCCCCTGGCCGACGAGAAGGTCCCGTGGTACGACCGCTTCTGGAACAAGGCGCACGGGTTCAACGAATACATCTCGAAAGCCCTCAAAGGGCCGCGCCTGTCGCGCGCGAACACCGCATGCGGCGGTTGCATGGTGCTGCATGCCGACGCGTACGGCAAAGTCGCGTTCGACCCGTGGATCGCGCGCGGGGAAGATACCGACTACGTCTTGTCTGCCCATATGTACGGGGTTGACATGTGGTTCGACAACCAGCTGAGCGTCCAGCATATGCCGCCCGAGGACGCTTCTCCCGCAGGGCGCTTCGAGCAGGACGTCTACCGCTGGTTCTACGAGAACCGCAAGATCGAGTTTGCCAAGACGCAGATCGACCTCATGCAGGTCATGCCCGCCTCGCTCAACCCGTACCCGGGCCCCTGGCTCACGCACGCCATCAACCGCCGCGCGCGCCTCACCGCGTACCTGCGCGTCATCGGCCGTGCGGAGCGCGGCGAGTACTGGCGCATCGGCAACAAGTCGCGCAAGGAGGCCGGCGCGTTCGCACGCGAGAACTGCGCCAATTACTTCGAGTTCCAGCACCAGTGGCCCAGTATCGTCCGCTCGGTGTGGAACTACGCGCCGCTCGCATCCCAGCTGGTCGGCGCGCGCAAAATCCAGAGCGCGGCCGGCTTCACGGGCCGCTTCACAGCCATCAACGTCGACGGACAGAACCGCTAGGACGGCTCTATGGGTGTCAAAGAGGTACTGCTCGCCATCGTTCTCGGTACTTGCTGCGTCGTCTTTTCCGTGACGATCGTCTTTGGCATCGTCAACTACGCGAGTGTCTCGCCCATCGTGCCGCTTGCGGCCATCATCGGGTTTTTCATCATCTCGATGGTGGGCCTGCAGGTCGTGGGCGACCCCGACCACGCGAGCGCGCGGCAGATCAACCGCATCCTCGAGCTGGTCAGCGAGACGCTCCCGTTCATGAGCCAGGGCCTCACCGTAAAGAGCGCCCAGTCGGTCTGCAACCTGCTGCTGCCCAACGTCAAGGCACATGCCGTCGCCCTGACCGACCACGAGAAGGTCTTGGGCTTTGCTGGCGTCGACCATGAGAATCACATGCCCAACTCGTCGATTCAGACCGATGCCACGCGCCTGACGCTCGAAGACGGCAGAACGCGCGTCGTGGACACGTCGCATGCGGTCGGGTTCGCCCACGACACGGGCAAGCTATGCGCGGGCATCATCACGCCGCTCGTGGTCAACAAGCGCGTGGTCGGGACGCTTAAGTTCTATTACAAGTCGCGTCGCAGGCTTAACGACAATCAGAAGGCTATGGCGGAGGGCTTTGCCCAGATCCTCTCGACGCAGCTTTCGCTTTCGTATCTGCAGCAGCAGACCGAGCTCGCTGCGCAGATGGAGCTCCGCGCGCTGCAGGCGCAGATCAACCCGCACTTCCTCTTCAACACGATCAACACCATCGCGGCTGTCACCCGCATGGATCCGGCCAAGGCGCGGACCATGCTGCGCGAGTTTGCCGTGTACTACCGTCGCCTGCTCGAGAACTCCGAAGACCTCATCCCACTCGCGGCCGAAATCGAGCAGACCGAGCGCTACCTCATGTTCCAGAAGGCGCGCTTTGGCGAGGAGAACATCGTCATGGAGACAGACATCGAGCCTGGGCTCGAGAACGTCAGGGTCCCCGCCTTCATCGTGCAGCCCATCGTCGAAAACGCCGTCGGGCATGCCCGTCGCGACGACGGATCGCCGCTGCACATCACAGTACGCGTGTACCACGCGAGCGACAGCGTGATCATCTCCATCGCCGACGACGGTGTGGGCATCCCGGCAGACCGCCTCGAGCACCTGGTCGACGGCAGCTCGGAGGCCCACATGGGCATCGCCCTCAAGAACGTCAACGCGCGGCTCAAGGCGTATTTCGGCACGATTTCCGGCCTGTACATCGACTCGAAGGTCGGAGTCGGCACGACGGCGTACCTGAGCCTGTACGACGTGCTCGACCGGCAGCATCTTGGGGCGGAAGAGGACGACGTCCGGGACGACGATGCCGAGCTGGAGGCCGCCGATGCCGATCCGGAGGGCGTGCGCGCTCCGAAAAGCGAGGCCCGGGGAACTGTCTTTCACAGTTTGAAGAAGTAGGCAATTCTCCTTTTGCCGTCTGCCCGTCCTCGCAGGTGCTGACCCCGTTTTGCTGTACACTCACATCTGTACTGTGTTTGAACGGAGACCATATGCTCAAAGCGATTATTGTTGACGACGAGGCTCCTGCCCGCTCCGAGCTCAGGTTCTTGCTCGACGAGACGGGAATGGTCGAAGTCGCCGCCGAAGCCGCGAACGTTCGCGAGGCAATAGAGAAACTCAAAGAAGTCGGCGCGGATATCATGTTCCTCGACGTGAACATGCCGGGCGTCAATGGGCTGCAGCTTGCCGAGGCGCTGGGAAAACTCAAATATCCGCCGTACGTCATCTTCGTCACGGCATACAGCGAACACGCGGTCAAGGCGTTCGAGGTCAACGCGGTCGATTACCTGGTCAAGCCGGTCGAGACCGAGCGTCTCGCGCAGGCAATCAACAGGGTCCAAAACATCATCGCCTCGCAGGGGCGCTCCACGGCAAACGAGCGTATCCCCGTGGAAAAGGGCGGCAAGAAGCTGCTCGTCCCCGCCAGCAAGATTCACTACATCATGGCAAAAGACGACTACTCCTACCTTCACACGGAGTCGGATCGCTACCTGTCGACGGTCTCGCTCGCCCAGCTCGAGGCAAAGCTCGAGCCGCTCGGGTTTTTCCGCGTGCACCGTCGGTACCTGGTCAATCTGTCGTGTGTGAACGAGGTCGATCCCGTGAGCGGTGGCACGCTGCTGCTCACCTTGAGCGGCGAGGAAGAGCAGATACCCGTATCGCGTCGGCGCGTCGCCGCATTGAAGAAGGCACTCGGCATCTAGGAGAAAAGCGGAGATGGATTCTGCACTTCAGACCGACATCACTGAAAAACGCTATATAGACGGGTTCGAAGACGACCATCTCCACGACGAGTGTGCCGTCTTCGGCGTTTACGACGAGCACCGCGACGTCGGCAGGCTGACGTACTTTGGCCTGCAGGCGCTGCAGCACCGCGGCCAAGAGTCTGCCGGCATCGCCGTCGGCGACGGATCGACCGTCATGGTCAACAAAGACCTTGGCCTCGTGACCCAGGTGTTCAAAGAGAGCGACTTCGCCGCGCTTTCCGGCAAGGTCGCCATCGGACATGCGCGCTATTCCACGAGCGGCGGGGCGGGTTCGTGGGAGGCGGCTCAGCCGCACCTCTCCGCCATGGGCGACGAGATCATCGCCCTCGCGCATAACGGCACCCTCGTCAACACGGCGCGCCTGCGCGTCGAGCTGGTTGAGCGCGGCATCGAGTTCCGCTCGGGTACCGACTCCGAGGTCGCCGCCAAGCTCATCGGCTACTACACTCAGAAAAGCCATCATATCCGCGAGGGCATCCGCCGGACGATGGAGGTGATCGAGGGCGCGTACGCGATGGTGCTCATCACGTCGGATGCGCTGTACGCGTTTCGCGACCCCAACGGCATTCGCCCGCTCGTCCTCGGCAAGTTCGAGGGCGGAGACGGCGGCTACGTCGTGGCCAGTGAGACCTGCGGCCTGGACATCGCCGGAGCCACGTACGTGCGCGACGTCCGCCCGGGCGAGATCATCCGCATCAATCACGAGGGGTTCGTGTGCGAGCAGGCGATCACCGCCCGCCGCTACACCCCGTGCATCTTCGAGCATGTCTACTTCGCACGCCCCGACAGCATCTTCGACGGCGCGACCATTTACCAGTCGCGTGTGTGGATGGGACGCATGCTCGCCCTCGAATCCCCATGTGACGCCGACATCTGCATCGGCGTTCCGGACAGCGGCATTCCCGGCGCAATCGGATACTCGCGCGAGAGCGGCATCCCGTACGCCGAGGCCATCGTTAAGAACCGTTACGTCGGGCGCACGTTTATCCAGCCTACGCAGGAGCTGCGCAACATGGGCATCAAGCTCAAGCTCAACCCCATGCGCGCCTCGCTCGAGGGCAGGCGCGTCGTCGTCATCGATGACAGCATCGTGCGCGGCAACACGTCGAAGCAGCTCGTCAAGATGCTGCGTGACGCGGGGGCAACGGAGGTGCACCTGCGCATCGTCTCGCCCGAGGTCAAGTGGCCGTGCTTCTATGGCATCGACACCGATACGCAAGACCAGCTCATCTCGGCAAACAAGACCACCGAGGAAATCTGCGAGTTCACCGGTGCGGATTCCCTGGCGTTTCTGAGCTTGGGCGGCCTCGTCAAGACCATCGGCATGCACAGTGGCACTGACGGCCGCGTGCTCGACCCCGGCACGATCGGGATTCCCGTACATGAGTGCAAGCGCGCGGATTGCGCCGACGCCGAGTTCTGCACGGCGTGCTTCAACGGCGTGTACCCGGTTGAGATTCCCGAGAAATTCTCGCGGGGCAGTTTCCTCGAGGGAAACGAGCCCCTGGTCAACGGCGATGTCGGCATTCCCGACACGTCGCTTCGAAGCATCGACTAACAACTAGGCAGCGAGGGAAACATGGCTGAACAGATTACCTACAAAGACGCCGGCGTCGATATCGACGAAGGGGCGCGTGCGGTCGACGGCATCCGCGCCGCGGTCAAGTCAACCTATCGTCCCGAGGTCATCGGCGACATCGGCGGCTTTGGCGGGATGTTTTCCGCCGCTGCCCTCAAGAAGATGGATGACCCGATCCTCGTGAGCGGCACCGACGGCGTGGGCACGAAGCTGCGACTCGCCCAGATGGCCGACAAGCACGACACGGTAGGTATCGACCTCGTCGCGATGTGCGTCAACGACGTGCTGGCCTGCGGCGCCGAGCCGCTCTTCTTCCTCGACTACATCGCCATCGGCAAGCTGCGTGCAGAGCACGTCGAGCAGGTCGTCGGCGGCATCGCGGAGGGCTGCCGTCAGGCGGGCTGCGCGCTCGTCGGCGGCGAGATGGCAGAGCATCCCGGCGTCATGGACCCGAACGACTACGACCTGTCCGGCTTTTGCGTGGGCGTGGTCGACCGCCCCAAGATGCTCGACCCGAAAAACGTCGCGGAAGGCGACGTCATCTTGGGGCTTGCCTCGACGGGCGTCCACTCCAACGGCTTTTCGCTGGTGCGCCGCGCGGTCACCGATGCGATGAGCAACGAGGAGCTTGCCGAGCCTAAAGAGGAGCTTGCGGGCAAGTCGGTGCTCGAGGCGCTTCTCGCCCCGACGCGCATCTACGTCAAGTCCATCTTGAACCTGCTCGACAAGGGCATGGACGTGCACGCGGTCGCCCACATCACGGGCGGCGGCATCACCGAGAACCTCAACCGCGCTCTGCCCAAGACGCTCGACGCGCGCGTCGAGCTGGGCACCTGGGACGTCCCGCCAATCATCTCTTACGTTGCGAAGAAGGCGGGCCTTTCCGAAGAGGAGGCGCTCAAGACCTTCAACATGGGCATCGGCATGTGCGTTATCTGCAAGCCGGAAGACGCCGCCGCGATGCGTTCGGAGCTCGAGTCCACGGGCGAGACGGTGTTCACCATCGGCTCGATCGTCAAGGGCGCGGGCAACGTGACCTACGCGTAGAGGAGTGCGCGCATGAAGATTGCAGTTCTCATCTCGGGCACTGGCACGAACATGGTGGCGATTATCAACGCCATCAACGCCGGCGAGCTCGACGCGAGCATCGAGTACGTCGTCTCCTCCAATAGTCACGCGAAGGGCATCGCCAAGGCTCAGGAAGCGGGCATCGACACCGTCGTCTTCGAGCCGGCGGACTACGCCGACCCCGAGGCAGTGGACCGCAAGATGGTGGAGCTGTTCGAGGCGCGCGACGTCGAGTACGTCGTCATGGCGGGCTATATGCGCAAAGTGACGCCGGTGCTGCTCGACGCGTATCCCAACCGCGTCGTCAACCTGCACCCGGCCCTGCTCCCCAAGCACCGCGGTGCCCATGCGATTCAAGACGCCTACGATGCGGGCGATGACGTGACGGGCATCACGATTCACTTTGCCAACGAGGAATACGACAAGGGCCCCATCATCTTCCAGCACGAAGTGCCCATCGATCATGACGAGCCGGCTGACACTCTCGAGGCGCATATCCACGAAGCAGAGCATACGTATTACCCCAAAGTGCTGCAGCTCATCGCGCAGGGGAAGGTTCACGTGACGGGCACGACGTGCCGCGTCGACGAATAGCCCTTCGCCGCAGCAGCGTATCTTGAGAGGCAAGCCGCCCTCTTCCGAGCGAAGAGGGCGGCTTTTTCATGGGCGGTATGTGTTTTCGGCGCAGACGATTCGCCCCACGGTTTTCGCTCGGGCCGCTCTGTTTTATGCGCCCTACCTGCGAAGGTCTTGTCCAGCTCTTGTCGGGCTCGGATTTTGCTCTGAGATTGCTCCGAGATGGCTCTTGCCCTTACTCGTATCCGGCTCGGTGTTTTTCAGGTGGTCTGCTCAGATTCGCTTGTCATCATTGCAGCTGCGGAAAGCCGAGACGGAAACGATTGGGGCGCACGATGGAGCATATGCGAGACAGACACGCATCGACCAAAGGCACTACCGAGGAAGACCGGCAACGAGAAGTCCTATCACTCGAAGCCTGTTCCCCCCGTACAGTCGTTCAACGGTTCGTCCTCTGTGTCCTGCTCTTGGCAATCTCTCTTGTCGCGTGGCTCGCAAATGCCCCCGACGCCCTGGCGGCCACCTGGCCCCTGTCCGTCTCGAAGCTTTCCCCAAGCGTCCGCTTCCACGATACCTATACGGCCGGTGATAAGAGCTATGCGCATAGCGGAATAGACATACCCGCATCTGCCGGTTTGCAGATATCAAGCCCACTCGCCGGAAAGGTGCGCTACACCGGCGCCGTGCCTTCCGGCGATTCCCGTGTGGGTTCGAGCGGGTTGGGGCCCACGATGCAAGCGGTCTCGATCGAGCTTGCAGACGGTCGCATCGTCACGCTCATGCCCCTGGCGAGCTGCTGCGTGTCTGAGGGTGAGACGGTGGGGGAGGGCCAGGCGGTTGGCGTGCTTGCCGGCACGGGAGACCCGTCCTCTTCTGGAGCGCACCTACATATGGGTCTCAAGAAAGGTGGGAGATACTACGATCCCATGACGCTGTTCGGTGCGCCCTCCATGAGCGCGCCGGCACGCGACTCGAGTACGGCACCTGCGGCGGCGCCCAACACATCAGTCCTGCCCAGCGTGGCAGTACCGGCGCTCTCGGATGAAGGGGGCGCGATGCAAACGCAGCAAGGAGCACCCCGGGAATCTTCGTTGGCCGAGCCATCTTACGAGCCAGGCATCATAACGTCCGGAGAGGCGGCGATGCCTGCGCCCGAGGAGGAGCTGGGGCTTGTCGGGAGCGTTCGGGCTGCACTCGAGCCCCTAGTACAGTCGTGCCTGCTGCAGGCAAGGGGGCTTGCGGTCGCCTTCGAATCTCTGTCGCAGCTGACTGGTATACCTATCGTGCTGCTCGCGACGGCTGCTGTGCTGATGGGAATCGGTGTCATCGCGCTGCTCATCATGGCAGCCGTGCGGGTGGCAATGCCAAAAGTACGCACTTTGTGGAGAAGGACGGCTTCTTCCTTGTTAAATGGAAAGGCGGATGGTATCATGCCGTAGTTATTTCCTGCTTCGGGTCCAGCCTTCATATCCCGAAGCCGTTTAGCCCGGAGGAGGTGACCAAATGAAGGCTTACGAACTGCTGTTTTTCGTCGATCCGTCCATTGACGAGGAGACCCGTCTCGCTGCTGAGAAGCGTATCGATACGACTATCACTTCGCAGGGTGGCAAGGTCAGCAACGTTGAGGAGTGGGGCAAGCGCAAGCTCGCCTACGAGATCAACGGTCTCACGGACGGTGACTACACCCTCATCGATTTCGAAGCCGAGCCTGCTGCAATCGCAGAGCTCGATCGCGTGCTGCACATCATGGACGCTGTCGTCCGCTATATGATTACGCGCCGCGATGATCGTGCTGGTTCGGTTGAGAACGCGTAGCGATAACTCGCTAACGTCCAACTGGAAGGAACGTATGCAATGAGCATTAACAAGGTAATGATCACCGGCAATCTGACGCGTGACGCAGAGCTGCGCACTACTCCGAGCGGGACCGCCATCCTCAATGTGGGGGTCGCCGTCAACGACCGCCGTCGCAATTCGCAGACGGGCGATTGGGAGGACTACGCGAACTTCGTCGACTGCACGATGTTTGGTAAGCGTGCCGAGGCGCTCAACCAGTACCTGACCAAGGGCACAAAGGTGGCTATTGAAGGACGGCTGCACTACAGCTCTTGGGAAGACCGCAACACTGGCCAGAAGCGCAGCAAGCTCGACGTTACCATCGACGAGATCGAGTTCATGTCGTCTCGCAACGCCGGCAACGGCGGCGGCTACGACAACAGGGGCTCCTATGGTGGCTCCTATGCCAACAATGCTCCTGCACAACGTTCCCAGGCCAGCTACCCGGAGCCTCCGGCTCCATCGGCTTACAACGACGAGGACATCCCCTTCTAGGGCCTCGTCTTCGAGTAAATTTGTGAGGAGGAAACATGGCTGAATATTCCCATCAGCCGCGTCGCAAGCACTGCCAGTTCTGCAAGGACGACGTCAAGTACATCGACTACAAGGACACGCAGACGCTTCGCCGCTACATCACCGACCGAGGCAAGATCAAGTCTCGTCGTGTGACCGGCGTCTGCACGCAGCATCAGCATGAGCTCGCAACCGCAATCAAGCGTGCTCGCGAGATGGCCCTTCTGCCGTACGCAGTCAAGATCGTGTCCGGCAACGGCGGCCGCAGGAACCGCGGCTAAATGCCCGATGTGGCGTTTCGGGGCATCGGGCTTGCCATCTTGGCTCTGACGTTTCTGTGGGCCGCCCGCCGGCCCACGTTGACGAAGGTCATCACGGCAATCGTTGCCCTTTCCACTGCAGGATTCGCGGCGGTTTGCGTTGCTGCTGCACAGCAGGGCACAGATCCCTTCCAGTGGTACGAGGCGTTTCTCCTTGATTCGCTGAATACCCTTCCTGCAGATACCGGTGCAGACCAGCGTCGGACGCTCGAGGATACGGCGCATATGCTTGCCGTGTGCCTTCCGGCGCTCTGCTTTGCTGAGTCCGCATCGGAGGTGTTTTTCGTCTTCTGCCTGAGATGGCTGTTCGAGAAAGCCGCACGCAGGCGGACGTGGGCACCGTTTTCGCAGGTGGACCTGCCCATTTGGACAGTCTACCCGCTCATCGCCGGCATCGCCTTGTACGTTGTCGCGATGCTGCCGGGCGTTCCGTACGCAGACGTGATTCATGCCATCGCGTTCAACGTCATGGTGGCGGCCGTTGTTCCCCTTTTCGTCCAGGGGGCGGCGGCTGGAAAGGGCATCTTGAACAGAATCGGCATGTCTTTTGGGTGGCAAGTCGCCCTGGGGCTGGTCGGAATTCTGTCGGGCGCCCTGTTTCTCGTCCTCCCCCTGTTGGGGCTGGTCGATTACTGGGCGAATGTTCGCAAGCTCAAACGTGACGACGATACGCCCCGTTCGAGTTTGCGACGTTAGGCGCGTACATATATGTAAGCAGCTCTGCGCCATAGCGGAGCGCCCCGCAGATGCGGGACTAGAGAAAGTTTGAAACATGAAGGTTATTCTGCTTAAAGAACTCAAGGGTCGCGGCGGCGAGGGCGACGTCATCGACGTTGCCCAGGGCTTCGCTGTCAACTACCTGCTGCCGCAGGGCATTGCCATCCAGGCAACCAAGGGCGAGCTCAAGCAGCTCGAGCAGCGTCGTCACAACATCGAGAAGCGCGAGCTTGCTCGTACGACCGACGCTACTACCCTGAAGAACGCCCTCGATGGCAAGTCCCTCAGGGTTCTTGCAAAGGTCGGCGAGGAGGGCCAGCTCTTCGGCTCCATCACCGCCGCCATCCTTTCCGAGGCTATCTCCGAGCAGATCGGCGTTACCATCGACCGCAAGAAGATCGACCTGGGCAAGGCCATCAAGACCGCCGGCAAGCACGAGGTCACCATCACGATCTACCGTGACATCAAGGCTGCCGTCGAGGTCAACGTCGTCTCCGAAGACGCCGACCTCGAGATTCTCGACGAGCTCGAGGCAAAAGAGACCGAGCAGGCCGCTGCTGCCGAGGGCGAGGAAGAGGCTGCTGCCGAGTCTGGGGAGACCGAGGCTGCTGCCGAGTAGCGATACTCAACGTTCAAGGAGGGGTGCATTCAGGCGCATGCCTGAGGCATCGTGTTGAGGAGGGGCCCGTGCAATGCGGGCCCTTTCGCCTATCTGCGAGATTTGGCAACTGGATTGGCAGATTGCACATCGCGCAATCAAAGGGCACGCCAAAAGGAAGAGTGAACACGCATGTTTATTGGCACAAGGGAAGTCGACGCGATCATCTTCGACTTCGACGGCACGCTCGCCGACTCCATGTGGGTCTGGAACGAAGTCGACCTGCAGTTCTTTGCCAAACGCAATATCCCCTTCGACAGGGAATACGTTGAGTCGTTTGCCGTGCTCGGGTTTGAGGCCGGTGCTGACTTTGCCGTCGAGAAGTTCCATTTAAACGAGAAGCCCGAGGATATCATCGCGGAGTGGAAGGCTGCTGCCCTCGACAGCTATTCGACGCAGGTCATGCTCAAGCCCGGAGCTCGCGAGTACCTCAAGTACTGCAAGTCGTGTGGCACGCCTTTGGCCATCGCGACATCCCTGCAGCGCAACCTTCTCGTGCCCGCCCTCAAGAACAACGAGGTCCTTGGCATGTTCGATGCGCTGTGCATCTGCGACGAGCTGCACACGGGTGGCAAGTCCAATCCGAAGGTATACCTGGAAGCGGCGCGTCGTCTGGGCGTCGACCCCACACGTTGCGCGATTTTCGAGGACGTCGTCACGCCGGCACAATCTGCCAAGCAGACGGGCGCGTATGTGGTGGGTGTCTACGACGAGCACAAGCAGCAAGCTACCGACGTGCTCAAGACTGTCGTCGACCGCTTTGTCAACGGCTATCAGGAGCTTCTCGACGAGGCAGAACAGCGTAGGGAATAGTTCACCGCACGCTTATCCCGTCTGCGCTACCATGTGCATGTACTCGATTTCTCGAGGAGGTCCGCCATGCACATCGACAAACCACAGCATCGTCCACCGCGCGACATGATGTGTCCCATGCTCCAAGTCTCCCGTGGCTGCTCGCATGGGAAATGCCACTTCTGCGACATCTACAACGGCGTTGGGTTCCAGCCCTCGCCCATGTCCGAGATTCTGGAGGACATCGACGAGCTTGCCGCAAAGGCGACGAAGCTCGACCAGCGCATCTATCTGGTGGGAGGCAATCCCTTCGCGCTGTCCAACCGGCGTCTGCTCGAGATATTCGATGCGGTCGAGGCAAAGATTCCCCAGGTCAGAAGTTATGGGGGGTTCTGTCGAATCACGGACGTCGCCGCCAAAACCGATGCGGATCTCGAAGAGCTTGCTGCGCGCGGCGTGAGCGACATCTGCATCGGCGCCGAAAGCGGCTATGACCCCATCTTGTCCTTTATGGAGAAGGGGCAGACCGCACACGACCTTGTCGAGCAAGGGGCGCGGCTGCACAAGGCGGGCATCACCTCGACGTTCTTCTACCTGGCGGGGCTTGCGGGAGCGGGAAAGGGGCAGGAAAACGCTCTTGCCTCGGCGCGGGCGTTCAGCGCTGCGGCTCCCGAGACCATCTTGATCGTCACACTCACCCCGACGCAGGACTGGCGCCTCAAGGAGGACATCGCAGCCGGCACCTGGACGCCAGCGGGCGAGATCGAGACCGTCGAGGAAATCCGGACCTTCATAGCCAACCTGACCTGCAAGACGTCGATCATCAGCTCGCACGATTCGGATGTCGTGCGCTTCAACGGCATCATCCCCGAAGAGCAGGGGAAGATGCTGCAGCTGCTCGACCATTACATTCCCATCGTCAACGAGGGCGCGGCGCGCAAGATGCGCGAGATGATCCACAAGGCGACGTTCTAGCCGGCATTCTCAAGTTTGGCGCTCAGGCGCATGGGAAAGGGCTCGCTGCTTCCAAAGACGGGGCCTGCCGCAATCTGATACAGCGGTTCGGAGACGCGGTACTGCGCGTCGGCTGCCATTTCCCGAAACGCCGCATAGAAGCCCGGGAGCTCGCCGTAGCTCCCAAAGAAGTCCGCGCAGAGATACGCCCCCTGGGGACGTACATGACTGGCAGATTCGGACACGCAGCTTCCCGAGACCACGTACTGGATCATGGGAAGCTTTGCCCGCACGTCGTCTCCACAGTCGATTGCCGTGCTGTTTCTCATCTTCTGCATCGGTTCCATCCCTCTGATGTGCGTTCGCTGGCGTATCAACGCGCTCTCGTTTGGAGACGAGGAGGCATCGGCGATGGGCGTCAACGTCAGGCGGGTACGCGGCGTCATCGTTTGCTGCGCCACGCTTCTGACCTCGGCAAGCGTCAGCTACTGCGGCGTCGTCGGGTGGGTCGGGCTCATCATCCCGCATATGGTCAGACTCCTCTCCGGACCGGATTACCAGTCGCTGCTTCCCAACGCGATGATTGGAGGGGCCGCGTTTATGGTTCTCGTCGACATCTGCGCCCGCGCCTGCCCCACCGAGCTGCCGCTTTCGGTCGTGACCGCGATTATCGGTGCCCCGCTGTTTTTGTGGGTGCTGTTCAAGGGGAGAAAGGACTGGCTGTGAGGGGTCCCACAGGTGAGATGACAAAGACCGCATCGTGCATGAGCGTGCGCGATGTCGTCGCCGTGGGGCGCTCCTCGCGCGTTGGCATGTTCTCCCACCCGGGTGCCGCCGACTACGAAATCGTCGAAGGGGTGCTGGACGAGCTCGGAATCGGCAAACTTGCGGACCGCGTGTACACGGAGCTTTCTGGCGGAGAACGCCAGATGGTCCTCATTGCCCGCGCGCTTGCCCAGCAACCCGAGTATCTCTTCATGGATGAGCCGACATCGAACCTGGACTTTGGCAACCAGGTCTCGCTTGTGCGATTGGCCAAAGAGCTCGCGCGCGATCGGGGTCTCGGCGTCGTCATGACGACGCACAATCCCAATCACCTGTTCATGTGCGAAGGTGCCGGCGTGCTCATCTCTCCCCGTGCGGGCTGACATGACGTGCGGAGCTCCGAGAGGGCAATTCATTCCGGATGACGTGCCCGAGTTCTACAATGGACGATGTGCACGTTCAATCTGGAAGGGGAATGTGATGAGCAAGATTGTCGTTATCAAGGGGAGCGGCCGCAAGGGCGGCAACTCCAATACGATGGCCGACGCCTTTATCGGGGCGGCACGTGCCAAGGGGCACGAGGTCAAGGAATTCAACGCGGCCAACATGAACCTGAACGGGTGCCATGGCTGCATGACCTGCTTCAAGACGGGCAAGGCTTGCAGCTTCGACGACGATTTCAACAAGATCGCCGACGACTTGCTCGAGGCGGAAGGCTGGGTCTTCTCGTTTCCGATCTACTGGTACAGCATCCCCGGTCAGACGAAGTGCATCATCGACAACGTCTTTTCGTTCTTCGTGGGCGGCAAGGACTTCAAGGGCAAGAAAGTCGCGCTTATCTCCTGCTGCCAGGAAAGCGACATGACGGTGTTTGACGACGCGGTCAAGCCCATCGAGCGCGGCGCAAAGCTCTGCAAGTGGGATATGGTCGGAAACGTCTTGGTGCCCGGCGTGGATGCCATCGGCGATATCGCCAAGACGGATGGCTGCGCGCAGGCAGCAGCGCTGGCCGAGAAGTTCTAAACGAGATAGCGCACGCAGGTTGCGAGAGTCCGCGGCGAGGTGCATGCCCTGCTGCGGACTTTCTGTATTGGCAGGCAGCATTTGAAAATGAAAAAGGCCACCCGAGGGGGG
>OLRR01000753.1_pt1 | contig 23683 bp, 14 predicted proteins | sample 1671941 | NCBI WGS metagenome assembly OLRR01 (sample SAMEA3136628, study PRJEB25190) | human gut metagenome
GATACCACAAAGCTCTCCAAAGCACTGGAAAGTGTAAACAAGTCAATCAAGGGGACGCAGTCCGGACTGAAGGATGTCAATAAACTCCTGAAACTGGACCCCTCCAATACAGAACTGGTCGTCCAGAAGCAGAAGATGCTGAAGGATGCCATTGAAGCCACCAAGGAAAAGCTGGCAACTCTGAAAACTGCCGCACAGCAAGCGAATGAGCAGCTTGCCAACGGTGAGATCACCCAGCAGCAGTACGATGCCCTCCAGCGTGAAATCGTGGAGACCGAGCAGAATCTGCGATCCTTACAGGACCAGGCGGCGACCACGAATGCGACTCTTGCCAAAATCGATGAAGCAGGAGAAAAGCTCCAGAACATCGGATCTTCTGTGGAGAATGTCGGTAAGAAGTTCCTGCCGGTGACTGCAGCAGTGACAGGTCTTGGTACTGCCGCAGTGAAGACCGCAGCCGATTTCGATTCCGAGATGAGTAAGGTCTCCGCCATTTCCGGTGCAACAGGGGATGATTTTGACCAGCTTCGTGCGAAAGCCCGTGAGATGGGTGCAAAGACCAAGTTCTCTGCATCCGAGGCGGTTTCGGCGATGGAGTACATGGCCATGGCCGGATGGAAAACGGGGGACATGCTGAACGGCATCGAGGGTATCATGAACCTTGCGGCGGCTTCGGGTGAAGACCTCGCCACGACTTCGGATATCGTCACCGATGCCCTTACCGCGTTCGGCTTATCCGCTGCGGATTCCGGGCATTTTGCAGATATCCTTGCAGCCGCTTCCTCTAATGCGAACACAAATGTCTCCATGATGGGCGAGACGTTCAAGTACTGTGCGCCTATCGCCGGTGCGCTTGGGTTCTCGGCAGAGGATACCGCAGAAGCCATCGGTCTTATGGCAAATAGTGGTATCAAGGCTTCTCAGGCTGGTACTTCCCTTCGTACCATCATGAACAACCTTTCCGGTGAAGTGACCTTTGTGGGCAAGAACATCGGTGAGGTCACGATTGCGACCAGCAACGCGGATGGCAGCATGAGAAGCCTGAACGACATCCTTGCGGATTGCCGTGTGGCATTTTCCGGGCTGTCGGAATCTGAAAAAGCATCCAATGCAGAGGCACTGGTCGGCAAGAATGCGATGTCCGGTTTCCTTGCCCTGATGAATTCCAGCGAGACGGACATCAACAAACTGCGTGGTGCCATTGAAAACTGCGATGGCGCATCCGAGAGCATGGCAGAGACCATGCAGGACAATTTAAATGGTCAGCTCACCATCATGAAATCTCAGCTGGAGGAGCTGGCTATTTCTTTTGGCGATATCCTGATGCCGACCATCCGCAAGATCGTGTCGGCGGTACAGCAGTTCGTGGACAAGCTCAACAGCATGGATGACAGCACGAGAGAAACAATCATCAAGATCGGACTGCTGGCGGCATCCATTGGCCCGCTGCTCATTGTGCTGGGCAAGACCATATCGACCGTCGGCACAGCAATGCGGGGGTTCAGTTCTCTTGCAAAGGGTGTCCGGCTTCTCATCACCCATGTGGGCAGTGCCAGCGGTGTGTTTAGCAAGCTGGGGGTGGTTCTGGGTGGTCTGTCCGGGCCGGTTGTAGCCGTGGTGGCGGTCATCGGTACGCTGGTGGCGGCTTTTATGAATCTCTGGAACACCAACGAGGAGTTCCGTACTGCCATTACCGGTATCTGGAACGACATCGTTTCCAAGGTGAAAGGCTTCTGCGACCAGCTGACACAGCGGATCAATGGACTGGGCTTTGATTTTAAGGATGTCACTGAGGTACTGAAAGCTGTCTGGGATGGCTTCTGTCAGGTGCTTGCACCGCTGTTTGAGGGAGCATTCCAGAATATTTCGACCATCCTCGGTGTCGTTCTGGATACATTGCTTGGCCTGTTCGATGTCTTTTCCAATGTGTTCTCCGGCAACTGGAGCGGCGCATGGGAAGCGGCAAAGGGCATCTTCTCCAGTATCTGGGATGGCGTGAAGTCCATTTTCTCCACGACCCTTACTGCTCTGAAGAGTGCGCTGGATGTGTTCCTTGGTCTGTTCGGTACGGACTGGCAGACTGTCTGGGGCAGTATCAAGAACTTCTTCGAGACCGTGTGGAACGGAATCAGCAGCTTCTTCTCAAACACAGTTTCTGCTATCCAGAGTGTGGCGACGACTGTGTTCACTGCGGTTTCAAGCTTTTTTACGACTGTCCTTACGAGTATCCAGACGACCTTCAGCACCATCTGGACGGCCATTTCCACAGCAGTTTCGTCTGTGCTGAATACGATCCATACCACGGTGACAACTGTGTGGACGGCGATCTCGACCGCGATCTCTACGGTCATGAACACCATCAGCACGACGATCACTTCGGTGTGGAACGGCATCTACAACACCATGAAACCTCTGCTGGATGCGTTCAAATATCTGTTTGAGACCATCTGGCAGGCAATACAGATCCTGATCGGCGCAGCACTGACCGCGATTCAGACGAAGATTACTTCCATCTGGAATGCCATCGTCGCTTTTGTGACCCCGATGTTGACCGGATTGCAGACGACTTTCTCTACGGTTTGGTCCGCGATCCAGACAGCTATCTCCACGGTGCTGACAGCAATTCAGACCGCAGTGACAACTGTATGGAACGCCATTGTATCCTTCCTGTCTCCGCTGCTGACTGGCATCCAGACTAGGATGAGCACGGCATGGAATGCGATCAAGACAGTTATCTCGACTGTCCTTTCTGCGATCCAGTCTACGGTTTCTTCCATCTGGAGCGCCATCAGCAGCAAGATCTCCGGTGTGGTAAATGGTATCAAATCGGTGGTTTCTTCCGGCTGGAATGCCATGAAATCCACGGTATCGTCCCTCAGTAACAGCATCAAGAGCGCAGCGACCACAGCCTTTAACTCGATGAAATCCGGGATTTCCTCTACGATTTCCGGTATCAAGACCACCATCACGAACGGCTTTAACAGTGCAGTCTCCTTTATCAAGGGGCTGGCTGGACAGGCATTCTCGTGGGGCTCTGACATGATTGGCAACATTGTGTCGGGTATCCAGTCGAGGATTCAGGATGTGGCAAGTGCCGTATCGGGAGTGGCGGACCGTATCCGTTCCTTCCTGCACTTCTCTGTGCCGGATGAGGGACCTCTGGCTGATATGGAAAGCTGGATGCCGGACTTCATGCAGGGTCTGGCAAACGGTATCACGACCAACACCAGCCTTGTGACTGCGGCGGCGGAGAACCTGTCCACCACGCTGTCTACCTCCATCACCAACTCCATGAGGGGAGTGGAGCAGGCATACAGTAAGAGCTGGACAGCCATCAGCCAGACGGCAAGAACCGGAACGGCAGGTGTAAGTGCCGCGATGAGATCCGCATGGAGTTCCATTACGACCAGTACCACCAGCACATGGAACAGCATCAAGACCACCATCCAAACCAGCTTTGCGGCGGTGAAATCTAATGTGATTTCCGCAACAGTAGCAGTGAAAACGTCCATGACCAGTGCATGGAATGCAGTGAAGTCGCTGACAACGACCAGCTGGAACGGAATCAAGAGCGTTATCACCACAGCATGGAACGGAATTAAGTCTCTGACTACTTCGGCGACTGCTTCTGTAAAATCGTCCATGACCAGCGCATGGAACGCAGTGAAAACTCTGACAAACACTAGCTGGAATGGTATCAAAACAGTCATTACGACTGCATGGAATAGTATCAAGTCCCTTACGACTTCTTCTGTCACAGCTGTCCGTAGTACGGTCACAAGCGGCTGGAACACACTGAAATCCACTACGACCTCTGCTTTCAACAGCATCAAGTCCACGGTGTCTTCGGCAATGTCCAGCCTGCGCAGCACGGTTTCTTCTGGTGTTGCAAGTATCAGGAGCAGCTTTAACTCGCTCGGTTCGATTGCTTCTTCGGCATACCGCTGGGGTGCAGATATCTGTTCCCAGATGGCGGCAGGTGTCCGGGCAGCGGCTGGTTCCGTGATTGCAGCGGCAGAAAATGTTGCAAGCAGGGTCAGAAGTCTGTTGCATTTCTCTGTGCCGGACGAAGGACCTCTGTCCGATGCAGACACCTATATGCCGGACTTCATGAAGTTGCTGGCGACCGGCATTAAGAAAAATGTCAAGTCGGTGGTGAAAGCCGTGCAGGGACTTGCTGGGTCTATGAGCAGCAACCTCACGACCCCGGTGGATTCGCTGGGCGATTGGATGGATTCTGTGGTCGGCAGTTTTGCTACCACGATCAAGAAAAGTCAGAGCGGTATCGGCAGTGCTGCAAGGGATGTGGGCAGTGGCATCCAGACCCATCTCATGTCCGGGCTTTCCGGGGTGAAGACCCAGTTCCAGCAGCTCTGGACGGACCTGCAGGGGATTACAAAAGCCGCTGTCGGAAATATGAGCGATGAGGTGAAGCAGGGCTTTGCGGATATGAAAACATCCATCGGAGAGCTGAGTTCTCAGACCAGTTCCCTTGGAAATGCGATCCGCAGTCTTGGCGATACCTTCAACTCGGATTTCTTAAAGAGCCTCGGCAACGGCATCAGCAAGGTCGGTGACACGGTCAATACGGTCACGGGGCTTGTGGACAAGCTCGGTTCCATGAAGAACACCATCGGAAACCTTGGAAGTACGATGCAGAACCTCGGCAATGTTCTCGGCACAGAGAACGGCGGCGGCCTGCTGTCCAACATCGGCAGTTTCCTGTCGAAAATCGGCAGTGCAGATGGCGGTCAGATCGTGTCGAACTTTGGCAACCTGATCTCCGGGTTGACTTCCAAGATGGGCGGCCTCGGAGAAGGCATCACTGGCATTATCTCGAAGCTGGGAAGCCTTAGCTCCAGCGGCAGTGGAGTCCTGTCGAATCTGGGCGGACTGCTTTCCGGTGTGGTATCGAAGATCGGTGGTTTAGGCGGCAGTCTTTCCGGGCTTCTGTCTGGTGTGGGTTCCACATTGGGCGGAATTGCTGGTTCTGCCGGCTCCGCAATCGCAGGACTGTTCGGTTCGGTTGGCACGACTGTATCCAGTCTGGCTGCTGGTGCGGGATCGGCTTTGGCTGGTATCGCTTCCTCGGCTGGAGGCGTGCTTGCTTCGGCAGGCACAGCACTGGCCGGTCTGGCCGGTCCTGCGGGTATCGCAGTGGCAGCAGTCGGCGGCATCGGTCTGGGACTGACCGCTCTCTGGAAAAACTGCGATGGCTTCCGGGAGGGTGTGACGAATATTTGGAACAAGGTCACTTCTGTATTCACGAACGGTGTCAATGCCATTAAGAACGGAATCTCCAATGCGGCATCTGCCATCGGCAATGTGGCATCGTCCATCTTGAGCGGTATCAAGAATGTGGCTTCCTCGGCGGTCAGCTGGGGCAAAGACATCGTTGGCGGTATCGCCGGAGGTATCAAAAAGGGCGTCAGCTGGGTCGGCAATGCGGTCAAGAGTGTGGCAAGCGGTATCCGCTCGTTCCTGCACTTCTCGGTACCGGATGAAGGACCTCTGGCAGATGCGGACACCTATATGCCCGACTTTATGAAGCTGCTTTCCGGCGGCATCAAGAAAGGCGAGGGCGGACTGATCAGCCAGATCAAGTCGATGGCAGCAAAGGTGCAGCAGGGTATGGAGGGCATCAGTTCCTTCAGTCTGCCGGAACTGACCCTGCCGCACTTCGATGGCTCTGGCTGGAACTTCCCGCAGGCGGCTCTGGCCGGAGGCGGCACCACCCGGACGACCAACCTTGGCGGTGTGTATATCACGGTCAATGGCTACAATGCCCGGAACGATGATGAACTCGCACAGACCGTTGCCGATAAGATCAACGGCATGATCCACGAGGATGATTCGGTCTTCAAGTAAAGGAGGTAGATGCGTATGGGCTACAATGCCCCAAAGCAGACAGTATCACAGTTTCAGCTTAAAGGCAGATACGCCAGACAGTATCTGTCCTTTGCCGGGAAGTCCAGTAAGGACTTCCTATTATATTTGTCTGGACCCGGTGTGTATGATTCCCCGGCTGCGGATGTGGAGAGTACCTCCGTACCAGGCAGGAACGGGGACATCATCACCGAGAATGCAAGGACAGGCAGGCGCAGATATCAGAACGTGGATATCAAGTATAAGGCATTTTTCTTCAACGGTCTGCCTGCCAAGACCGCAGCGGTCAAGGCATGGCTGTTATCTCCGATTGGGTATCAGAAATTGCAGGACACCTACGACCCGGATTTCTTCCGGATGGCAGTCTGCAAGGATGCTCTGGAATTTGATGTGACAGCCCAGAAAGCCGCTGAGATGGAGCTGACATTCAACTGTAAGCCCCAGCGTTGGAGCGTGGATGGGCAGAGGGTGATCCGGCTGGATGGCAGGTCGACCTTAAAGAACCCCTTCGCTTTTCCGGCACAGCCTATCTTCAAGATCTACGGGGATTCTGGCGGCGAACTGTATGTGGGTGAGGAGAAGATCACCATCCACAGCATCAAGGACTACATGCTGCTCAACTGTGAAACGCACAACGCTTACAACGCTTCCGGCTTCTGCAATGAGACCATCCTTTCGGATGATTTCCCGGAACTGCCGGAGGGAAAGACACAAATCGCATGGACAGGCGGCATCACGGCGGTGGAGGTGACTCCACGCTGGTGGACGCTGTAAGAGGGAGGTGCAGCCAGTGATCCCATGTTTATATGCATCAACAGAGATGAAGTTCAATCATAACGGTATTGGAAAGCTGGCAGATGCACAGTCTTGTACCGTAACGGAAAAGAGAAACGGAAGCTATGAACTGAAGCTGGTCTGTCCGGCAGATGGCATCCATGCAGAGATGCTGGAGGAGGGGAATATCATCCTTGCCAAGCCATCCGATACCATGCAGTCTCAGCCGTTCCGTATCTACAAGATCACTACTCCCATTGACGGAAAGCTGGAGGTGCAGGCACGGCATATTTCCTACCAGCTCAACTTTATCACGGTATCGTCTTTTTCAGTGACTGGCTGTGTCGGGGCAATGCAGGGGTTGAAAAGCCATGCGGCTTCTGACTGTCCGTTTAATGTCTGGACGGATGTGGAATCCAGCGCGACTTTTACGCTTGGGGTTCCATCTTCCTTCCGAAACTGCCTTGGAGGTATGGCAGGGTCAGTTCTGGATGTTTTTGGCGGTGAATTCGAGTGGGACCGGTATACGGTCAGGTTCCATAAGGCAAGAGGTGCCGACCATAACGTCCACATCATCTACGGTAAGAACCTGACGGATTTCAAGATGGAAAAATCTATCGAGAACACAATCACTGGTGTGCATCCGTACTGGGTGGATAATGAAACCCAGGCGGTCATGGAACTGCCGGAGAAGGTGGTGCTGCAAAGCAAACGGTCGATCCCCTACCAGAAGATCACCGTGCTGGACTGTACCAGTAATTTTCAGGAAAAGCCGAGTGAAGCGGCACTCCGGGAATACGCACAGAACTATATCGACACCACGGACTTAACGGAGCCGGAGATCGACATCAAGATCGACTTTTTACAGCTCTGGAATACGCCGGGGTATGAGGACATTGTGGAAGCAGAGCGTGTTTCCCTTTGTGATACGGTCCATGTGTATATCTCAAAGCTGGGCATTGAGGTCAGTTCCAAAGTCACCGAGACCGAGTATGATGCGCTGCTGGAACGTTATAACAGCATCACGCTCTCAAACTCCACGGTCAGTAGCCGGAATTCTTCTCTGACCGGTTCGCTCAACAGCATCCGGAATACAGCAACGATTGCCTACGATACGGCAGTCCGTGCGGAGACAGCAGTGGGGGAGCAGGTCGGTGGGATCACAGCATCTATTATTTATGACGGTGCGCTTTTTGCTGCGCTATTTGGCCTTCATTATAAAAATGAGACGGACAGCAAGGGAAACACGACCCGGTATGCATTCAATGCGGCGACTTTGAAACAGTCCACGGTCGCATGGAAGAACAGCTCTGCCGGACTGTTTGTATCCACGGATGGCGGTAAGACGTGGAGCTATGGCTGGGAGTCGGATGACACGGCAGTCAGGACAGCGATCCTGCTGGAACAGACCCTCAAGGAACTGGATGACCGCTATAAGAAAGCCACGGAGCTTTCCGAGGAGCTGCTGAAGGAACTGGATGAGCGGTACAAAACAGCGACCGCTATCTCTGCCGAGCTTCAGAAAACACTCGATCAGCGGTACGAAACTGCCAAAAAGCTGTCCATAGAGCTGTATGAGGAACTGGATAAGCGGTATGGCACCCTTACGGAAATCTCAGAAGATCTGCAAAAGGAGTTGGACGAGAGATACAGTGTGGCGAAGAAGCTGTCGGAAGAGGTTGAAAAAGAACTGGATGAAAAGTACCAGCCGAGTATCCCGGTATCGGAAACCGCACCGGAGGCCCTGGCAGCAGATACGCTCTGGATCGATAAGAAGAACCTTCGGTTAAAGCTCTGGGATGGAGAACAGTGGCAGACCATTGGCTATGAGCCGGAACAGCCAACGGAACCGACTACACCAACGGAACCGGAACAGCCGGAGCCGGAGAACCCGGACACCGAAGAGAAAGATAATGGGAATAAAGAAGAAACAGAGGATAAGAAGACCGATCAGGAGGGAGCGCGTAATGATCACAAGCATTTATCAGGAAGTGGAGCTGTCACTGACGGAGAATCTGATCCCGGTGATAGTCCCGGTCAAACAATATGATAACAGGGCACGGAAAGTCAGATGTGTCCTGTATAACAACTCGGTACAGTATTCCGTGCCGCAGGACTGCATCGTTGCCTGCTCCGGTACCAGACCGGACGGCACAATATTCCATTACACCAGCGAGACGGCATCCGACCTTGTGTTTGTTGAAAATGGGGCGGTCATCTTTACGATCACGACCTTCATGACCGCACAGGCAGGGCGTTTTCCACTGGATGTTGTTATGCTCAGCACAGCAGGGGATGTCCTTGGGTCGTTCTCCCTCACGCTGAAGGTGGAGCGGGCAGCCATCAACAACGGCAAGATCGCCACTTATACCTACGCTGGTGTGGTGGAAGCCATCCGTAAAGGTCTGCTGGAGGTGTATATCACGGACGATGGCTATTTTGCCGTTGTGTCGGAGGACGGACTCGGCTTCAGTGACAAGTCGGAATCCAGCACCATCCAGAAATTCATCGAGAATCTTTTGAACTGTACGGTTACGGATGACGGCTATCTTGCTTTCACCACTGAAGACGGTCTGAAGCTCATCTTTTCAATGGACGGTGACGGACGGCTGATCGTAGAGTTTGCAAACGGCTGATAGAGCCGGGAAAGGGGAAAATATGTCGGAATATATCGGCAACCGAATCGTCCCTCGCCATGATGGTGTCTGGGACAAAGCAAAAGAATATGAACCTCTTACCATTGTGTATGAGGAATCCACAGGCGACAGCTATATGAGCCGGAAACCTGTGCCGGCCGGAACGCTTCTATCACAGGAGGAATACTGGGCGATGTGTTCCCGGTTCTCGGAGCAGATGGCTCTGTACCGTCAGAATACGGCAGAAGAAGTGGAGCAGTTCCGCAAGGATACTGCGGCAGATGTAGAGCAGCTTCGTACAGATACTGCATCAGATGTGGCGGTCCTGCGCAAGATGACCGCGCAGGATGTGGCGGATATCACCCAGAAGGTCGATGCCGCAAATAGTGCGGTTGCGGCCAGTAAGTCCGAGATGGATAAGACTGCAGAAACGCTGAAAGCCCAGATCAATGCCAACGTCAAGGCATCTACAGATAAAAATGCCAACTATGCACAGGAGCTTGTAGATGCCCGTGTGGATGATGAGGGAAAGACTTATCCCACAGCCGGTGACAATATCCGTGCGGTCGGCAGGGTGCGTTCCATGCAGAATATCATGAAGAACTGGGTGATCAAAAATGGTTACGCAAACCAGAACGGCAACCTTGTAGCTTCGGAAAGCTGGCGCGTGGCGCACATGGTCCCGGTCAGCGGTGATGCGATTCTGGTGGACGGTCAGTTCGGCTATATGAGCGGCCGGAATGACTATAACAACGTGGTCTGCTATGACATGGACCGTAAGTTCCTCGGTGGCTGTTTCCGGGCAGAGAGCGGCAAGGTCTATGACAACTATGTGATCACACTGCTTCCGAATACCCGTTTCATCTCTGTCACCACCAATGAAAAGCTGTTCTCGAAGCTCTCGGTGTACCTCTATGACAATATGCTCCCGATGAGATTGCTGTCAAATTACGCAACAGGCTGGCAGTGGATGAACGGCAGCGTGGATATCAGGTTCACGGGCAGCAAGGTGACAGTCACATTCCCGGAGGGAAAGAGTGTATATGTCTGCCGCCGTACAAATGGTACACAGTACGAGCAGACGAAACTGGTGGCGGAAAACAGTACCTCGTTTGACTTTGCAGTAGTGGGAAAATGGTGGGCGATCTACTATGATGGTGCGGAAGCATCCGCAAACGAGACGGGAGAAAAGACAGAAGTCCCTGTCATTAAGGTGGAAAATACAAGCGGCGATAGCTGGGGCGATCTATTCACAAAGGGCCGCTTTGTGTTTGCGGTCTTTTTTGACTGGAATGTGGTGTACGCAGCTCCTTCGAGCCGCGGTACAGTCATCAACGGGATCGATTATGGCAATCCAGCCAAGATTGCGAATACTGCGATGACCTGGCACAAGTACCGTTCAGCAAAGATGTTCCTCGCTACAGGCCAGTTTGCGATCGATACGGTCAACCGCACCATTCAGGTCACGAAACGTATCCTGGCGGTTGTCGATAACGGTGCTTACTACTGGATCAGTGCTAGTGAGGAGCCGGTACCGATGTTGGATAGTACGGAAGCAGAAAAGCATCACATGCTGATCCTTGCCTATGACTCGTCCATAGATCAGATCAATCTTTACAACACTGCACAGTTCCGGGCATTGGGAGTAAACGGCTACTATATCGCTGCATGGTATGAAAACCATTTCTGGTATCCGCACATGGGTTCCTCTTTCAGCATTGTGCTGGATGGCACGACTTATAAGGCTGGTGAGCTTTTCGATGAAGAACGGCGTGATTCCTATATCGAAAAGAAGTATGAGGACCGCTTTCAGCAGCTCCGCACGGATCTTGCCGGTAAGGATTCCCGCCATATGTATCTGGCAAGCGGCGGTATTACCATTGACCAGGATGCCGGAACGATCCAGGTCAGTACCAAGTGTCTGGGTGTTCCGGATACGTTCCACTATGAGTGGATCATGGCAGGCGATCCGGTAGAGATGGCATTTAACACACCCAGCTCGACATTTGGTATGCCGATGCGCATCCTTGCTTATGATGCTGGCACGAGAACCATCAACCTGTACGATACCAGCCTGTTCCGCAAGCTGGGCACGAATGGTTTCTATATTGCATCCTGGTATCAGAGCAAGCTGTATAATCCGCACATTCATCCGGATGTGAAGTTCATTGTGGGCGGTAAGGAATACAAAGCGGGTGATCTCTTCGCAGATAACGCGGCATCTTTCATCCCGAAGCGTATCACGGATTATGTGCAGAAAGCCATTACTCCGGCTGTAGAGGATGACATCGTGACCCCGTCCCACTGGGACTGCATGGAGGGACGCCAGCTTTCCATCTTCTTTGACTGTCTTTCCCGCCACGATGGCAAGGAAAATCTGTATGTGCTCGCCAGAGGCACGAATGCACCGAGCCTGACCCGGAACGAGTACTGCATGAACTACACGCCGACGAAGGACAGTACGGATTTTGCACTGACCGTCCGCCGTCTGGATGAAGATGACTGCCATACGGTATCGTCCAAACCTGTCCAGGTCAGGGTCCACCATAAGCTGAAGGACAAGCTCACGAAGAATATCTGCATCTGTGGAGACTCTCTCGTGGACAATGGTTCTGTGGCAACGGAAGTGTACCGTCTGCTGGCAGAGGATAATGACTGCGTGATCCACCAGCTGGGAACGAGAGGACCGTCTGGTGGCAAGCACGAAGGACGCGGCAGCTGGACCTTTGCCCGGTATCTGGCAGATACGGATTACGCCGGCAAAACAAATGCGTTCTGGGACAAGATCAAAGGCCGTCTGAATTTCCAGAAATACTGCGAGACCAACGGCTATGAGGGCATCGATTACTTCCTGATCGCACTTGGCACCAATGATGTGTCACAGGGCACTACACTGTACCGCACGGAAGCAGAGGTGCAGAAGTTCGTGGATCAGGCGAAGCAGTTCATCGATGCGCTGCTGGATAAGGAAACGGGCTTCCCGAACTGCAAGATCGGTATCGGTCTTTGTGGTCCCGGCTCGGATTATTCTTATCAGTGCGGTTCCAGCATGGGTATCTTCCATATGAGCATCAACACGCTGAACCTTGCACTGATCAAGGCATTTGATGCTGGCAAGTATCGCAAAAACGTGACCTGTTTTGCCCACGGTCTTCGCACGGACCGCCGTCTGGCATTTCCGTATTCGGATAAGCCGGTGACGAACCGATTCACGGAAACCAGCCGGACGCTGACCAACAGCATCCACCCGTCCGGAAGAGGCTATCAGGCATGGGCAGACGGCTATTACTGCCAGATCCGTGCATGGCTGACGGAAGACAGCAAATAAATTTCCACCGTCCCTGACAGACATACCTCCCAAATGCCTGTGAAACGGTGTTCATTATAGAAGGAGTATACACAAGGCGGCATTGACCGTCTATTTTTATGCCCAAATGGGCAGGAAAGGACAAGATTATGCAGAATGTGATCGACAAGATTGAATGGATGTTCGCAGGTCTGGGTGGTTTCCTGGGCTGGTTCTTTGGCGGGTTTGACGGCTTCCTGTATGCACTTGTAGTGTTCGTGGTCTGTGACTACTTCACCGGAGTGCTGGCGGCAGCGATCAAGCATGAGCTTTCTTCTGAAGTTGGCTTTAAGGGCATCGCCAAGAAGGTGTGCATCTTCGTACTGGTCGGCATTGCCAACATCATTGACACACAGATCCTCCAGAATGGAGCGGCCATCCGTACAGCAGTGGTGTTTTTCTATCTGGCGAATGAGGGCCTGAGCTGCCTCGAAAACGCAGCCGTTATCGGTCTTCCGGTGCCGGAGAAGCTCAAGGAGATGCTGGCACAGTTGAAGGAAGAAAAGGAGAATAAGGACGAGTAATCAATGGGGAGAGGTGTAACAGCCTCTCCCTCAATTTTTAGGAGGAAAGCAATATGAGTAAGAAAGAGTATCCTGCAAAACTGACGACCGGTTATTACCGTGTGCGTGAAGTCTGGGAAGATGAGGCATCCCAGTTTGGCGCGTACCGTCTGCTGGCGAATGCAAAAGCCAAGTGCGATGAGAACCCCGGCAGCCGAGTGTTCGACAATGACGGCAACGTGATCTATCCGGAAGAGGCTGTCCCGGATACCGGCGCAGATGAGAGTGAGGAGAAAGCAGTCGTGGACGATATCCCGGAAGATAAGCCGGAAACCACAACCCCTGTGGAAGATACCCCGGCGGAAAAGGAAGCAGAGGATGAAGTTGATAAGAATGAGGAGTCCGCTGTGGATGAGAATGAGTTCCCGACTGCGGAGGAGCTTCCGGCGACCATTGCCTACGGCAAGCTCAAGACCCTCATGAACATCCGCAAAAAGCCGAGTCTGGAAGCGGAGGTCGTAGCGGTCTATAAGAAGAATGCCCTTGTGGAAGTGGTGCAGTTCTGTGATGGCTGGCTGAAGATCAAGTGTGCCGAGGCAGAGGACGGTGTGGCATATGTCCTGAACAGTGCGGATACCTATGCGTTCACAGCAGGCAGGATCTATACCGTTGTTCCCGGTGATAATCTCTGGAAGATCGCAGATAAGGAACTGGGAAGCGGCAGCCGCTGTGCAGATATCCGTGTGCTGAATGGGCTGACTTCCAACGCCATCCGGGTCGGCATGAAACTGCTGATCCCGTAACAACAGAATAACCACAGCACGAGGTTCAGAGTGATCTGGGCCTCAACTTTTTTAGCAGGAGGAAATCATTATGGGATATACCAATAGTCCACTCGTTGTTTACACTAAGCTCTCCCCGAACCATTCCGGGCAGAGGACACACAGCATCGACCGTATCACACCGCATTGCGTGGTCGGTCAGCTTTCTGCGGAGAGCATCTGCGGCTGCTTTACCAGCACGAGCCGTCAGGCAAGCTGCAACTACGGCATCGGTACGGATGGGCGGGTGTCACTTTGTGTCGAGGAAAAGAACCGCAGCTGGTGTTCGTCCAGCAATGCCAATGACCAGAGGGCGGTCACCATCGAATGCGCCAGCGACATGAATGAGCCGTATGCCATGAACAGTGCCGTATATGACTCTCTGGTCAAGCTCTGCATTGATATCTGCAAGCGTAACGGGAAGAAGAAGCTCCTGTGGCTGGGTGATAAAAATAAGACACTCAACTATGCTCCGGCGGCAGATGAAATGGTGCTGACCGTTCACCGCTGGTTTGCGAATAAAAGCTGCCCTGGAAACTGGCTGTATGCCCGCCTGGGTGATCTGGCCGCAAGGGTAACTGCAGCACTGGGCGGTTCATCCTCATCCGGCATGCAGGCTTCTTCGCTGAAAAATCTCTCGGAAGCAGAGGCAGTTGCAAAGATCGGTCCGCTGTTTACTGCGAACCAGAAAACTACTGGCATCCTTGCCTGCGTGTCGATGGCACAGTTCATTCTGGAATCCGACTACGGTAAATCTGAGCTGGCACAAAATGCCAATAACTGCTTCGGCATGAAGACCTCGCTTTCCGGGAACAGCTGGAGCGGCAGCAGTTGGGATGGCAAGTCCGTCTATACCAAGAAAACGCAGGAGCAGAACGATGACGGTTCGATGGTCACGATCACCGCTGACTTCCGCAAGTACGCCTGTGTGGAAGACTCCATTGCCGACCATGCGGCATATCTGCTCGGTGCGATGAACGGCAGCAGAAAACGCTATGAGGGTCTGGCAGGCTGTACCGATTACAAGAAAGCGGCACAGATCATCAAGGATGGTGGTTATGCTACCAGCCACACCTATGTTCAGAACCTTTGCAATATCATCGAACGTTGGAACCTGACGCAGTATGATGCAGTAAAGGATTCTGAAAGCACCACCATTTCCGGCTGGTACCGTGTCCGTAAGAGCTGGCAGAATGCCGCTTCCCAGAAAGGTGCGTTCCACGACCTCACCTATGCAAAGCAGTGCGCGGATAAGAATCCGGGCTATTATGTTTTTGACCCGGCGGGTAAGGCCGTCTACCCGGAACCGAAGTCTTCAGTCCCGTATACTGTGCGTGTATCCATTAAAGACCTCAACATCCGCAAGGGACCGGGCACGAATTACGGTAAGACCGGTTATTACACCGGAAAGGGCGTGTTCACCATCGTGGCAGAATCTGCCGGTGCTGGTTCTGCGAAGGGCTGGGGCAAGCTGAAATCCGGTGCAGGGTGGATCGCACTTGACTTTGCGGCCCGTATCTAAAAACACTCCCCGTCCTTACCGGGCGGGGCGTACATATCGTGCAGATAAGACAATAATCTCCCAGATTATTCTCCGTCTTTCTGCGCCGAAATTACTTGATAATATCACGAAACAGAGAGAATATGTGACTGCCCAAAGAGAAGAAAACGGGCAGGAAAGGAGCGAAAACTATGAGTACTGGTACGGATTTCCTTGCAAATCTGCAGAAAAAGACTGTGAAGAATACAGTACAGCAGAAACGGCAGAAGAGAGTAAATGCATCTGCTGTGGATGTCTCGGCTTTACTGGAAGCCGCTCTTGGGAAAAAGAAACCTGTGGAAGCTGTGGCAGATGTTCGTCAAAGTACGGATGCTGCCACAGCTTCTTTTTTACCACTGGCTGATACGCACCAGGGCAGGTCTACTCAACAAAAACCTAAAAACGCATCAGATAAAAAACAGACACCCCAAAAATCAAAAGACATCGTGGACGCCGGTATCACAGCTCTTATCCAGAAAGCTCTGGATGCCAAAAAGGTCATGGCAGAGCCGGACATTGCAGAACGGCTGCAGAGCAGTATGGAGAGTGAGTTTACGAAGCTCTTCACACCGGAAGAACCGCAGGATAACAAGTTCGTTTCGACGGCGACCTTCCGGGCTACCAAAAAGAAAGCCGGAACCCTTAATGTGGCAGCTTACATCCGCGTTTCTACGGACATGAGCGACCAGGAGAACTCCTATGAAACGCAGGAAAAATACTTTAACCAGCTGATTGAAAATAATCCGGCATGGAATGCAGTCGGTGTGTACTCCGATTACGGCATCTCCGGCACTTCCAAGGAAAAGAGAACCGGATTCCGCCGACTGATGCGCCATTGTAAGGACGGGAAGATCGACCGCATTGTGTGCAAGTCCATATCACGATTTGCCCGAAACACGGCTGACTTTATGAGTGCACTGGATGTCCTGCATGACTGCGGGGTAACGATTCTATTCGAGAAAGAAAATCTGGATACGGCAGACCCGACCAGCGACTTCATCCTTACGACACTGGCAGCCATTGCACAGGAAGAAAGCCGCAGCATTTCCAGTAACATCCGGCTGGGGCAGAAGATGCGCTTTCCGAAGGGGGATGTTCCAAACAAGATCATGTACGGATACCGCTACAATGGGAAGATGGTTACCTCCGAGAGCGGATATGAGTATAAAGATATTGAGATCGTTGAGGAAGAAGCCAGGGTCGTCCGGCGCATTTTCCATGAAGTCGTGGAAGGGAAAGCCTATACGGAGATTGCAAGGGGACTGAACATGGACAAGATTCCGGCTCCTGTCACCGACGCAGTGAGAGTAAGAAAGAAAAAATCCAAGAAAGGGCAGTTAAACAGTGATCTGCTGGATGGATGGACAGGCGGGAATATCACGCGGATCGTCCGTGCCGAGCGGTACATGGGTGCAGTCCTTATCCAGAAGAAGTTCACATCGGATTACCTGACACATGAAGTCCGGGACAACAAAGGCGAAGTCCCTCAGTATTTTGTCCGGAACCATCATCCGGCAATCGTTGACGAGGATCTGTTTAAAAAGGCACAGGAAGTCGTAAAAGTAAACAGCGATTTATATAACAGGACAAGATCCGGCAAGAAGCCGAGAGCGTTTTCCCAAAGACTAATCTGCGGGGAGTGCGGCCGTTTTTTCCATGTGACAAACGGAAATGGAAAATATCCCATCTGGCGGTGCCCGACGAGCAGCCAGACGACAGGAAACCGCATCTGCCATGCAGAAAAAGTATATGAGGAACAGGTTGTCCGAGCCTTCCGTAAAGCGGTCTTGGAGCGGTTCCGGCTGACGCTTAAGCCCATCCATGACAACGTGGCTGTGGCAGACATCATGAGCGGCCGGTTCAAAGAGCAGTATGACAACTTCACCCCGGAAGCAGATTCTTTTGTAAGCCAGATGCTTGCACGGCTGGAGAGCATTCAGAAGCTGGATTTTATGGAACGCGACCGTGCTTTTTATAAAAAGCAGATAGCGGCCGCACACACCAGTGTGGAAAGCACCAGTAAGAAGATCCGGCTCCTGAAAAGTCAGGTGGATGTGATGCAGACCCGTCTGGAACTTCTCGGTGACGAGATGATCGACCCTGCTTCTATTGAGGAGAAGAAAAAGCTCATTGAGAAACTGGAGTGTGATATTCAGAAGGACACGGACACTGAGCAGAAACTGACCGAACAGCTCGACTATATGGAAGACTACTGGGAAGAACTGGAGGGCGATTATGAACGAAGGGAAAAGGCAATCGGGTGGATGAAGAGCCTCCCGGCGGGGCGGGATGGTACGGTGGCCTTTCTGAATGAAGTGACCGAAGAACACTGCAAGGCATTCCTCCTCTCCATCACGATCCATTCACCGCTGAAGTTTACGGTCCACTGGTTCGATGACACCAAGACCGAGGTAGAGATGGATTCCAATATTGAAGATTACCGCAATACCGCAAGCTATTATGATGGGCATACGATGCGCGACGGCAGCCAGCGGAAGAGGCATGTAAGATAAGACCAGTTGCAAGGCTGGAAGAAAGGAGCAGATTATGACAAGACAAAAAGTGGATGTGATCCCCGCCAGTGTGCGCTCGGTACAGAACGGCGGGCAGCTGAAAAGCCAGACCAACATCCGTGTGGCGGCTTACTGCCGTGTTTCCACCGGCGATGAGAGCCAGCAGACTTCCTACACGACACAGAAAGCATTCTACAAAGACCTCATCACCCGGAAGCCCGGCTGGATCTTTGCCGGCATCTACGCAGATGAAGCAAAATCTGGTACCAACCGGGAGCATCGAGAGGAATTCAACCGCATGATAAAAGATGCGATGGATGGAAAGCTGGACTACATCGTTACAAAGTCCATTTCCCGATTCGCACGAAACACCATCGACTCCCTGACCTGTACCCGTGAGCTTCGGCAGCTGAAGCCGCCCGTGGGTATCTATTTCGAGAAAGAGAATATCGACACGCTGGATGCCAAAGGTGAGCTGATCCTGACAATCCTTTCTGCACTGGCACAGGATGAGAGCCGTTCCATTTCCGATAACATCCGCTGGAGCATTCAGAAGAAGTTCCAGTCTGGTGTCCCGCATATCAATCTGAAACGGATGCTGGGGTATGAGCTTGGGGCAAATAAGCAGTGGGTCATCGTGCCGGAGCAGGCAGAGATCATCCGGTACATTTTTGACCGCTTCGTGAAAGGCCAGACGGCGAATAAGATCGCACAGGAGCTGAACCAGATGGAAAAGTTCACGGTCAATGGAAAGAAATGGAGTGCCAGCTCGATCCTGATCGTCCTGCGGAATGAGAAGTATGTGGGCGACATCGAGATGCAGAAGACCATTACTAAAGACTTCCTTACCCACCGATCCAGCATCAACAAGGGCGAAGCACCCCGCTACTATGTGAAGAACCATCATGTGGGCATCATCGACCGTGTGACTTGGGATAAAGTGCAGACCATGCTGTTCGAGAAGCCGAGGGCAGATATGACGAAAGGCCCCGGCAAGAAAAAGGTAAAGAGCATTAAGGGTTCTCCGTTTGGAAACCTGCGCTGTGGTGCGATCCTGGAGAATGGGCCGGATGCCGGAAAACCCTGCGGGGAAGGATTCTTCCGTACAACCTACACGGGTGTGGCAAATGGTTACAGCGATGAGCGGAGTCTTAAGGCGACTGGTGAGGATACCGGAGAGTATCTGGAAAAATACACCTATTCGTATCCCGTTTGGCGGTGCAAGCGTAAGGTCGGGGAGCGGGACGGTGAGCCGCCGAAGACCGGTTCTCCCGACCAGAAAGCGTATTGCCGGAGTAAGAAAGGCTGCATGTCGGATGAGGAAAAGGAAGCGGCAAACAAGCGCTGCCCCTCAGAACGCTACCATGAGTGTGCGCTGGAGCAGAGTTTCATGGAACTGCTCTACAGCATGAAGCGTGACTTTGAACAGCACGGTGATGCCTCCATGATCGTGACGATGTTTGACAACGCCTATGAGCAGGCTGTCCGGCTGGCGAATAACAACAGCATCTCGGTGCAGAGGATGGCAACGGTGGAAAATCAGATCAAGGAGATGGAAGAACGCCTGCAGGATGCCATCAGCCATCAGGTGGCGGCGCTTCGGGAAGCTGCACTGGAACAGAACGTGGAACTGAATGAAGCCCTTTCCAACGGGGAGGTGACCATTGACGACATCGACCTGGACATCCGGAGCGGACTGACACCAGGAAGCATCGGAGTGAGCTTCTATGGAACGAAAACGGAGGAAGGTTTGGAAGCCCGGATTTATACAGAACTTGTGAACGACCTGCAGGAACGGCTGAAAGCACTCCAACAGGAACGGCAGACGATAGAGGAGGAACAGGGCGTGCTGGCGATCATGAAAAAGAACTTTGAATACTTCCTTGCCTGTCTGAAAGAACTGCCGGATACCAATGCAGGCGGAATGTCGCTGAGAGTCAACGGTCTGGATGTACAGGGAACCCTGCTTCGGGATGTGACCGGAAATGCCATCGAAGGCCGGAAACGTGCCATCACCAGCGGAAAGCTCAAGCTGACTCCTGAGCGGATCGCAGAAGCACCAGATATGCTCCACTTTGAAAAAGGCATCTACTGTGCTTTTGTTGAGAGCGGGGTACTGCAGGGGGATGTGGCAACCTATAAGACAAACTTCGGTGTGACACTGACCTCAAAAGGCAACCGCAGAACGCTCGACAGCTTCATGGGTTATAAGCGGAGTGACATGGACGGCAATGTGGTCTATGTGGATGCTCCTTATAAGGTGTACGGATTCAGCATTCAGTACCGCAGATACCTGACAACTGCAGCGAAGCGCGAGAGGGAAGAAGCGGTGTGATGAAAGGAGACAGGACCCTGCCGGGTGTGGCTTTTGTGGCTGCATCTGGCAGGGCTTTTTTGTTTTTTAAGGTTTTATTGTGCTGCTATTTTGCCTGTTTTTTGTCTGGCCTTTTTTACCCGTAAGGATTGCTATGTGCAGGGTCCTGTTATATGTTGTGGGTGGCGAGAAATACACATACGACAGAAAATACACATAGCGAGGAGTGTTTGAAATGAAAGATGTAGCTGGGATGCTGGCAGAGAAATATGGTGCAACAGCTGAGGAGATTGTGGCGGCCGGTGCTATGAAATTATATCTCCAGAGCATGGAGCCGGCAGAGGCACTGAGAAAGGTGAGGGCTGTGTATGAGCCAAAAGTGCTCCGGCTTGACAGTGGCGAAGGCGTGCCAGTACAAAGCAATATTGATGGGTGCAAAGTACGCTGCGTTCATCGATGAGTCTGCGGTGTTTGCTGCTCAGGAAATGAGAAAGCGTGGGGATGCACTGGCAGAAATGGTTATGGAAAAGTTGAAAGCCGTGGATGGAAAATGCCTGATCGAGTGTGCCAGCGAGGAGTTCATAAGTTTTATCGAGGATGCTTATCGGTGCCTGAAAAGCCGGTGAAAATTACTGGAAAGTTCACAGAAGACCGCTTGATAAACGGATGGCTTTATGGTAACATGAAAATACAATAGGGGTATTGTATACTCCGATTGATAACACTTTGAGGAGGTGGCACCGATGGCCGAAACACTGGAGGAACGAAAGAAAAGGCATCATCAAGAAGACCTTCAACGTTTACGAGGTTTTAGACCGATTGATGATACTTTCATGCGTTGCCTTTTTAGAAACAACGTGCCATTAGCGGAAATGGTGCTGCGCATTATAACAGGGAAGACCGATTTACAGCTGGTTTCTTGTGAAACTCAGGCTGATTTAAAACGCGTGACAGGTGCAAAATCTATTCTTTTGGACGCTTATGGTACAGATTCAATGGGAAAAAAGTACGACATTGAAGTTCAAAGAGCGGATATCGGAGCAGATCCACACCGTGCCAGATATCATTCCAGCATGATGGATATTGAAAATCTTGATGCAGGAGAGGATTTCAGCAGTCTGTCAGATACTTATGTGATCTTTATAACAGAAAACGATTATTTTGGAGAAAACCAGCCATTATATCCTATACAGAATATAATTACCACAACTGGAAAGCCATTTAATGATGGAACGCATATCATATATGTGAATGGCGAGTATCGTGGGGATTCTGATGTTGGAAAATTGATGCATGATTTTAACTGTACGCAGGCTAATGATATGATTTTCCCGTTAATGGCAGAGAAGACCAGGTATCTTAAAGAAAACCCGAAAGGAGTGAGCGAAGTGTGCAAGCAGATGGAAGATTTAAGAAATGAGAGTATTCTTGAGGGCATCGATATTGGCGACCTTAGAACGACAGTAAAGTATTATAAAAAGGGCAAGATTACCCTTGAAGAAGCTGCTGAGGACTTGAACATGACTGTGGAAGAATTTAAAGAGAAGATGAACCAAATTCCAGCAGAAGCAGTATAAAACAGGATCATCAAACTTTTTGAGGGTTTGTCGATCTTGTTGAGGGGCGGACTTGAGGGTCTGCCCCTTATTTTAATGGAGTTTTTGAGGGTCTAGTTTGAGGGTCTAGTTTGAGGGTTTGGTTTGAGGGGCTGGTTTGAGGGGCCAGTTTGAGGGGCTGTTATAAAGTCCAGATTGGAAACGGCATCTCTTCGCCATCAATCATGTTTGTTTGATGAGCGTTCTCTCTGAAATGATTGAATTCAGCATTTAACTTCATATAAGTTACAAAGCCATGCAAGTAGTCATTTTCAGAACTCAGCTCCATGGAAAGTTGCTCCAGTTCTCTTAATTCATCAAGTAGCGAACGCAAGGATGCTCTGCGCTGGTGCATTGCCAAACCGGATAAGCGTAAGAGTCGGAAGATGTCCTGCAAGCCTTTTGCAGAATTGGTTTACAAAGAAATGGGCTGGGACAGCGAGTGCCGATATAAGATGCTGGGTTACAGAATTTCCTTTGAGGGTGAAACTCTGTACGTTTTTGATCTGCTTGTGCCGGAGATCTTCCATGAAAGCCAGAAACGGAAAAAAGGAGCAACCCAGAATGCTACACAGGAAACGAAGCCTGCGGATAGCAGAAAGGGATTTTACCCGGATGATATTGCAGGTACTTTTGGCGTACCTGTAGAAGAACATTTGAAAGAAAACGAAATCAAGCAGATAGATGGTTATGTATCAATGGGAATCCTGACAGGAAAGCCCGTCCCCGACACCGGGAAAGAATAAAAAGATCACTCGGACACCAAGGGAGAAGTGCGCCCATTTTTAAGGAGGGGAGAGAAGTGAATGAAAGAACATGGAATCAGCGGATGCTGGGCCTGACCTTTAACGCTGTGGATGGAAGAATCACCATCTTCCGCAGCACATTGGAAGCATTAGGCTGGCCAACCCACTATCGTTTTCTGTACAACCGAAAGGCAAAACAGGTAGCTGTGCAGAACTGTACGGCTGAAGATGCAGGAGCTCATAAGACACCGAAGCTGACTGTGAGCAACAGCTGCGAGATCAAGTGCGTGGCATTGGTGCGGATGATCTACCGGGACATGCGGTGGAACCGGAACAATACATATCGTCTGGAGGGGAAAAGCATCCCCAGACAGCAACTTGTGAGTTTCGATTTAGGCACTCCGTTTTTGGTCGAAAACGGGAAAGCTCTTGACGAAAATCCAAGCCTCACAAAGCCCCTGTGTGGCGAAGAATTGTCCGCTGCGGAAAGTTCCTCGGCCTCGCCAATTAAACGCGACAGTGGGGCGCTGTGAGGGGTGTGTGGCGAAGTCGGCAAAAGGCAGCAAGGTGGAAGGTGGCCGGGTGGGCAGGAGGCTATACAGACAAGTCTACTCAACAAGTGAATAAAATCACTTTTGCACCTATGAACGTAAAAAATAAGTGATTAAGCTCACTTGTGGCTATTGGAAATAAGTGATTTTGTTCACTTAGAAAAAGTGAGCTTTTTACGCCACCCGGAGTTTTGGGTGATGCTGTCATTTGGTAAAAATAAGTGATTATAATCACTGAAAATCATTACAAACTGGAATAAGTGAGCTTAATCACTTATAAGGAAAAAGTGAATATTTTACGCTCTGATGTACTTTGAGGTCGTCGATTAGTCAATAATCGGCGGCTTCTTTTTTATGCCCGGAAAAGTGGGTATGTAGCGACATATGGCAATAAGTGAGCTTTATACGCCACCGTCGAGCAACTTCTCCGAACAAATTTGAGTGCAGAAATGTCTACT
>OLRR01000756.1_pt1 | contig 23578 bp, 30 predicted proteins | sample 1671941 | NCBI WGS metagenome assembly OLRR01 (sample SAMEA3136628, study PRJEB25190) | human gut metagenome
GGCGCTTGTGATAATCGTGGCAAGTCCGCGCATAATATTTTCATCGGTAAGCTTGTCAATGAGCGTTGCCTCATATTCGTCCGGTACAAGGTATCCGCCCTCGCTATCAGTGCCAATCTGCAAGGTATCGTGCACCGAATATGACAACTGATTGTTCTGCATCAGCTTCCAGAAAGCGTTTTTATACGCATCACTCGCTCTGCCTGTTTTGGTTCCGGCGCCGTTAGCAGGCTTTTCACGAACAGGTGTATTTACGGGAGCGTTAAGCTGTTTCTCCATCTCCGCCTGACGCTCAAGAATATCTATTTCCTTGCCAAGCGAGACAATGTCAGCCTCCATTTTTTCGTATGTGGCCACATCATCCGCTGACAGCATACCGTCCTCACGTTTTGCGTCATCAAGGAATTTCTTTGTCTTTTCCCATAGTGACGCTCTTTTCTGTCTTAAATCCAAAATCTTACTCATTTAGTATCCCTCCGTTACTTTAATAAATTTAACCGTTTTTCAAACTGCTCTGCCGCAGTTCCGTCCTTTTTCGGAGCAATAGGTTTCAGCTTTTTACGCATCGCCGCTATGGTGTTTGTCACCATTGTTGTCTTATCAAAAATCATGTCATCACTATCTTTTTTCTCATCTTCATCGGAATACAAAACCCTGTCACAGAAACCGAAATCATGCGCCGAATGCGCATTCATCCATGTTTCCGCATCCATAAGATGTGAAATCTTGCTGCGCGACAATCCCGTCTTTATCTGATAGGCATTGATAATCGACTCCTTGACCTCATTTAAAAAGTCAATCCCCTGTTCAAGCTCCGAAGCCTCGCCGTAAAGCATCATAGACGGGTTATGTATCATAAGCATAGCTGTCGGTGACATCTCAACCATATCCCCCGCCATTGCAATAACACTCGCCGCCGATGCGGCAATTCCGTTTATCTTCACGCTGATTTTTCCGTTATGCTCTTTTAATGCTGTGTATATCTCACTTGCAGCAAAGCAGTCACCGCCCGGGCTGTTAATCCAAACTGTAATGTCTCCGCTGCATTTGCTAAGTTCATCACGGAACATCTGCGGCGTAACATCATTGCTGTACCATGACTCCTCGGCAATTACCCCATTTAAAAAAAGCACGTTTTCCGTGCTTTCCGTTTCATCGTCTATCTTGTTTGTAATCGTCTTGAATTTCCAAAACTTACTCACTGTTTTCCTCACTTCCTGTCTGTCCAAAATTACCTGCATTCCTGATGTCAATCATATTTCCGTTGCACAAGTATCTGTCGCCGCCTTCCTCTGCCGGAATCTTGTTCATATCCTCCAATTCCCGTATATCGTTTGCGCTGTACCATCCGTTCTGTCTGCCGACGGCATATCCACTCATCCGGCTTTTGAAATCACCTCTGAGCAATCCGTCAACATTGAATTTGACGAAGTATTTCTGCTGTTCCTCCTCTGTAAGAAGTTGCTGAAATATACTCTGCTCAATTCTTACAAGCCACGGTCGGATTGTGTTTGTTACAAAATCCAAGCTCTGCTGTTCGATGTTGTTAAATGAGCTTTTCTCCAAATCCGCAATCATATGCGGAGGAACGCGGAATATACGGCATATTTCATTTACTTGGAATTTGCGTGTTTCAAGGAACTGCGCCTCATGCGGATTGATGGAGATAGGATTGAATTTCATCCCCTCCTCCAGAACCGCCACCTTATGAGCGTTACCGCTGCCGCCATAGGCTTCATTCCACGCGTCGCGTACCTTTTTCGGTTCCTTGAGAACACCCGGATGCTCCAATACACCGCTCGGCGTTCCTGAATTAGAGAAGAATGACGAGCCATATTCCTCCGCTGCGATTGAAAGACCTATTGCATTCTTTGCCATTGCAATCGGCGAATAACCGATAAGTCCATCAAATCCGAGACCTACAATATGTAGGATTTCGTCCTTGCGGAAAATAAAGCTGCCCTGCTTATCGGAAGTGTAGGTGTAATACAGCATTCCGTCCTCGCCGCGGTCGATCTTCATCTTCTCCGGCATAAGCGGATAAAGTGCTGTAACCTCACCCTTGCCATTACGGATAATCTGCGAGTATGAGTTGCCCCACAGCAGTAAATGCGACATTATAACCTCACGCATCACAAAGCTGTTCATTTCGGGATTAGGTATATCGTGGAGCAGCCGATACAACGGATGCGTACACACGCGTTCCTTGCCGTTCTCGGTATAAGCATAAACGTGCATCGGAAGGCTTGCTACCGTTTCCGATATAATGCGGACGCAGGCATACACAGCCGTCGTCTGCATTGCAGTCCTCTCCGTCACCGACTTACCTGACCATGTTCTTCCGAACGGAAAATATCTCCCTCCGCCGACACTGTCACCTGTGTGATTTTTTGGATGGTCTCTTGATTTAAATATTGATTTGATGAGTTTCATATTTCCTCCTGTACAAATTTTTCGATATCTATTGACATTTGATAGCTTTTATGCTATCATTAAATTGTAAATAAAAACTACTTATCGGAGTATACTAATTATGTACACTGTAGAATTCTACGAAAAGGCAAACGGTGAATCCGAACTGTGGGATTTCTTAGAGGAACTGCGATTAAAAGCTGAAAACAGCAAAGATGCAAGAATTCAGTTTAAGCAAATATCACTTTACATTCAGCTTCTCGAAGATAACGGTACACGATTACCTAATAACATTACAAAGCATATTGATGACGGTATATGGGAGCTTCGTCCCGGTAATAATCGTATCTTTTATTTTTTCTTTGAAAACGATACCTTTATCCTTCTGCATCAATTTCATAAAAAGACACAGAAAACACCACGGCGAGAAATCGAAAAAGCAAAATCCGAACGTGATGATTACTTATCCAGAAAGGGGCGATTATAATATGAGAACATGGAACGATTATAAAGAACACGTTAAAGCGGTTGACCCTGTTGCGGCAAACGATATTGATGATGTTGAAAGTATCGCAGCCATTGTCGGAGCACTTATCGAAAAACGTAATTCACTCGGCATAAGTCAACGTGAGCTTGCTTCGCTCTGCGGAATGCCACAGTCCTCAGTTGCAAGAATTGAGTCATACAAGACTACTCCAAATCTTGATACACTTCTTAAGCTAATGCATCCGTTGGGACTCACATTAACTGTATCTTCAACTAAATAAGATAACCATTTACACCTCTTTCATTTTGTATGGAAGAGGTGTTTTTCATATCAAAATACAATAATACCTCTACTATCATAAACACTGCCTTGATTTTGCCCCGCATTACGAACCGCACGGTCAAGCGCCATTACAGATGCAACCGCTCCGTCAATACGCTCGGTACTGTATTTCTTGGACAGCTTAATATTTTCCGCCGCATCCGTCTCAACACACACATTATCAAAATTCCAACGTAAAACAGGATGATTGTTATGTATTATTTTCTTTTTCAGAACAAGGGAATACAGCTCCTTTGTAGGCGGAGACATGTCCTTAAATCCCTGCCCGAACGGAATCATTGTCAACCCCTCATCCTGTAAATTCAAAATAATCTGTGTTGCGTTATATCGGTCATACGCTATCTCCCTGACAACAAATTTACTTGCAATCTCCTTTATATCAGTTTCAATCCTTCGGTAGTCCACCACGTTTCCTTCCGTTGTGCGAATAAAATCATTTACTTCCCACACGTCATACGGAACATGGTCACGGCGTACACGCTGACGCAGATTTTCCTCCGGTATCCAGAAATACGGAATAATAATATATTTCTCCGTATCGTTTCTCGGCGGGAATACAAGAACAAACGCAGTCAGGTCAAGTGTTGTTGAAAGGTCAAGTCCTCCGTAGCATTCACGTCCGCGCAATGTCTCTATATCAATCACTTCATCGCAAGCGTCCCATTTATCCATCTGCATCCAGCGTGTGGACTGCTTCACCCACTGATTAAGCCTTAACTGTCTGAACAGATTTTCTTCCGCCGGATTTTCCTTTGCGGATTGAAATGCGGCACGTACTTTTTCGATATCAACCGTATGACCAAGCGAGGGATTTGCCTTGTACCAATTTGCCTCATCGCTCCAGTCATCGTCCTCTGCAATTCCGTAGATTACAGGATAAAATGTCTGGTCAATTTTCCGTCCTGCCAATATATCAACGGCCTTTTGATGTACCTCATAGCAAATACTGTTTCTGTCAGTTCCTGCAGTGGTTATGAGGAAAAACAACGGCTGTGTTCTTGCATCACCTGAGCCTTTTGTCATTACATCAAAAAGCTCACGGTTCGGCTGGGCATGAAGCTCATCAAAAATTACACCGTGAACATTAAGTCCGTGTTTTGTATACGCCTCGCTTGACAAAACCTGATAAAAACTGTTTGTAGGTTTATACACCAGACGCTTTACTGACATTATAGGTTTTATTCTTTTCTTAAGCGCCGGACACTGGTCAACCATATCTACAGCCACGTCAAAGACGATACTTGCCTGTTGGCGGTCACTTGCGCAGCCGTAAACCTCCGCGCCCCATTCACCGTCACCGCAGGTGAGATACAGAGCTACACCGGCAGCAAGTTCAGATTTACCCATTTTCTTTGGGATTTCAACATATGCGGTATTGTACTGACGATATCCGTTCGGCTTTACCGTGCCGAACACATCGGATATAATCTGATCCTGCCACGGCAATAAATCAAACGGAACTCCACGCCATTTACCTTTGGTGTGTTTCAAGGCGTTTATGAAAGCCTTTGCCCGCTGTGATTTGTTTTCATCAAACATTATTTTTTCTCCCCGTCCAATGACAAAAGCTGCTCCATAGTATCGTCAGAATTGTCTGTTCCGCTGTCGCTTACAATCCTCGACCGCGATGCCGGAGTAAGTCCAAACTGCTCACAAAATTTGCTCATCTGCTTTAAATATTGCTGTGCAATGGAAACCTGAGGAACCTGCTGCCAATATCCGCTCGGTGTTTTTACAATAGCGCCGTGCTTGGAGATAAACTCCTCTGCCGCTTTCCAACGTGCGTACGCTTGGCAGTATCCGGCAAATGCCGCCATATCCACCTCTGTCAGAATACCAAGCTGTTCCATCTGCTTTGCTAAGCGCCGCCACTCCTTTTTCGCATCATCCTCCAGCCATTTCGGGCAGGACGGCGCTTTCGCCTTTGGTTTCGGCTCATTCGCGTTTAACCGGCGCTTGCCGGGATTACCCTCAAGCTGTTTTATCGCCGTAGGTTTCGGCGTTCTGCCCCTCTGTGCCAAGCATATCACCTCGCTCTTATATATATTTTCGCACGAAAAAACCGCCTCAAAAGGCGGCTTTCAAAATCCTTATTTCTTTATTTGTTCAAATCCCCACAGCACTGCACTTCCGCCGTCCTTGAAATACTCGTCAGCCTGTGCTATGCGTGAAATTCTGCATTCAATATCACCAAGTCCTGTTTCTTCAGGAGTTTCAATAAACTCGTAAACCGCTGCAGTGAACCCTTTGAATGTAAGGTCGGTCACTAAAACGTGTTCTTCGTATTTAAGTACCGAACCGTAGCTTGAGCTTGTTTCCGTCTGTAAGTGTTCCATTGTTGTAATCTGTGGGTAGTCCATATAAATTGCCATTTTCGTTTTTCTCCTTATTTACTTGAGCGTCCTAATTCGTAGGCCTCTGTCAAGGCAGTTTTCAGTTCCCAAATTGCAGCCTCAAAGAAGTCATGGTCACCGCAGCGGTGTGTTTCCAAATCACCTCTGCCTTGAACATTAACAAAAATTCTGTCTGCCAGTTCATAAAGTTTCTTATCAAGTTCTGCCTTTTTCATTTTTTGTCCTCCGTCTTAATCGTTGATTTCTTTTGCGAAATAGTATCCGAACACATCTCTTGCAATTCCGTAATTGCTTTCGATTCCGTATTTTCTGTCTTCCTTCATCGCAGCCTTTGCAAGTTCCATGGCAGCCTTTTTACTTTCCTCACGGCTCAATCCCTGAAACCTGTATTCGCCGTCTTTTTGTAAACGTCTGATTGCATCCTTTTGTGTGATTTTCATGGTAAGTTACCTCCGTTTTCTTTATTGTGAGTACATATTACCGTCACTCAGAGGTTTTATCAATACAATTACTGCACAATATATACACTTTTGATTTGTACATATTACAGCTATATATTTCAAAAGAAAAAGCCGCCCAACGGCGGTTTCTCCTATACTCTTTATAATCCGCGTATTTCTCCGTCTACCCATATAATCCGATAAATTCTGTCCTGCCATTTAATTTTTTTAATTGTCATTCCCACATATTCATTGCTACGGCTGTTTTCAAAAATAACCTCGCCGTGTGAATTTATCCATTCACCTACATTTGCTCTGAGCCTATCGGCAATCTGTGATTTTTCCCAGTTCGTCATCCTGACCGCCTCCCCTTAAGCAAATTCAATTGTAAGCATTTCGCGACCGCCCAAGTAAAAGCTGATTAACGTCAGGGGATCATCAAAAAATGTTTCTTTCGCCTGTGCGAGCATCTCCTTTAATCTGACTTCTCCAACCATCTCCTTGACTGCTTTGCGAGTTGTTTTCTTGTTGTTGATGTAAAATGTTGTTTTCATAATATTTCCTCCGTTCCTTTATTGTGAGTACATATTACCGTCATTCAGAGATCTTATCAATACAATAACTGTACAATAATGCATCAGATATATTGTACAGTTTACAGCTCTATATCACATAATATGCAGTAAGCAAAACAGCAAGAAAAATGACATTCACTGCCGTAAAGTACAACAAATACCTTCCTCGTACCGATTTATTTTCACGTCCTATATACTTAAAAGATATAAGGCTTGCCATCGACGCTATAAGTGTCCCCAATCCCCCGATATTAACGCCTACAATCAGAGGTCTGATATTATCAGTAAATCCCGAAAGCAGCAGCGCCGCCGGAACATTACTTATCAGCTGGCTTGACAGAATACCTGTTATGCACTCACGCCCGTTAATAATACTGTTTATATAATTACTGAACATCGGTATCCGTCCCATATTGCCTATAAAAACAAAGAAAGCAATAAAAGTCAGCAGAAGCGTATAATCAACCCTTGCAAAAATTCTATAATCAGCTGCGGCTGTCGTTGCTATTACAACGAGCAGCATAATCCTGTAATCAAGCGCATGTGCAACCGTAAGCAGACACACGCAGAACAATGCACTGTAAATAACCACTTTTCCCTTATTCTTAATTCTTGTCTTATCATTAAAGTCGATTTTCACACCGCCTTTTCCTTTTCTTAGCAATGCCCATGCAGACAAAAGCACAAATGAAATTACTGTATACGGCAGCATCAAAAGCATAAACTCGCCTACACCCAAGCCTGAAATCCCATGTAGGTACAAATTCTGCGGATTGCCAATCGGCGTCAGCATACTTCCCAGATTTGCCGCTACCGTCTGCATTGCGACAACAGGGATTATTGTTTGGTTTTTGATATCACCGCCGAGCATATCCAAAACCGTAAATGTGAACGGCACAAATGTAATAAGCGCCACATCATTGGTTATAAGCATACTAAAGAAAAAACACAGCATAACCAGTATAAAGATTAAACTCTTTGTGCTATGTATTTTTTTCAGCAGATTTTCGGCCATAAAGCTGAACACGCCTGTCTTTTGCAGTCCCGCCATTACCGTCATCAGACAGAACAGCAGTCCAATCGTTCTGAAATCTATATAATTCAGATATTCAATATCCGGTGTTATAAAAAATGACGATATAACGGCAAGAATCACCGCAACACTTAACACAGTTTCATTTTTTATAAAATGCCATATTCCATTTGCAATATTTTTTAAGCCCATAATACATCCTACCATTTCTCAAAGTTGATACATGTATTATAGCATTTGACCAGAAAAAAAGCAATCCGCCGGATTGCCCTTTCATAAGTATTCAGTTGCTATCCTCTTATCCCTTTATAATTGTAATTACCCTTTTTGATTTCCTCAAGTTCTGTCTGAACTGCTTTTTCATATTCAGGGTCGGAGCGTTCCTTGTCCGCACACTCCAAGCACAGGCAGTCCGTATTAAAACGGCTCATTGTACGCCCGCCGTCAAGCGGTTTTCCGCAGCGGTTACAGTTCTTCTGTGTATAAAACTTATCCATTGTAATTTCCGCCTTTCACAACCTCGGCTTTACATTCATCAAATGCTTTTTCCAAATAGTCAAGAGGCAGACCGTTGTCCTCATATCCGTCTTAAATTTCGTAGTAGTAATACTCCGCCGGCAATCGGAACTTGCCTTTTGCTTCATCGTTCATCACATACACCATTGCCGTTTGCGTTCCCTCTTCCAGCTCGACCGGAAGTTCTGTCTTTTTATAAAAACCCGGGTAACCCTCATATCGGTCAAGATTACGTTCGCATCGTTCCGTAATCTTCCAAAGCACAACAGGAACACGGCAATTTTCGGATTTTTCGATATTGGCAAAGCCTCCGCTTCTGAACGTCAGCTTGTGACCATTGATAAACCCATTATTGCAAATTGTAGCCTCCGGACATCTGCCGGACATCTGCTGAATGTTAATGTTTGAGCCATAGGCTGCATAGAATTTTGTTTTCATAATATTTCTTCCTTTCCGAGCGGCTGTGAATTTTTATACCGCTTCTACTGCCGTAAGGACGGTGTTACCCGTCCGACGGCTGTAGTTGATATTTAATTATTCACTGTTTGCTTGGCAGCGGTGGATTGTTTCAAGTATGGCTTGCTGTTCGTTCTCTCCTACACCGATACTTTCAAGAGCCTCACGAGTTCCGCAGTCGGGACAAATGATTGTTGTATTATCGCCTCTTGAAAGTGCCGGAGTGCCATGATATGTCTTACCGCATTTCGGACATACCGCTGTTTTCAAATTTTCACATTTCATACTCTCGCCTCCCGTCTGCTGCGTCTGACCGCATCAAATAAAATTTCGGTGTCAAATCCGAAGTTTCTGTATCCATACATACAAGTGCTTATATACTGCATAGTCGGAACGCCCGACGGTCTGTCCTCGTGCATAATATATGCAAAGGCTGTGCGTACACGCTTCTTGCCTGAACGAATTCCGGTTACGGTGACCGTCATTTCCTTTTTGTAATAAAATGCCGGATAACCCTCATATCGGTCGAGCGCATCCTCGTCCTCTTTTTCAATCGTCCAGACTGCAACGGGAACACTTGCTCCCTGTTTCGGTTCTATCGTAAGGTATGAGCCTGTCTTGCTCCCTCTGAACAGAAGCCCGTAATCCTTGATAACCGCCGTTCCGATAAGCCGTGCCGTTGGACAGCGAAACCGCATTTGATTGATATTCAAGTTGCTGCCGTAGGCTAAGTAATAGCGTTTCATTTTAAATCATTCCTTTCCGAAGGGGAACGTCCCTTTGCGGAAACACCCTTCTACCACCTTAAGACCGCCTATGCGGTCGTATATTCAAGGTGGCAGAAGGCTGTTTTCTTCGGTTATGCCATTCTGCCGTTTCTGAATGATGCATCTCCGTCAAGGTGTTTTGTAAGGATTTCTCTTGCCGTTGCAAATTCTTCACCGATAAATCCAAGTCTTAAAAGCCATGTTCTCATTGCGTATTTAGGATTTTCAGTCTGCTGTGGTTTCGGACTTGCTGACTTTAGTGTTTTTGCCATTTGACTGAGTGCAAGGCAAAGCTGAATGTAGCTTTTTAACTGTCCTGCGTGTAAGCCGTTTTGTTTTCCGTTGGACGGTGCATCGAATTGAAAAAGTCTGAATTCAACCGTTCCTTTTGTAAAAGTTGCGTGTAGGTTCAGCATATGGTATCTGCTGTCGTTGTAATGCTGTGTTCTGCCGTAGTTTGCACCGTTTGATGTGTACCAAATATCCGCTAATTCCGACATTGTTCTTGGCTTTCTTCTGTTAAGGTTATCAAGAAATTTCGGGCTTACCATTCTGCAGTAATTGTTTATTCTGCTCTGTGAAATATTTAATGCACTTGCTATGAGACTTTCGTGGCTTGCCATTATGTTTGCAAGATTTCTAAGTGTCTGTGCTGTGTGTCCGTTAGCACCGATATGAATATGTACACCGCATCCTCGTGTTGCATCGCTTTTGGCTTTTGCTTTTCTGAGTCTTCTTATAAGTTCCTGCAAAAGCGGAATATCTTCGTATTTAAGAATCGGCGTTACCAATTCGCATTTCTCACTGTCAACCCCTGCAATGCTTACATCCCTTTGGAATTTCCACTCTCTGCCCTCTGTGTCCCAAGCCGACCAAGTGTAATAGCCGTTTCTGTCGGCTGTATATTTGTATCTGCCTGTTCCGAAATAGTCTGCGGCTATTCTCGCAGCATTTTCTCTTGTAATGTTGTTCATTTCAACCTCAACACCGATGGTCTGTCTTTTCATTTCCTCAATCTGAATTCTTGTTTTCTCATTCATTGTATTTCCTCCGTTTTTTAAGGCTTTCTGCCCTTTTGTTGTAACACATATTACCGTCATACGGAGATTATATCAATACGATTAGTACACAATAATATACACTATAATTTGTGTACATTACGGCTGTATATTGAGTTCATGTTTATTTTTTTCTTACTTACATCGCTCCGGTCTGCCGTAGCGAAATGCACCGTCACCGCTGAGATTTCTCATCAGTTCTTTACGGAGCGGTTTATATTCAATACCTGATAAACCGATACGGTTTAAAAATGTACGCATTGCAAATTTTTCGTTGTCAACGGGCTTATCCTTTGTATTCACTCTTACAGCTTTTTCTGCCATTTGGTAAAGGGCTTTGAAAAGTGATATATACAGTCCAAGCTTTTCATTTGGAATTACGCTGTCAAACCAGTCAAACCATATTTCATCCTTGTTCCATTCAACTTTCAGTTCCTTATCCGTACCTACTGCTTTTTGAAACAAGGTCATTTTACCCGCAATAATCGCTTTGAGATTCGCAATTATTTTATCGTTACAAGGTTTATCGGACAATTTTGAAATCGGCAGTCCTATTGAACAGCCTATTGTTTCACTTGCAAAATCTTTATTTGTGTCTGAAATATCAACATTTTCATCATTCTCGGTTTCATATCCGCACTCATACAGCTTTTCAAGTAAATGCTCAACCTTATCATTGTCGGTGTCGTTTGAAATTTTAAGTGTTCCGTCACTCGTAACTGTACAGTCGTCGCTAATTTGATAAGCAAACGACGGTGCTCCAAGATATTTAAACTTTTCTCCGATTATATTGCTAACTGTTTTCACGAGAGCCTTTCTTTCCGTTCCTGTCAGATTATATTTAATTTCCATTACGGCAATCCTCCTTTATTTTTTTGTTAAGCACATATTACCGTCATGCAGAAAATATATCAAGTTGTATAGTACACAATATTACGTTACAGAATTTGTGAGTTCAGCATAGTGAGCAATTCCGTTCAATACATAGAACACGCACGGAAGTGCAACACCATTTCCCCACATCGTATATTCCGCACTGTCGGAATGAGGATTTTTAAGCCACTTTATAATCTGATTTCTTGTTTTCGTTTTTGTACTTTTACAAAGTGCTTTTCTGTGATTTTCAAAAATATCCGACCATTTCTGAATTTCTTCTTCCGTAGGATTTTCTGTTTTCAAACCGTCACACCACCATACAGGGAACCCTTGCAGCAGAGCACATTCTTTAGGTGTCAGACGTCTTACTATATATTCCGTACCGTTTGTATCATTTACAAGCGGAGGGTCTTTGTAATCGCTTGCAACAAGTGTATTTGCACATTCTTTTTCGGCACTTGTAAAGAATGATGCCTTGCTTGCCGAATATGCAGGTTCGGCTACCGCTCCCGGACCTTTTGCCACCATTGTCGGCTGTTTCTCTTTTTCTATTGCAAAATCATATAACGCATTTTGTCCTTGATTAAATGCAGCACGGTCAATTCCGTATGCAACCGCATGTCGGTCAACTGTATTTAATGTAAATGATGTATCCTGATTAAATCCGCTGCCGTTCGGTCCGTTTTTCTCCTTACGTCCAATCATTGAACCCTTTAATACAACAACAGCCATACCTCCTTGATTAGATGACGGATTTACACCTCCGCAGTCAATGGTGCGAGAAGTATCTGCCGCATATATTCCGCTGTTCGGATTGTCAGACTTCATCGAATTGCTATCGTTTGAACATATCCCGTACACTTTCGGTTCAAATAAGGTCTGGTCATTATTACAGCTTAATGTTGCCGACTTATTTTCTTGTATCAATGCACCTTTACCACCGCCGTCACATCCGCATCTGATTTTTAAAGTTTTTGGTGTATGTACGACAAACGGCTGATTATTACCGCCCGTTCCGAAAGTTGCAAGCACTGTCTGTGATACTTCCAACGGACCTATATATCTTGTATCTTGAGAGTGATTTTCAAACATTACACACGGCGGATGATGTGCCTGTGCTCTCAATGTAGTTGTTTTGTCTTGCGTCACATCTATACGTTCTCCGCCTTGATCGTTTAAACATATTGTGCCTGTTTCTCCAATGCCCGTTTCAGCAGTTCCGGCAGTTCCTTGCCACGAGCAGAGGCTCTTCTTAAAATTCCCGAACACGCTCTCTGACTCAAATAATACTTTTCTGGCACATTCTCCTGCAAAATCTGCGACAGGAAAGATTCTTCTGCGTCTTTGAGGGACTCCGAAGTATTGCGCATCGAGTATTCGATAGGCAACGGAATAATCATTTCCCACAATTTCTCCGGCTGTTGTCCATTTCTTCTCAGGCATAGGAATATGTACGGTTTCATCTTTGATTTTGCAGATTTCTTCAAGGACTGTCCTAAAATCCTGTCCTTTTGAGCTTGACATTGCTCCCGGCACATTCTCCCACACAATCCATCTCGGATATTCTCCATTTGTACTCTCCCTCATTTCCTTTATAACCCGAATCGCCTCAAAAAACATTGATGATTTTTCACCGTTTAGCCCTTCACGTTTTCCTGCCAAAGACAAGTTTTGACAAGGACTCCCGAATGTAATTATATCAACCGGCTCAATCTTTCCGCCGTTCATTTTTGAAATATCCCCGTAGTGTTTCATATGCGGAATACGCTTGGTAGTAACCCGAATAGGAAATGGTTCGATTTCACTCGCCCATATAGGCGTAATTCCAGCCATCATTCCGGCAAGAGGAAAACCTCCGCTGCCGTCAAATAATGAGCCAAGTGTTAAATTACTCATTAGTCAATACCTCACTGTACGGAATTTTTTCACCGTTACGCAATAAAAAAACGTCATCTGAATTTTCTTTAAAATCCACATAACGTCTTACAATTACATCTACAAACTTCTCATCAATCTCAATCGCATAACATATACGGTCAGTCTGTTCGCACGCAATCAATGTACTTCCGCTGCCGCCGAACGGTTCAAGAATAACTGAATTGACCACACTTGAATTTTGTATCGGATATGCCACAAGCGGTATTGGTTTTGTTGTCGGATGAAGTTCTGATTTCTTCGGCTTGTCAAAATTCCATACCGTTCTTTGTTTTCTGTCAGAGTACCACTTATGTCCGGCAGTAGGTTTCCATCCGACAAGTATAGGCTCATGACAATACTGATAATCACATCTGCCGAGCACGGGTGTATTTTTCACCCATATACACGTTTGATGACAGAAAAATCCGGCATCACGAAATGCCGTTCTGAAATTTATACTTTCCTTATCAGCATGAAAAACATAAATACTTGCACCATCCGCACAAACATCATACATACACTTAAAAGCTGAAAACAGAAATTCATAAAACTTTCCGTCCTCCATGCTGTCATTTTGAATAGTACCTGCTGTGCCCTCGTATGCAACATTATACGGCGGGTCTGTTACAACAAGATTTGCTTTTTTGCCATTCATCAAGTTTTCATATGTTTCCGATTTGGTACTGTCACCGCATATTAATCTGTGTTTTCCCAAAAGCCATATATCACCTTGTTCAGATACCGGATTTTCCGGAGGTGTCAAATCTGCATCATCTTCTTTAACTTCACCCTCTTGCGATTTGGCGAGAAGTTCATTAAGTGCTTCTTCCGTAAATGCAGACATTTCAAGTTCAATGTCACCGCTGTCCTTTATATCTTGTAAAATATCAGCAGACATTTTCATATCAAGTTCTGAAAACTCCTGTATTTTATTATCTGCCATAAGGTCGGCATATTCCGAAGCTTCACTTTCATAATCCTGAAAATCAACGGGAACTTGCTTTGCTCCGATTTCTTTTGCGGCAAGAAGTCTTCCGTGACCTTTTACCACAAATCCGGAACGGTTTGACACTACAATCGGATGTCGCCAGCCTTGACGTTTTATGATTTTAGCCAATGCGGTTATCTGTTCCTTCGGGTGCTTGTTCGGATTTCTCGGATTGCCCACCAAGCTGTCCGTATCAACAATCTTATCGTGAGCACAATACACTGCAACTCCGTCTGCTGTTGCTTTCGGTTCTATATGTTCAATCATACTTTTCCTCCGTTATGTAGATTCCAATATTGTTTTCTGCATTTGTCCGAGCAAAAAACTTTTCTTTTTTTGCCTGCTGTATGCTTAAGCCGTTTTCCGCAGTTCCGACAGATAAGTCCAAGCTGTACAGATACACCGTTGTTCATTGCCACCACTGGTCCTACGCCTACAAGTCCGTTCCGTTTACAATATGATTTCACTGTACTCAGCGGCAGAATAAGTGTACTTGCAATATGCTTATATCCGTTACCGTCAAGCCGCATTCTGCGAATTTTAATTTTCTGTTCTTCGGTCATAAACTGTTCTCCTCTATCAGTAAAATTCAATAAACAACAGCCGAATAATTGAAATCTTCATAATGTTGTGATATAATATTTATGAGTCATCTATTAAGCTCCTCTATGACTCACCAGACCAAGTGTGGTTCAGAGCAAACGAAAAGAATCGCGTTTTAGGAGGAGGAATGCTTATGAAGATTTTACTGTTTTTATATTATTTTATTGTCAGTGTTCAATTTACTTTTGTAATACCAAATAGCTTCATTGAATTTTCGTTTGTAACCCTGATAATAATCGGTTCACATTTTTGTGAACCTTTTTTATATTAAAAAGCAATAAAAAATGCACACTTGAGGACGATTTCAAGTATGCAATAATGCAAGTGTATATTTAGTTATGCGATAATTTTAATGTGACCGTTTTTAGGCCCCCTTGCTTAATTTTGCGTAAATTTGCGTAAATGGGGGCAATGGTCTACGCTCACCCATTTTTTTAAGATTATATAGCCCCTTGGGGAGAGTGTACCCATAAAATGCCCGATTATTTGTTCATTCGGGATTGTAAACCTTTAACCGATTATATATTTTTTATTTGCTTCGCTGCCTATGATATCTTTATTATAATTGCATATAATATTTATATATTAAACTGCTGATTGCGTTTTATTAGCTTGATATTAGCAGTCTAATATGTTATAATAATACTACAATCAACGGAAGGAGTGATTTTACATGGCTAACATATCAAATGTAAGTTTTCGCATTGACAGCGACTTGAAAGCTCAAGCCGATACACTGTTTTCTCAGCTTGGTATGAATATGACCACAGCGTTTAACATTTTTCTGCGTCAGTCAGTACGCGAAGGACGTATTCCGTTCGACATAACTATAAACACACCCAACTCAGAAACAGTGGCGGCAATGCTTGAAACCGAGCGTATGCTGCGCGATCCCAATTTAAAGGCATATGATGTTGAAGACGCTCTAAAGGAGTTGAAGTCATGAATCTAAAAGTCATCTGGACTTCCAGATTTAAAAAAGACTACAAACTCGCAATCAAGCGCAACCTAAACATTGAGCTTCTTGACGATGTAATTCGTATGCTTGTCGCAGGACAGACATTGCCGGAAGAATACAATGACCATCAGTTAACAGGCAATCTCAAGGATTACCGTGAATGTCATATTCAACCGGATTGGCTGTTGATGTATCGCATTGAAAAAAACATTCTTGTTCTTACACTGCAAAGAACAGGAACACACAGCGATTTGTTCGACAAATAAATATCGGGACGATTTCAGTAACTGTATGTAGGTTTACTGTCAAACCGTCCCGTTTTTTTATCATGACAGCTCTTACAAAGGCTCTGCCAGTTGCTTTTATCCCAAAACAATTTATTATCACCTCTGTGCGGTTTGATATGGTCAACCACCGTAGCTTGAACGTATTTCCCGTTCCTCTTACAAATCTCGCACAGAGGATGTTCTCTAAGATATGCCTTGCTTGATGTTCTCCATTTACTTCCGTATCCACGCTTTGTGGCTGAGCGAGTAACTTCAGGGTGACATGATATATGTTCCTCACAATATCTTCCGTCAGTTAAATTTGCACAGCTCGGATGTCTGCATGGTTTCTTTGGTCTGTATGGCATATTCTTTCCTCCAACGAAAAAAGGACGCTCCGTATAGGAAACATCCTTCTTTATATAACTTTTCACTTTCAAGTCTTAAATATTTATTTCTAATCTTCCCTGCAATACCGTATTATCGGAACAATATCAAGTGTATCGGAATAATACAACCCCAATTATCGGAACAATACACAAAGCCGACTGTTACATATCATCTCTCTGTTTATTCTTCTCTCGCGATTATAGCATAACACACTTTTTTACGATGTTCAAGAGTGAACTGAAGTGAACTTGCGTGAACTATAGTGTCCAATTTTCTTTTTATATGATTTTATCAAGTTCAGCCAAAGCTTTCAAGTGCATTTTATGAATATACCGTATTGTAAAATTAAGTTCCAACGCAATATATCTCCACGTTTTACGGTCGGCATATCTAAGCCACAAAATCCGTTTATATCTTTCATCTGCGATTTTATCAAGCTTTTCCCATACTTCTGCTTTAAAATCGACAAGTGCGTCAATGTCCTCATCAATTTCACGGTCGAGGTCAACTATCTTTGACATTATATTCTCAAGAGGATTTTTCTCCCGTGTACGCTGAACAGCCTCGTCAGCATAGTTCGGAGTTGTGTTCATCGCCACATCACGAAGTGTCGCAAGACGCTGCTGTTTCCTGTTAATCGCGTTATCCATTGCGATAAGCTGATTTAAGTATTCCTTTGCCGTCATCAATCCCTTACCTCCTCTATCCTCGCTTTTATAGCCTCCATCAAAGAAGCCTGTCCTATATCTTTATTCTTTAAGGCTGTCATCACCTTTTCATCAACCGTGCCTTTGGTAATGATGTGATGAACCACCACTGTGTTTTTTTGCCCCTGCCTGTAAAGCCGTGCGTTTGCCTGTTGGTACAGTTCCAAACTCCAAGTCAGTCCAAACCATACAATCGTACTGCCTCCGCTTTGCAGATTAAGACCATGACCGCAGCTTGCCGGATGTGCTATGGCAAGCTGTATCTTTCCTGCATTCCATTCTGATATATCCTTATCGTCCTTTATCTCACGGGCATTGAACAGCTCTGAAATTCTGTCCCTGTCGTGCTTGTAGCTGTAATACACAAGCACAGGCTTTCCGTTTGCCGCTTCGATTAGGTCCTCCAAAGCGTCAAGCTTACGGCTATGTATTTTCCTGACCTTCCCGTTCTCATCATAAACCGCGCCGTTGGCAAGCTGAAGGAGCTTGTTGCTAAGACTCGCCGCATTTACCGCGTCAATATCACCATCGGCAAACGGCAGAAACATTTCCTTTTCAAGTTTCCGATAAAGTTTCATCTCTTTATCGTTCATCTCAACTTCGTAAATATTGTCTATTCTTTCAGGCATTTTGATATAATCCGTTGCTTTCATCGAAATACATATATCCGATATTTTCTCATATATCCTTTTTTCTGCATTAACCAACGGCTTGTATGAATACACAATCGCACCGTTTCGTTTATCCGGTTTGAAATATTCATCACGAAAACCTGTTATATATCTTCCGAGCCTTTCTCCCATATCCAGCAGATTTATCTCAGCCCACAAATCAATCAAGCCGTTAGGTGCAGGCGTTCCGGTCAGACCTACAATTCTGTCAAACTTAGGTCTGACCTTACGCAGTGCTTTAAACCGTTTGCTTTGATGGGATTTAAACGAACTGAGTTCGTCTATCACAACCATATCAAAATCAATGTGACCGCTATTTACAAGCCACTCTACATTTTCACGGTTTATGATATAAATGTCTGCGTCTGCTTTTAAGGCTTTTTCCCTTTCGTCCGCACTGCCGATTGCTATTGAACATCTCAGGTATTTTAACTGTTCCCATTTGTCACACTCCTGTTCCCATACCGACAGTCCAACTCTGAGAGGAGCTATTATAAGGACTTTTGAAATCTCAAAATAATCATACATGAGGTCACTTACAGCTGTGAGTGTTGTTATCGTCTTGCCAAGACCGCATTCCAGCATAAGTGCCGAAATCGGATTGTTTATTATAAAATCAACACCGTACTTTTGATACTCATGCAAATCATCTCTGTTCAATTTCATCAAGCACACCTCCGATTTGCTCTATGCCGTCAATGCAATACACCAAAAACCCTAATGCTTCTAATTGCCTTTTTCGCTTTATTTGCAGACTCCTCATTTTCCGTCCTGTTGCTTTCAGTTCCGCAAACGCTGCCTTTCCCTCCGGCAGCAGTAACAGCCTGTCCGGAACACCGTTAAAATTCGGAGATACAAACTTCAAAGCCAGTCCGTCCCTCATCTTTACTGCATTTTTAAGCCTTTTCTCTATTTCACTTTCATGCATTTTCCCTCCATATTTCTGTGTTTTGTTCCTTCCGTTACCAAAATCCCTCGCGCGTATATATACGAATATATATTTTATTAAATATAAAATATAGTCTATATGACTTTTATAGTAACAACGGAACATTACCGCTATTTCAAGTAGATTTTATGCCGTTTATAAGTGTTCCGACAGCACTTCCGTTTCGGAACTTTCGTACACATCGGAACACAAAACAGGCATTGTTCGCCTATACCTCTATCCTTTCATATCCCGCTGCCGCGCCGTAAATACCGAAACGGCTCTTTTTACTCATCTTCTGCCAGCCTTCCATCTTCGCCATAATTGCCGAGATAGCGTTTGCGTCAAGCCTTTTCCAGTCCGCTTTCGCCTTACCGAAACATTCACACCATATTTCCATATTGCATACCTTCTGACGCTTTATTTCCCCTTTAATATTCACCTCTCCGAATTCACTTCCGTCAAGAAAATTCCGACGTTCATACAAGGACATTTCATTCCAATTTACAGGCAGCAATGTTTCAAGGTATTCACGCACCATACCCTCACGTTCGTCTGTTTCCATAGCCTCACGCTGAAGTTTCTTAGCAAGTTTCTCCGTCTGCTCATCAAGAATAAGCGGTTCGCCCCGCTTGTAATACACAAGCACCTCCGCCCAAATTTGATCTATATCACTCTGTGATAACTGCCACGGCTTTTTCTTTGAATTACCTGACACCTTAACAGGGAAAAAACGGCGATTTCCCGTAGTATCACGCAGATACCCATGTTCGGCATTTGTAGTTCCGATAAAAATACACTGCCTTAAATGCGGTGTTGCACGTCTTCCGAATGAGGCACGAAACACATCATTCTGCCTTGATATAAAGCCTCTAAGTGTTTCAATTTCCGTTTTCTTAAGCCCTGCAAGCTCGCCTATTTCAAGTATCCAAAATCCCTGCAGTTTTTCAGCCGCCGTTTTATCCTTTGTATCCGACAGCAATAGAGAATCATTAAACCACTCACCGCAAAGCTTGGATATAATCGTGCTTTTTCCAATCCCCTGCGGTCCTGACAGTACAAGCATAGTGTCAAACTTTATTCCCGGCACCATTACTCTTGCTACCGCTCCGCATAGTGTTTTACGGATAACCGCACGAGTGTATGGATTGTCCTCTACACCAAGGTAATCCGTTAAAAGCGTATCTACACGTTTCTGCTTATCCCACTTCGGCAGACCGTCAAGATACTGCCGTATCGGATGGAACGAACGGTCATCAACAACTTTTGCAAGTGCCACATCATAATTCACTCTTGTGAATTTACCGTAGCTGTATGTAAGATATGTAAGCAGCTGTGCGTCATCAGCGTCCCGCCAATACTTAGACGGGTGCTGCCATGGTACATCACCGTTAATTTCTATACAGTCCGACAGTTCGTTAAAAACTATTCCCTTTAGTTTCGGATCGTTCTGAAGTATTATCGTAAGATTTTGTATGCTGTTTTCTACGTCACCGTGCTTATTCACAGACAAATACTTATGCCACGATGTATTGTCATTGTCATTAATCACAGAAAACTCCTCATACACAGCCTTTTCTTTATCCGTCAGTGTCTGTTCTTTAACTCTGCCGTCCTGCATTGCAAAGTCTGTCATTGCTTTAAATGAGGCTGATTTCTCACTGTCGGTTTCATCTTTGTCAAGATATGAAAACTTGTGTATCCGCACCAAATCAAAGCTGTTGCACAGCTTACCGCAGGCAGGGTCTGTTGCGTGATGAGAGTATGCAAACTTGTCATTATACACTATTACTCCGGCTACGGAATCGGCGGGGATATAATCATAACGACCGTCCAGACTGCTTGGTTCATATACATCTGAAAGTAATGTGCTTATTGCGTCCTGTATCGTATATGCACGGCAAAATGCACCTACTATTCCCTGCTTTGTCAGAGGGTCTGCCTGTTTCTTCAATGCGTGTGATACAATTTTTTTCTGTCTTGACGAAACAGGATATTCAGAAGTATCATGCCAGTCTTTATAACGTGCAAGCACTGCGTCCGCATCTATTTCTTCACCGTCACGGTGCTGAAATACAAACTCACCGTCAGAAGATGTTGACGGCCAATACATAAGTCTATGCGGCTGATACGTTGTATCGTCAAACTGTTCTATGCCTATATCTGCCGCTATTCTGCGTGCAACCGCCGTATATTCATCTGCCGTAACAGGACGTGACAGAGGGATAATAAGCCTAAATCTCGGTGTTTGTGCAGTATGCTTGTGTGTAGAATATATCAGGCATTTGAAATTAAAGAACAGTTCAATCTGCTCCCAAAAGTCCTCGTCTGCGTAATCCGCATCAAGAGTGAGCAGACATCGGTTAATCACAGTATCTTTTCTCCTTAGACCGCTGCGAAGTTCACCTCCGACAAATCCGCCCACATCTTTGATATTATCCTGCTGACCTTTGGGAAGTTTACGATATTCCTGCACCGTTTCAGCCGTTCGTATTGTCTGAGAACACTTCTGAACAAATTTCTCCCACGAAAATTCTTTAATCTTCCACGCTCTTGATGTACGGCTGTTCCCGACAGATATTTTCATTGTCCCCTCCCGTTATACATGTCTATTAATCCCGTTTTTCCCTTTCGTTTTAATTGTTTCTCAACTTTTTTGCGTTCTGTCGCAGCTTTCGTCTTTGTCTTATAAAACGAACATCTTCTTCCTCCGAAATCATTATTCGTTAAGCAAATACAATAACCGTCTGCATTAGCAAAGCAGTCTTTTTTATCCAAACATCTTATTTTCATAATCGTACCCCTTTAAATTTATTTTCTTTTGCATTTTTGTTATTCCTTTTTATAATACTCACATTCAAAACCGTCAGCATTAAGCGGAAGTCCGTCCGCCCATTCGGGTTTTATACACATCAGCTTGCACAGTTCGTCAACCGAACCGTAACCGTTCGGAACTTCACATATAATTTCATCATGAACGTGAAAAACAGTATCATATCCCGCATTTGCCGCATTTATCAGTGCATTTGCAAGCAAATCTCTTGCAGTCCCTTGTACGATATTCTCTGTCAGCTTACCGCCGAAAGTTTCAAGTCTGTCCCACTTCTTTGCGGAGTTTATCCCCATATATGTAATGCTGTCACCGCCGAACCTATTTGTACCGATTCGAGGTTTTATATATGACAGCCGTCTTCCGCTTGGCAGACGTATGAATAATATCCCCCGTTCATACGCAAACACAAGTTTTCCTAACGGAACGGTTGTTTTTTCTTTTATTGCTTTCATTGCCGCATTGCCGACTTCGTACCAAAAACGTACAATATGCGGATTGGCATTTCTCCAATCGTTAATCAAGCCCTGAAGTTCATTCTCCTGCACTCCCATCTCAACAGCACCCATATTCTTTAACGCACCGACTGAGCCGCCGTAACCGCAGGCAAGTTCGGATATTTTCCCCTTTTGACGCAGTTCGCCGTTTACTCCGTGTTTCTCAACCGGCACTTTAAACATCTTGCTTGCGGACGCACAGTAAATATCACCGCCGTTTTTAAATGTATCTATTCGCCACTGCTCTCCTGCTATCCAAGCAAGCACACGAGCCTCAATGGCCGAGAAGTCTGCAACGATAAATCTATGGTTCGGTTTCGGAATGAGGACGGTTCTTATAAGCTCCGAAAGGACATTCGGTACATTACCGAACATCATATCAAGCATCTCAAAATCTCCGTCCTTTACAATATCCCTTGCAAGTGTTAAGTCCGGCAGATGGTTCTGAGGCAGGTTTTGCGGCTGCAGAATGTTACCGGACCATCTTCCAGTTCTGTTTGCACCGCAGAAACGCATCATTCCGTGTACACGGTTATCGCTGCACACACTGCGTATTACAGCCTCATATTTCTTGACGGACGTTTTCGCCATAAGCAGACGGAGTTTCAGCATTTCACTGACATCTCCGTCTGTTTCATCTGCCAAACTCTTAACAGCCTTTTTTGACAGGCTTTCAATTTCCACACCGTTTTCCTTGAGCCACTGTTTTAACTGCGTTACTGAATTAGGATTTTCAAGTCCAGTTATCATATATGCCTGTTCAACCGCCACAGCCGTCTGTATTGAATTAAGCTTTACCGCCTGCTCAGCCAATTCACTGTCAACTAATACCCCTCTGTCGTTTATTATTTGGTCGAGAACATATAGTCTATGTTCCTCATCACTTATAGGATACATTTTAAGTTTATCGGCAATCTGACGTTCAACGTCTACATCACGCATACAGTATTTTTTGAATGTTTCCCATTTATTTATATCGTGACACGGTCTGTTTCGGGTACGGTTTCCGTTTGATTTTGTCGGCTTGCACGGTACACAGAAATACTTAATTAACTCCTTGCCCTCAGTCATCTTCTGCCTCTCTAATCCGAGTACACTTCCGACATCGGCAAGTGACAAAGGCAGTGCCAGTTCCGCAGCCTGCACAGCTGTGCAGTACCAAGACTGAGGATTAAGATATTCTCCATCGGGAAGCTTAAGATACCTTGACAGACACACACGCTCAAATTGTGCGTTATATGCCGTTTTCACAACGGTATCTGATTTTATCGCTTGTATTATTTCCTCCGGAAGTTCTTCACCGCCTGCAATATCAATTATATGAACATCACCATCATCAACAGCATATGCAAACAGTAACATCTCAAAATTAGGAGAGTCCGCATACTTATATACTCCGCATCTTATAAGGTCTACGTCAGAAAAGGTTTCAATATCACAGCTTAATTTTTTCATAGTTTTCACCATTTACCATTAAATTTTAGGTTGACTTTATCCTAAAATAAGA
>OLRR01000771.1_pt1 | contig 23328 bp, 26 predicted proteins | sample 1671941 | NCBI WGS metagenome assembly OLRR01 (sample SAMEA3136628, study PRJEB25190) | human gut metagenome
TGTGAATGGTTGCCTGCATTTTCAGTATCTCCTTTGTCCTTCTTATTTTCCGGGGCCTGCTGTTTCCAGTATACTCCCCCGTGTGCCAAAAATAAAGCCCCTTCCCATGCTTGCACAAATCGTCACTGGGCAAAAGTCTTCCCCCGACCGGGGGAAGACTTTATTCGGAAGCACGATTTCCATGCTCTGCTTGCTTCAGCAGGGCTGTGCCAGCGGCAGGGTAACGACAAAGGTGGTGCCGTTTTCGCTGCTGCTCTCCACGGTCACGCCGCCGCCGTGCAGTACGGCGATCTCCCGCACAAGGGCAAGGCCAAGCCCCACGCCGCCCATCTCCCGGCTGCGGGACTTATCCACCCGGAAAAAGGGCTGGAAAATGCTCTCCCGGCAGTCTGCGGGGATGCCCGGGCCGGTATCTGCAACGCGCAGCACAGCGGCCTGCTTTTCCTGCCGCAGGGTGACGCGCACTGCCCCGCCGGGGCGGTTATACTTGATGCCGTTTTCCACAAGATTGAACACCAGCCGGTAGATCAGCGCATCACTGCCCACCATGCCCAGCTCCGCGCAGTCCTGCTGCAAGGAGATATTGTTTTTCTGAGCAAGGGAGGTCAGGTCGCTCAAGATCTCCTCCACCAGCGGTGCAAGGGCGATCTGGTCGGTGCGGGAGACCGATTGCAGATTGCTCATTTCCAGCAAAGTGTACACAAGGGCGGTCAGGCGGTCCAGCTGCTCCCGCAGGGAGCTGACCAGCCCGGCGGTCTCGGCGTCCATGGCCGGGTGCTCCTCTGCAAACAGTTCCAGCTTTGTCTGCAAAATGGCCAGCGGGGTGCGCAGCTCGTGGGCGGCGTTACCCGCAAACTGCCGTTGCAATTCAAAGGACTGCGCCAGACCATCCAGCATCCGGTTCACCGACCGGCTCAGCTGCCCGAATTCCTGCACGGTATCTTCGTCCAGACGGACGGTGGCGATGCTGTCCTGATCGACCCGCTGCGCCTGCTGCGCAAGCTGCTGCAAAGGCTTCAGCGCTCTGCCGCTGACAAAATAAGCGATGGCTGCGCTGAGGATGGTGACCACGGCGGTGATGCACCAGCCCTTGCGGCCAAAAACCACCTTTGCATCGTAGACTTCCTGTGAAAAATGCGCCAGCAGGCTGGACATTTCCTCCTGCGGGATCTCGATGGTCAACGAATCTGCACTGCCGGGCTGATACTGCATCATAAAGCCGTTGAGGGCATCCATGCCGGTAACGCCGGTGCGGTATAAAAGCAGGTTCATACACACGCAGGCGCAGGCGATGAGCAGCGCCGTCAGCAGGGTGATGCGCCATTGCAGGGATAAATGCTTCATTGCGCCTCGCCTCCGATCTCGTAACCTTCCCCGATGCGGTTGCGGATGGGGTCGTAGCCCAGCGCCGCCCGCAGCTTTTTGCGCAGGGCAGAGATATGTACCCGGATGGAGTTGCTGAAGCTGTCCACGCTGCCGTCCCAGACGTGCTCAATCAGCTCTTCCTGACTGACCGGGCGTCCCTGATGCAGCAGCAAATATTCCAGTACGCCGCTCTCCTTCCGCGTCAGCGCAAGGGTCTGGCTATCCACAGTAGCAACGCGGCTGCGGGTGTTGAAGCTCAGCCGCCCGCAGCACAGGCAGACATCCTGCTGGATGAACTTGCGCCGGGTCAGGCTGCGCACCCGGGCCTCCAGCTCTGCAAGATGGAAGGGCTTGGAAAGATAATCGTTTGCCCCGGCATCCAGCCCCTCTACCTTATCTGAAATTTCACTGCGCGCTGATAAGATCAGCACACAGGTCTCAAGGTCGTGCCTGCGCAGACTGCGCAGCACCTGCATCCCGTCCACCTTGGGCAGGTTGAGGTCCAGCAGTACAAGGTCGTACCGCTCTGCCGCCAGTGCTTCCAGCGCGGCTTCGCCGTCTGCACAGGCATCCACCTCGTACCCGGACAGCCGCAGCTTCCGGGCAATGTCCTCCCGCAGGGAGTGCTCGTCCTCTACCACCAAAAGACGCATCTTGTGTTCCACCCTTCCCGTATTATTGCGTTTTTTCTTCATTATAACAGATTATAGCAGACGGTGTTAAGATTCGTGTTAAGATTTTCTTAGCAGAAATTTTATCTCCCATGGTGTATACTGGTGCCATCAAACAACAGGAGGCTATGATGTTCATGACAAAAAAACAGGCGCAGCTGCTTTTGCTTGCCGCCGGGGTGCTGATGCTGCTGTTCGGCGTATGGCGGGGCGAGGCAGACACCGTATTTTCAAAGGCCATCCGGCTGTGTATGGAGTGTGTAGGCATTGGATAAGAAAAAACTAAATCCCCTTGCCCGGTTCCGGGGCTTTATACAGGCCGGGGCGACCCTTTTGACCAACATTCATCTGCCCAACTTTGCCAAAGGAACGCTGTATCAGGGCAGCGGAAAATACGTCTGCGTGCCGGGACTGAACTGCTATTCCTGCCCGGGCGCTGCCGGTGCCTGCCCGGTGGGAGCGTTTCAGGCGGTGATAGGCTCTTCCAAATTCCGCTTTTCCTACTACATCACCGGCATCCTGATTCTCTTCGGGGTGCTGCTGGGACGGTTCATCTGCGGCTTTCTGTGCCCGTTCGGCTGGTTTCAGGAGCTTTTGCACAAGATTCCCTCTCCCAAGCTTTCCACCAAGAAACTGAAGCCGCTGCGCTATTTAAAGTATGCTGTGCTTCTGGTCATGGTGGTGCTGCTGCCATTGCTGGCGGTCAACGAGCTGGGCATGGGTGACCCGTTCTTCTGCAAGTATCTCTGTCCGCAGGGCGTGCTGGAAGGCGCCATTCCCCTCTCCCTGACCAATGCGGGCATCCGCGCCGCGCTGGGTAAGCTGTTTACATGGAAGGCCTGCATTCTGCTGGCAGTCATTGTGGGCAGTGTAGTGTTCTACCGCCCCTTCTGCAAGTGGCTGTGCCCGCTGGGCGCGTTTTATGCGCTGCTGAACAAGGTCTCGCTGTTCCAGATGCGCGTAGACACCCACAAATGCGTCTCCTGCGGAGCCTGTGCAAAGGCCTGCAAGATGGACGTAGACATTACCAAGACCCCCAACCACGCCGAATGTATCCGCTGCGGGATGTGCATGAAAGCCTGCCCCACAGATGCCATCCAGTATAAATTCGGGCTGGGAGACAAATCAAACACTGAAACGACAAAGGAGTAAAACCATGAAGCTTAACCGTGTAACCGCACTTTTGCTCAGCCTTGTGCTGGCTTTCAGCCTTGCCGCCTGCGGGCAGGGCGCATCCTCTGCATCCTCTTCTTCTGCCGCTTCCTCTGCGGCAGCGGAAGGCAAGACCGAGGAGCAGCTGCTGGCCGAGGAAAACGAGATCCTTTCCGCAAACGATGCCCTGTGGGAGAAGGTGTTCTCCTCCATGGACAAAAACGTGACTGAGACCACCCTCAGCACGAACTACGGCGATTTTCTGCTGAGTGCCGTGGAAAAGGCAAAGGACCAGTTCTCGGACGAGGAGTACAAGACCCTGACCACCGATGCCGAAAAGATTCGTGCCATCGAGGAGCAGATTGCCGCCCTTGCCCCCGCAGAGGATGCCGCTTCCGGTGCTGCCGCACAGGGCACCGCCTTCCCCCAGTTTGAGGGCAGCGATTTAGAGGGCAACCCGGTGGACAACAGCCTGTTTGCGGGCAACGCCTTTACGGTGGTGAACTTCTGGTTCAACGGCTGCAAGCCCTGCGTGGAGGAACTGGACGACCTGAACGCCCTGAACGAGAAGATCAAGGCACAGGGTGGCGAGGTAGTCGGCATCAACACCGAGACCTTGGATAGCAACCAGCAGGGCATTGATGCCGCCAAAAAGCTGCTGGCTGCAAAGGGCGCAAGCTACCGCAACATCTACTTTGCCTCCGGCAGCGAGGCCGGTAAGTTCGCACTGAACATCATGGCTTTCCCCACCACCTACGTCTTTGACCGGGACGGCAACGTTGTGGGCCAGCCCCTGCTGGGCGGCATTGACAAGGAAGAAAACCTTGCCGCCCTGCAAAAAAATATTGACGCCGCCCTTGCCAAGGACAGCGCCAAATAAGCTTTCTACCCTGCCGCCTACGGGCGGCTTTTTTGTTTGCTACGGGCATTGCCATGCACGCCCGGGCACCGGACGGAATACGCTGGGGCAGAAGCATACTTTTACCAGCAAAGGAGCGTATCTCCATGAAAAACACCGGAACTCTCCGCATCCAGGCCTTTGCGGCACGCCAGTCTGCCCCCGTGGAGGGGGTGACCGTTGCGGTGCAGGGGGACGGCTTTACCCTGCACCGCATCACCGATGCCACCGGCAGCGCCGCCGATATTCCCGTTGAAGCCCCTGCCTGCGCCCTCTCTCTGGACGAGGACAACACTACCCGCCCCTACGCCATTGTCAGCCTGACCGCTGCAAAGCCCGGCTACCGCACCGTGCGCATTGAGGGCATCCAGATCTTTGCCGGGCAGGTAACGCTGGCACAGCCCCAGATGCTGCCCGACACCGAGGAGGGCCGGGACATCCCGAACGCGCCCATCATCATCCCGCCGCACGCTTTGTTTGCGGGCAGCGGCGGCAGCGGCCCGCAGCCGGCGCTGCACTGCACGCCCCGGGTGCTGGATCAGGTCATCATCCCCAAAAATATCACGGTGCATCTGGGCAAACCGGCAGCTTCCGCCCGCAACGTGACCGTCTCCTTCCGGGATTATATTGCCAACGTAGCCTCCAGCGAGGTGTATCCCACCTGGCCGGAGCAGGCACTGCGGGCGAATATCCACTGCCAGATCTCGTTGGCGCTGAACCGCATCTATACCGAGTGGTACCCCAGCAAGGGCTACACCTTCAACATCACCAACTCCACCAGCTACGACCAGTACTACGTCCACGGACGCACGGTGTTTGAGGTGATGGTGCGCATCACGGACGATATCTTTAACACCTATCTGCGCAAGCGTGGCACGGTGAACCCCTATTATTCCGAGTACTGCGATGGCAAGTCGGTCACCTGCCCCGGGCTCAAGCAGTGGGGCACGGTAACGCTGGCCAACAACGGGCGCAGCGCCTTGCAGATCTTGCGCTACTACTACGGCAGCAGCATCGAGATCGTGCGCACCAAAAATATCCGCTCCATCCCGCAAAGCTACCCCGGCACGCCGCTGCGGCAGGGCAGCCGCGGCGCGGCGGTATTCACCCTGCAAAGGCAGCTGAACCGCATCGCCAAGGACTATCCCTTCCTTGGCAAACTGACGGTAGACGGCGTATTCGGCAGCCGGATGGCCGCAACGGTGCGGGCGTTCCAGAAGCAGTTCAACCTGACCGCCGACGGCGTAGTGGGGCGGCAGACATGGTACAAGATCAGCTACATCTATGTATCGGTAAAGGACCTCGCCGAGCTGACCAGCGAGGGTGAGACTTCCACCGGCACCCTGTCCAACGGCACATGGAACGGCACGGTGCTGAGCACCGGTGCTTCCGGCAGCGCGGTGGAGCAGGTACAGTTCTGGCTGAACACGCTGGCGCAGTACGACAGCGCCATTCCATCCGTAAAAGTGGACGGCGTATTCGGCACCGCCACCGCCAATGCGGTACGCGCCTTCCAACGCAAATACGGCCTTACGGTGGACGGCATAGTGGGGCAGACCACTTGGAAGGAACTGTACGATGAGTTTTTGAGCATCCAGTCCGACAACGGCACCCCCAACGCCTACCCCGGCACGCCGCTGCGGGAGGGTGCCTCCGGGCAGAATGTGAGGCTGGTGCAGTTCTGGCTGAAGATCGCACGCACCGTGTACACGAGCCTTGAAAGCGTGACTGTGGACGGAAAATTCGGCGCGGGCACGGCGGCGGCTGTTCGGCGGTTCCAACGCTACTTCGGGCTGACGGCAGACGGCGTGGTGGGGCGCACCACATGGCAAAAGCTGTACGAGGTGTACAACGATATTGCCAACCGGCTGCTCTCCTCTTCCCTGCGCCCCGGCGAGTACCCGGGCGTGCTGCGCAGCGGCTCCACCGGCACGCCGGTGCGGGAACTTCAGTTTTACCTCTACCTCATGAGTGCCTACGAAAGCAGCATCCCGCCGGTAAGCATTGACGGCAAGTTCGGCGCGGATACCGAGCGGGCAGTGCGGGCGTACCAGCGGTTTGCAGGGCTTACCGTGGACGGCGTGGTGGGGCGCACCACATGGAACTCCCTCTATGGCCGCGCCAGCCAGCTGCGCTCTTCCGGCCCGGTGGTCACCTTAAAGCGTCTGCCCTACCCCGGCACGCCGCTGACGGTGGGCAGCAGCGGTGAGACCGTATTGTATTACAATCTGCTTTTGCAGCGCATCGCCTATTATTTTTCCAGTGTGGAAGTCCCGCCCCTTGCCGACCGTTATACCGACGAAACTGCCACCGCCACCCGCAGCGCCCAGCAGCTATTAGGGCTGGAGCAGACCGGCATTGCAGATGCCGACACATGGACGGCGGTGGAAGCGCTGAGCTTGCAGCTGGCCGCTCACGCCCCGAATCCCGATAGAGACACACCATCCGGCACCGCCTACCCGGGGCGCGCCATCGCCGAGGGCAGCGCCGGGCAGGAGGTAGGACAGGTGGAGCGCTGGATCAACCGCCGGGCACAGCTTTCCTGCGGCGAGGGCTATGTGGCCGATAACAACCGCTTTGGCGCGTCAGACGCCGCTGCCGTGCGGGCTGTCCAGCAGCAGGCGGGGCTGCAGCCGGTAAACGGCATCGTGTACCGCGAAACATGGCACGCCTTGCAAGCCCAGTGTACCGACCCCTGCGGCTGCGAGAAGGAGGAATGAGGGATGGCACGCCTTTTGATCTATGACGCCTACGAAAACAAGGTGTACACCTACGCAAACCTGAACGAGAACGACCCCATGCCTTACAGCACCCTGACCACCCTGCGGCTGCGGGAGTTCCGGGGCAAATCGGCCAGCCCTACCCTATGGACCACCATTGCCGCCATGGAAGCGTGGAACCTGACCCGCCGCAAATACGGCAGAGGCATCCCGGTAGGGTACGCTTTCCGCCGCATCTGGGAGGGTGGCCACGGCACCCGCAGCCAGCACTACGCCGGGGTGTCGTTCGATGTGGGGCAAAGCCTTGACCAGCGCCAGCGCACCGCCATTTACAACGCTGCCCGCACTTCCGGCGCATGGGGCTATGTGGAGCCGCTGAGCCAGACCCCCACATGGGTGCACTTTGACCGCCGCTACGGCACACCGGCGTGCAGCGGCACCACCGCAGGCTACCCCACCCTGCGCCGGGGCAGCCGGGGCTGCTATGTCATGATTTTGCAGGATGCGCTTTCCACCCTTGGCTACCAGACCGGCAGCCGTATCGACGGCATTTTTGGTGCCCGCACCGAGCAGGCTCTGCGCGGCTACCAGAAGCGCACCAGCCTGCGGGTGGACGGCGTGTGCGGCTGCGACAGCTGGAAAAAGATCTCCACCGCCGTCATCGGCATCGGGCGCACCAAAACCACCATTGACTAGCGTTTGTCCTATATAGCTTATACAGAAAGAGCGACCGCACAAAACAATGTGCAGTCGCTCTTTTTCACTCACTTTACAGCCTGTTTCAGCTGCTCGAGGTCTGCGGCGTCCGGGTGGGAGAGCGCCTTATCGAAGTTTTCGATCAGGGCATCCAGATTGGGGATGTGCAAAGGCTTTGCCTTCATGGCCTCGTACCGCTGCCGGACGGACACCGGCATTTTGCCCTGACACATAAAGCTGCCAATGACGGTGTTGCTGCCGTCCAGCGCCTTCCGGGTGGCGGCAAGGATCTTTTCGAAGTAGGGTGCACTGCCGCCAAAGCCTGCGGTGCCGAACAGGAATACCCGCTTGCCGTGCAGCTGCTGCAAGAAATCCAGCGTGTCGGCGTCCGCCTTGCCCTTGTCCGTCCAGAAACCCACATACAGGGTGTCTGCTGCCAGCGCGGCAGCATCCGGTGTGCCAAAATAGCAGCAGTCTGCCTGCGGCAGTTGCTCCTGCAGGGTCTGTGCCAGCAGTGCGGTGTTGCCGGTTTTGCTGCTGAATACGATAGCGTAACTCATTTTTACCTCCCTCAGAGCAGCGGCAAAGCTGCCGGATGCTCTTGTGCATACGTTATTTTACGGCAGTTCCTTTGCCGGGAGAGCCTGAAATCATGGAACAGTATAGTACAGTGCCCTGCCAAAATCAAGGGTTGACGATATTCTCGCCTTTCCCGGCCAGAAAGCTGCGCAGGTTGCCGGTGGTGATATCCATCAGCCGCTGCAATGCTTCCTTGGTGGTCCATGCGATATGCGGGGTGAGCACCGCGCCCGGCAGGCCGCGCAGACGGCTTTGGGGCGGCAGTGGCTCGGTGGCAAAGGCATCGGCGCCGTAAAAGGCAAGCTTGCCACTTTCCAGCGCATCGGCTACGGCTTCCTCGTCCACCAGTGCGCCCCGGGCAGTGTTCAGCAAAATGGCACCGGGCTTCATTTTTGCAAGGGCTTCCCGGCTTATCAGCCCGCGGGTTTCCGGGGTGGCCGGGCAGTGCAGGCTGAGCACATCGCTGCGGGCAAGCAGGGTGTCAAAGTCCACGAACTCCACCCCATCGGCGGCGTACGCCGGGCGCACCGTGCGGGTACACACCAGCACCTCCATGCCAAAGGCCTTTGCAATGCGTGCGGTCTGACGGCCGATGCTGCCGTAGCCGTAGATGCCAAAGGTCTTGCCCAGCAGCTCCACCTGCGGCAGCAGACCGTACTCTGCCGGGATGCCCAGCTGCCAGTACCCGGCCTTTACTGCCCGGTCGTACCGCTGGGCACACTGGCAGATGGCCAGCAGCAGACTGAAGGTCATCTGCGCCACACTGTAAGTAGAGTACCCCGGCACGTTGGCCACTGCCACCCCATGGCGGCGGCAGGCTTCAAGGTCGATATTATCCGTACCGGTGGCGATGATACCCACCCACTTGAGGTTCGGGCACTGCGCCAGCACTGCTTCGTCAATGCGGCACTTGTTGATGAGCACCAGTTCTGCATCCCCGATGCGGGGCGCGATGTAGGCGTAGTCGGTGCGCACATAGCTGGTGGTGTCCGGCACCAGTGCCTTTACCCCGGACCAGTCCAAGTCCCCTTCTTCCATCACATAGCTTTCCAGAATCACTGCCTTCATAATTTCCCATTCCCTCTCTGGTTTACGTTATTCCGTTTCTTTCAGCGGATAGAGCGCCAGTGCAAGACTGCCGCCGTAGGGGCGGCTGTCCAGCGCGGCATAGCCCTTTGCCAGCAGCAGCGCCAGCTGTACCCTGTCCTCCAGCGGCACCCACACCGGTGCCGTGCGGACGGGCGCGCAGCCGGTGCACAGCAAAAAGCAGGGCGCAAGGCTTTCCAGCGGGCGCAGCGCCCGCAGCCCGAAGCCCTGCCGAAAATACAGCGGCAACAGCGCTGCCGCCGTTTCGGTGCACTCTACCACCGCCCATACCGTGCCCTTGCGGCGCAGCCGGTCTGCCCGGGCTGCGGCAATTTCCACCAGCCGGGCGGGCAGCTCCTCGCCGGTCGCGGTCGCACCGGTCAAGACGGACTCGTCCGCCATGGTCATGGTATTTACCGGCGGGGTGAGCAGGCAGCCGCCCTCCAGCTGCCGACGTCCCAGCCAGTTGCGCAGTGCCGCTGCGGCGGCGGTATCGGCGGTAAGGGGTAGCACCAGCAGCGCTGCCCCGGCTGTGCCCCACGCCTCGCCTGCGGTCAGCATCCGCAGCACCTCGGAGCAGGGGCGGTAAAACCCCGCCCCACCGCAGCGCACCAATGTAAAAAATTCCTCGGCGGAAAGCCGCCGTATCTGCCGCTGACGCGGCGGGTCGCATACCTGGATCATTTGCAGTTCCTCCGTTCTGTCGTTCTTTCCATCAGCATACGGAAAACTGCGCGCGAACCGGCGCGAAACAGCGCACCTTACAGCGCAAAAATCAGTCCAGCGAGATGTCCTCGCTCAGCACTTGCCCGATGGGCTTTGCGATGCACAGGTCGGCAGAGGCATCCGCCCCGGTGGGCTGCATGTTGATGACCACCAGATTATCGCCCCGGAAATACCGGATGAGCCCGGCGGCGGGGTACACCACCAGACTGGTGCCGCCAATGATGAGGGTATCGGCATGACGGATGGCATCCACCGCGCCGGACAGCACCTCCTCGTCCAAGCCCTCTTCGTAAAGCACCACGTCCGGCTTTACGATGCCGCCGCACTCGGTACAGCGGGGCACGCCGGTACTGTTTGCGATGAAATCCACATCGTAGAACTTGCCGCAGCGGGTGCAGTAGTTGCGTAGGGTGCTGCCGTGCAGCTCGTACACGGTTTTGCTGCCCGCCGCCTGATGCAGGCCGTCAATGTTCTGGGTGACCACGGCCCGCAGCTTGCCCTGCTGCTCCAGCTTTGCCAGCCGCAGATGGGCGGCGTTGGGCTTTGCGCCCTTTACGATCAGCTTGTCGCGGTAAAAACGGTAAAACTCCTCCGGTTTTTTCTCCCAGAAGGTATGGCTGAGGATGGTTTCGGGCGGGTAATCGTATTTCTGGTGGTACAGGCCGTCCACGCTGCGGAAATCCGGGATGCCGCTCTCCGTAGAAACGCCCGCGCCGCCAAAAAAGACGATGCTGCTGCTTTTTGCAATGATGTCTTCCAGTGCCTTAACCATAGTTGAAACGCCCCTTTCCTCATGGAAGCTTTTGTGTTAAGATAATACCAGTATAGCACATTCTTACAGGAAAGGAAGAGGCCGGTTTTGAACGTCTGGTACATCAACAGCATCCTTGGTGCCATCTGTCTGGAGGAGGAGAACGACGCGCTGTGCGGGGTACATTTTTGCCCGGACGGTGCGCCGGAGCTGGAACCTCTGCCACGCAGGGTGGTGGAAACGCCCCTGTTACAGGAAGCCGAGGAGCAGCTGAACGAATATTTTGCCGGGGTGCGCCGGGAGTTCGACCTGCCGCTGGCGGCAAAGGGCACGGCCTTTCAGCAGGCGGTATGGGCGCAGCTGCGCAAGATTCCCTATGGGGAGGTGCGCACCTACGGACAACTGGCGGCGGCGCTGGGCAAACCCAAGGCAAGCCGCGCCGTGGGCAGCGCCTGTCACCGCAACCCGCTGTGCATCGTGGTGCCATGCCACCGGGTCATCGGCGCAGACGGCAGCCTGACCGGCTACGCCGAGGGACTGGAGATCAAGGAATATCTGCTGGAGCTGGAACGATTTTAAGAGAATGATAAAGGCTGCTGCGCATCGTTTGCGCAGCAGCCTTTGGCGTTTTATGCAATTTTAAAAGCCCGTGGGCGGGACGTAATAGCTTGGGATAGACCCGCTTTTGGGCATAGCTGCGGCCTGCTGGCGCAGCGCCGAGCGGGTAACCTCTGCCCAGGAATACTGGGTCATATACTCGCCCCGGTAGGAGTTGAAGGCTGAGCGGTCTCCCCGCAGGAAGTTATAATAATCGCAGTCCACCTTGCTGGTATCCAGCGCCAAGGTGCTGCGGCCGCGTACCAGCAGCCCGTTGACCCCTGCGTCCTCCAGCGTATGGCTGAGGTCAAAGATCAAATTGCGCAGGTGGCTGTGCAGCGAGGCGGTGTCGGGCTTATCTTCCCACAGGACAGCCAGCATCTCGCCGTTGGTACAGGTGGCGCCGTTGCGGTCCACAAGGTAGGCCAGCAGCTCCTTGCTTTTGCTGCGCTTGAAGGAGAGCGGACGTCCGCCCACAAAGATCTCAAAGTTGCCGAAGCACTGGATCTTGATGCCCACAGGTGCCGTTTCCGGCGGGTAGCGCAGATTTTCCAGCACATTGCGCACATCGGCCTCGTTGGCGGGCTTGAGCAGAAAACCGCTGACGAAGATCTGCAATGCTTCCAGTGCATACTCCGGGTGCTCGGTGACCACGATGATATTGCAGCGGGGCTGCAATTTCTGAATCATGCGGGCAAGGGCAAGGCCATTCATGCCCGGCATTTCCAGGTTCAAAAAGGCAGCATCCATCGGGCCCTGCCGCATCCACGTCAGGGCATCGTCAGTCGTCATGGCACTGATATAGTCACAGTCCGGTGCCACCCGGCACAGGATGCGGATCAGCGAATTGATCGCAAGCTGACCGTCATCCACAACCAGTATTTTCATAACTTCACCCCCTATCTGCTTACGCAAAACAATTCCCCGCTGTTAGTTTAGCACGCCGCAAACTTTTAGGCAAGTTTTTTTCCGGAAAAACCCAAAAAAGAAACGTTTTCGCCCAGATATATGTCCATCTTCTCCTGTCTCTTCAAGTCATTTCCGCAGCTTCGGTCGCCTTTTTCGACGAAATACCGGAGCATTGCGCGCTCAATTGATATATCAAATCAGCGCTCATTTGTCCCTGCTTCCCGCCGGAAGGCACGGCTTTTCCCCGACAAACACAAGGCCGCTGCACCGGTCTTGTGCAGCGGCCTTGTAAATAATTTGCGTTTGGCGTGCTCTGCGGCGCGCTCCAAACGTTTTTTCACGGGTTCTTCAATGGAGATCCAGCTCCGGCGGGACATCCAGCTGGTCGGAGACATATTTCCCGTTCTTTTTGCGCTGACGCACACACTCGGTAAGCAGATATTCGATCTGCCCGTTCACCGAGCGGAAGTCATCCTCTGCCCAAGCGGCAAGGGCATCGTAGAGCTTGGCGTTCAGGCGCAGGGGCACCTGTTTTTTCGGCTCTGCCATATCAGTACAGGCTGCCGCTGTTCACGATGGGCTGGGCATCCCGGTTGCCGCACAGCACCACCAGCAGATTGGATACCATTGCCGCCTTACGTTCATCGTCCAGTTCCACTACCTTGTTCTCGTTCAGACGATCCAGCGCCATTTCCACCATGCCCACAGCGCCGTCCACGATCATCTTGCGGGCGTCAATGATGGCACTGGCCTGCTGGCGCTGCAGCATGACCGCTGCAATTTCCGGTGCATAGGCCAGATAGGTGATGCGGGCCTCCACCACTTCGATACCTGCCTCGGCCACGTTCTTCTGGATCTCGTCTCGGATGCGGGCAGCCACCACCTCAGAGGAGCCGCGCAGACTGCCCTCATCGGCTACGCCGTCGCCGGTGGTGTCCACGTTGGGAGAAACATCATAGGGGTACACCCGCACCACGTTGCGCAGGGCGCTGTCGCACTGCAGGGAGAGGTATTCCTTGTAGTTATCCACGTTGAACACAGCCTTGGCGGTATCGGTCACGCGCCAGATGACCGCAATGCCGATCTCCACCGGGTTGCCCAGACAATCGTTGATCTTCTGGCGGGAGTTGTTCAGGGTCATCATCTTGAGCGAGATCTTTTTGCTCATGGACTCGACGCTCATCTGAGCATTCTGGCCGTTATTGCCAAACAGCGCAGCCACGCTGTTCTCCTTGCTGTTCACGTCTCCGCTCTGGCTCAGGCGGGTACCGGCGGCAGGGTTGACGGCGGTGCAGAAGGGGTTCACCCAGTAAAAGCCCTGTCCCTTCAGGGTGCCGATGTAATCACCAAACAGGGTGAGCACCAGCGCCTCCTGCGGCTTTAACACCTTAAGGCCGCAGAACAGGAAAATGCCTGCGATCCAATACGCAATGGACAAAATCAGCAGCGGCACGCCCAGAAGCATCCGGTCTGCATTCAGCAGGGTGATGCTGTAGATGAACAGGGCGATGGCCACCACATAGCCCAGCAACGTGAGCAGCAACATAGCCATACCGTTTTTGCGGGTGTTCAAAATCTTCTCTTCCATAACAAGTCCCTCCTTATCAGGGTCGGAAGCGTTTCTTTCTGATATCAAAATCATATCATTTTGCAGAAGAGCTGTCAAGTATTTTCAACAAAAAACCCCGCCTGCCCGGGTAAAGCGGGCAAAGCGGGGTCAAATGTTATAGGAGCACCGCGCACCGGGCAAGCAGAGTTCAGGCGTCTGCCTGCTCTTCTCCCCCGATCAGCACCACGGCAACATCATTGACGTTAGTACCGGTAGCGCCTGTGATAATAAGTCCCTCCACCGCCTGCAAAGCGTGGTAGGCATCGTTGTTTTGCAGGGTGTCGAACACGTTCCAGCCCTTTGCCGCCAGTGCTGCGGCGGTGTCGCCGTCCACATAGCCGCCGGCGGCATCGGTAGGGCCGTCGGTGCCGTCACTGCCCACCGAGAACACCGCCGCGTTTTGTCCGGCCAGTGCCGGGGCTGCGGCCAGCGCCAGCTCCTGATTGCGTCCGCCCAGCCCTTTGCCGGTCAGGTGCACCACGGTTTCCCCGCCCGCGATAAAGGCCAGCTTTTTCCCCTGCCCCGCATGGGTGCGGGCGATGGCACCCAGAAAGCTGCCTGCCTCCCGTGCCTCGCCGCAGAGCCGGTCGGTGAGGAGGATGGGCTCATAGCCCAGCTCCCGGCAGGCTTTAGCGGCAGCGATGCACAGCTCTCGGACGCTGCCGGTGATCTTCGTGGTCACATTGTCAAGGGCTTTCGGCGTTTCCTGCGCCAGCAGCGTCTTCGCCTGTTCCGACAGGTCCAGGTGGTATTTCTCCGCAATGGCAAGCGCTTGTGCACAGGTGGAGGAATCCGGCACCGCCGGGCCGCTGGCAATCATATCCAGCGGGTCGCCCAGAATATCGCTGAGCACGATGCTGAACACCCTTGCGGGCGCGCAGTGCTGTGCGAACCGACCGCCCTTGACAGCGGACAACCGCTTGCGGATGGTATTCATCTCCACGATATCGGCTCCGCTGGCAAGGAGCTGATTTGTGATGTCCTGCAATTCCCCGCCGGGGACAAGCGGCTTTTCAAACAGGGCGCTGCCGCCGCCGGAAAGCAAAAACAACACCGTGTCCTCTGCGGTCAGTCCCTGCACCAGCGCCAAAGCTTTTTCGGTGGCTGCAAAGCTGTTGTCATCCGGCACGGGATGACCCGCCTCATAACAGCTTATGCCGGGGATTTTGCCCTTCACATGGCCGTACTTGGTCACCACCACGCCGCCGTCCACGCGCCCTAGTGCCTGCACGGCGGCATGCGCCATCTGCCATGCGGCCTTGCCTGCCGCCACCAGCAGCACTCTGCCGCCTCCGGGCTGAAAGTCCTCCAGCGCGCGGCACACGGCTTTATCCGGCAGAACCGCCTGAATGCTGGAACAGATGATCTCATCCGCATCCCGCCGCAATGTAGTATTCATAATAAAGCCCTCCTAACAGAGTTTGCCCATTCTCGATCCGAATGACCTGCTGCGCAATTTCCGAGTGATGCAGGGCATTACGCGGTCAGGTCTTTTTTGCCGGGGGTTCAGGATGAGCCACACGCCCTCACCTTCACGGCTGCGGTTTTCGTGGCTGCCATAGTAGACATAGAGCTTGCTCAGGGATACCGCACCGATCTCTTCCGCAGTGGGGGCGGCGGCAGTCAGGGCTTCGGCGGTGACTGCGCCGTTCTCGGCTTCGCTCACGTCTGCCCATGCGATCTCGTTGGCGTAGACAGCCAGCATCTTGCCGTTGGCATCGTAGTAGCGCAGCTGGTAGCCGCGTGCCAGCAGGCTGAAAAGCGCTTTTTTGCTTTTTTCAGTTGCTTCATTTTGTATTCCTCTAAAGCGCAACCCCAAAGTTATGCTTCAAACATTTTCCAGCTGACACAGCCGTCCAGCCAGAATTTTCCGTTTCCAGAGGTCATGCGCACCTTATTCTGTGCATCCAGATCGTTAAAGTGCCACCACTCCGAGGCCAGTGGTGTCATGCCTGCATTGGTACAGTACCCCTGCAGCCGCCGCGCACCGTCTGTCATGGATGCCGATGCGGTGGCCCGCTTCCATGCGGTGGCCGAATTAGAAGTTACCGGGCCGGTAAAGCAGGCCGCCGCACTGCTCAGCTCGTGCATGGCAGAGGGCATGGCGTATTCCTCACCGGTCACCTGTACAAAGGGACACCCCGCCATGCTGTGCTCTGTCTGCTCAGTGATGCGCAGCAGGGTCGTGTCCATTGCCACACCGCGCTGATGGTTGGAAAGAGACGTTGCAATAAACCAGCCGATATTCCACGCGCCCTTGTTCAGCGCCGTCATCAGTTCCTTGTCCATCCTTGCCTTGGCGTACACTGCATCCTTTACCAGCATCTGCACCTCATAGGGCCGGAATGTCTCTACGATCCTCAGGCAATCGCCCGCCTTCAAGGCATTTTTCTGCGCTACACCAACCTTTTTTGCCATAGCGTAATTGATAGGCATTAGATACTCATCCCGCCCAAGGCGCTGGTTGTAGAACAGGCCGTCATACAGTTTCTGTCCCGTAATGCCTTCAATATCCTTTCCGCAGGTTTTAAAAATCGATGCCTTGGCATTGGGGTTTTCGTATACGATGGAAGGCAGAACATCGGGCAGATTGATCATACACAGTTCATTTTCCAACCAGCCCACGGTGCCGTCCAGCAGGCAGACCTGCCAATATGCGCCAGACTCCTGCCGGATATAAAACATATCTCCCGCTGCAAGTCTGCGCAGTACCGTACTGGTCCCATCCGGTCTCTCGTACAGCAGCATCACAGCCGCCCCTGCAAAGCCTGTTGAACCTTCCAACGGCAGTTCGAAGTTCTGGGGAACGCGGATGCCATCCCGCAGAACCGCATTGTCGTCCAGTGCTGCATTCCACATCGGTCCGGTTTCAGAGACCGGATCACTGACTTCCTGCTGCTGCCAGCTGACAGCCCGCTCTTCCACTGTGGGTTTCTGGCAGCCCGTCAGAAGCCATGCGCATGCCATGGCCGAAAGGCACAGAAAATCACGTCTTGTTGTTTTCATGTATTTTCCGTCCCTTCTTCCTGCTGTTCCTGTGCCGGAGTTTCCGGCGCTGTCGGTGCCTTCAATGCAGTCTCCTGCTCTGCCGCCGATTCCTCCGGCGACTGCGTCGGCTGTTGTGCCGCCGGGGCAGTCTGCCCCGCTTCCGTTGTTTCGGTCTGTGTCGGCTGCGCTTCCAGCAGTTCTTCCTCCGGCGGTTCGCCCTCGGCATCCTTTGCAAGATCGTCCTCCGGTGCCTGATCCCCAACCGGCTGAACACTGCCGCTGCCGTTCAGGTTGCTGCTAAGTGCGCCCTCCCCGAATGTGCCCGACTGACTGACGCCGTTGATAAAATAGTAGCTTTTTTCATGGGAATGATCCCATCCCTGCTTCAGTTCACCATTTGTCCCAAAAGCATAGGGCTGGCCGTCGATCACACACCACCCGGTCATCTGATTTCCGTTGCCGTCCAAATAGCGCGTGCCCACATCCGTTTCAACCCAGCCGGCCTGACTGACACCGTCCACAAAGAAATAATCCTTTCCATCGATCTCTGTCCAGCCCTGTGCCGGTGCGCCGCTGTTGTCGTAGTATTTCAGGACGCCGTCCGTTTTTTTCCAACCGTTCAGTCGGTTTTTGACCCGTCCATCACTATCCAGTTCCCAGACCTTTCCGTCCTCCTGATAAGTACCGGTGCGCGGATGTCCGGTTTCGTCAAAGCAGTACTGCACTCCGTCCAGCATGATCCAGCCGGTGTACAACTGTCCGGTCTCCGGTTGGAAATAGTAGTATTTTCCGTCTATCTTCGCTTCGCCCTGGGTGAGCTCTCCATCTGCGTTGGCATAGCCGACATAGCCGTTCTCTTCAATCCAGCCGACCTTCAAAAAGTTGTTGCTGCCAAAATAGTAGAGCTTATAGTTGATCTCATACAGCCCCTGCGCACGGGTGCCGGTAGTCGGCGAGATATAGTAGCGATGCAGTCCTTCGCCGTGCCACCCCGTAGTCTTACTCTGGATCGCTTTGTAAATTCCAAAAACGGCCCCTGTGAGCAGACACAGGCACACCAGTACTACACCGACGGCTTTCAGCGGCCTTGCCGCCCTTCTTCTGCGCGTATTCTGCGTCACGCTAAACCGATATCGTTTGATCTTCTGGCGTTTCATTCTCATCTTCCCATATAAAGATTCAGCCCCCGGTGGAATGCCAGAGGCCGAATTTCATGTTAATAGGCGTCCTGTACCGTCTCTTTACCGTTTTCACGGTAGGTCGTCACAGTAAAGCCGTTGTAATACAGCAGGCCATCCTCGCCATCACCGATGCAGCTGGAAGCATACTCCGAACTGTTCGGCTTGCCAATAGCGGCATACAGCTTGGAAACGTCTTTACCCACATACTTCAGGGCAGTTTCCAGGCTGGCAATTCTGCCGGAGCAGTCTCTGTAACGGGCTTGCTTTCCACAGGCTCCGTCTTTTCTTCTTTGGAGGAAGCAGCCGTCTCCTGCTTTGCAGGCTTAGATTTTGCCGCAGTCTCGGCCTTGGACTCTGCCTTGGATTCTGCCGGTTTCTCCGATGCCGCCTCGCTTACCGCAGAAGAAGCTTCAGAAACTGCCTCCGAGACAGCCTCGCTTTCCGGCACAGCCTCCGACGAAGCAGCCTCCAATGCCACAACGGAAACCGATTCGGATTCCACAGCCGAGGAAGCGGTCGTTTCTGCTTTTGCCCCGCATCCCGATGCCAGAAGCATCGCACCGCAGAGCACTACACCCATCATCTTATAGTTTACATTCATTTTGTTTGTTCCTTCTTTCTATTCTTTCAGTCAGTCGGCCAGGGCGCAAAAGCCCCATTCACCGTCCGACAGAAATGCTACTTTTAGTTGCTGCTCCCGCACATTCTGCGGAAGATACGCCGTAAACGGCTGTGTTCCCTCTCCGCAGGGGGAGGCTTCGTAGGTTCCGGTCTCTGCCAGAATGTAGATCGGAGAGTCGTCATCCACACGCTGCTCGCTCAGATCGCCTGTCAGGCAGAAAGTCCCCCTCCATTCGGCTGTCCTTCCGTTGTGCCTTCGCACTTGTACCGGTATCTGCTGCTGGGACTGCCGTGCGTTCCGGAGCAGGCATTTCCGGGGCGCGTTCCAGCAGCCAGTTCAGGTTGCGTTCCACCAGTTCCACCAGCAGCACATCGGGCTGCTCTTCTGTAACAGCCGTCAAAAGGTAGGGCATATTCCGGGAGAAACAGGCATTGCCGTAGCTCTGTGCCAGAAAAGGATGCAGATTGATGCCAAAGGAATCGCGGTATACAAAAATACTTCCGTCTGCCGCCGAATTTTCCGTGTGGATCGTGATATCATCTGCCGAGTGGAATTTTTCGTCATACTGATAGGTAAAGTCGTATGCCGTATCCTGTTCCGTCTCGTTTCCGGCAGGGTACACCATCTCATACAGGTCGCCGGTATGCGGGGATGTTTTTCCATTGATGCAGGAATCAAACTCCGCTTCAGAGCCTTTCAGTTCTTTCAGCAAAGTCTGTGCTGCCAGCTGTGCGCCCCGCATATTCCAGTGGCTGTCCCGACGGTAATACAGCTACTCTTCGTGGTCAGACAGTGTTTTGAACAGATCCACATACCGGACATTCTGCTGTTCCATCTGCTGCTGAAGCAGTTGGGCGTTCCGTACGGAGGCTGCCGTATACCGTGCCGGCATCTGACCGCCATACAGGGAATTTTTATTGGGTGCGATGGTAAAGCAGAACCCAATGCCGTTCTCTTCGCAGTATTCCTGCATCAGACCCAGTACATGAGCGGCCGCATAACTCTGCCGGGCTGTAAAGGGTTCTGCGCCGGTATAGTCCGCAAGGGTGCTTTTATAGAACAGCCAATCGTCTTTTCCCAACAGCACACTGCTGCTGTCCAGCGTTTTGAGCACGGTTCCGGTAAGCTGATCGTTCAAGGTGATCATCTCATGACGGAGCCCGAAATGATCCGCAAAATAATCCGAAAACTCATTCAGGATACCGGTATTGAAGCTGCCATCCTCTTTCCGTAATTCAGGAAAGGATGCAAGCTGCTCATTGCCCACCGCTTTTTCCGTCTGCCAAGGCATCACAGCCACAGGCAAAATGCAAATTGTGGCAATGACCCCCACAAACAGGATATATCCTAATTTTTTCACTTGCATTTTTCCACCTCAGAACTGGAAATAGATAAAAGGCACATAGGATGCAGCCGACAGATGCAGGATATCCACCAGCAAAAGCGCCAGCGCCCCTGCATAACTCAGTGCCTGAAGGCATGCATACACGCTTCCGGTCTGCTGCTCTGCTTTACGGCAGACCAGCGGCAAAACCGGCGTACTGCCCACAAGGCCAACCGCCAGTGCAAACAGGGTCAGCGGGGTCAGACACTGCGCCAGCAGCAGCCCTGTCTGCGCAGAGGCAGAGCCACCGGAAAACATGGCTCCTATCATTGAGAAGGCCTGCCCCATGTTGTCTGCACGGAAGATCACAAAGCCAACCAGCACCACAAGCAGGGTGTACAAATGTTTCAGCACCGCACACGCAGGGTTCCGCCCGCCTTTGCCATGTTTTTCCAGTCCGAACAGCTTTTTAACGGCGTCCTCTGCCACGATAAAGAAGCCATGCCACAGGCCCCAGACGATAAAGGTCCAGTTTGCACCATGCCACAGCCCCGTGCAGAAAAACACGATCAGCTTGTTCCAGTAAGTCTTTGCCTTGCCCTTCCGGTTGCCGCCCAATGGGATATACAGGTATTCCCGGAACCAGGTGGAAAGGGAGATATGCCATCTGCGCCAGAATTCCTGAATACTGGCCGAGATGTACGGATAATTGAAGTTTTCCTTGAAGTGGAACCCAAAGCACAAGCCCAGGCCGATGGCCATATCGCTGTATCCGCTGAAGTCGAAATAGATCTGCATCAGATAGCACACCGCGGCCAGCCAAGCCGTCCGGCTGTCCAGCACAGAGCGGTCGGCGTTGTAGATCAGTGCTACAACATTGCCGCAGATATCGGCGATCAGCAGCTTCTTGCTCAGGCCCACAATAAACCGGCGCAGGCCTTTTGCCAGCTGCTCCAGCGTATTTCGGCGGCTATGGATCTCATCTGCCACGTCCTCATAGCGGATGATCGGTCCTGCCACCAACTGTGGAAACAGAGCAATGTACAGCAGTACATCCCGGAAATGAGTGCTCTTCAGGCGTTCATTCCGGTATACATCGATCACATAACTCAGCCCTTGAAAGGTGAAGAACGAGATACCCATCGGCAGAACGATGGAAGGCACCGGGATCGTCACGCCCGGCAGCCGGTCTACTGTCTGTACCAGAAAAGTCAGATACTTGAAAATACCCAAGATTCCCAGATTAACGGCCACAGCGGCATAGAGCACGCTCTTTCGCCCGGAGACGAACAGACCGGCCAGATAATTGCAGAACACAGAGAACAACAGCAGCAGAACATACCACAGCCCGCTGAAGGCATAGAACAGCAGACTGGCTGCGACGAGCCAGAGATTTTTTGCTTCCCGCCCGGGCAAAAGATAATAGCATCCCAGCACGATGGGCAAAAACAGAAACAAGAAAATTACGGAACTAAAAACCATTTTTCGGCTACCTCAGCAATCACGGAAACTGATAGCTGAACACCGTTTTATTCAGCGGCATTTTATACATATTATATTCTGCATGGCCGTATCTGCCGGCACGATAGCCCCACTCCAGTTCCACATCATAGATATAGGGAACTCCGTTCTCGCAGATCATGACCCATGCATGGTCCGAGTCCTTGCGGCCCACACCGCCAGACACTACATAGGCATTGTAGCCCAGCCGCCGGGCCATATAAAGGAACTGGCCTGCAAAGCAGTAGCAGTTGCCCTTTTTGTGTTCAAACATGAACAAAGCGCTCTCTTCTGCCCAAGCCGTTGTGCCTCTTGCCTGATGCGGACGGGCAAGGTATGCGCCGTGATCCCGGACATACAAATAGGCGGCGCGCAGCTTTTGCGCCTTCGTCATGCCAGAGTTTGTGCACGCAGCCAGTGCCTGATCCACATAGCTGTCCAGCGTTGCATTGCCAGAGGTATAGCGGCCATTCGCATCAAAAGTAAGGTATTCTACCGCGCTGTTCGTCAGGAACGAGCCATCCTCTTTGACATAGTACATTCCTCCGTCGATCTCGTGCAAACCCTTGGCGTACCGATCGATGGCATAGCCATTCTTCGAAACATGATACAGCTTGCCGTCAATCGTCACAAAGCCACCTGTGCCGGTGCGTCTACTGACTGCACCGCGTATGCAGTCGGCACCAGAAGCATGGCCGACATTGCAAGAATAACAGCCGTTACACTAAGTTTTTTCAGCATTTTTTCATACCCCTTAATCGATTGATTTTTATTGATACTCGTTCCAGATCTGTTCCTTCAGCTTTTTTTCCTGCCTGCGCAGGATCCATGCTGAAACGACTGCCGCAACAGCCGAAACGATCATGCCAACGATTCCAACCACAAAAAAGATCTGTCCGGTAGACGCAGGTATTCCCTCCTTATTTGAGCCATCCGCTGGTGCGGAGCTGGTCGATCAGAAGATAGGCCATCTGCATATCAAAACGATAATCCGATGGATACTGCTCCTGCAGATCTTTCAAAACCTTTTCAGCTTCACTGTACTGATCCAATGCCTGCAGTACAGTTGCCAGATTCAACCGGGTGGCAATAGTATCGTAGCCGCTGTCCACCAGTTCCTCCAGCAGCTGCTGCGCTTCAGCATAGTATTCTTCTGCATTTTCTTTGTCAGATGCTGCCTGCTGCATCATAAGATCCGCAAGCATCTCCTTTTGAAGCACAGCCTGACCTTCCGGAAGATTCTGGCATCCCTGTTTCAGAATGCGCACAGCCTTTTCCATATCGTCCTGATTCAGCGCTGCATTTGCGGCTGACAGGTAAGCATGGCTCAGGAGCTGCGGGTCCTCCACCTCATTGAACACTTTTATGTAAAGCGCAAGCGCCTGATCATAGTTCTTTTGCAAGGACAGAATCTCTGCCGCAACCAGATCACAGTCACCGAAGGAAGCGCCTTTTTTCTGCAATGTATCCAGCTCCTGCTGTGCCTCTTCCAGCTTTCCATCATTGGCAAGTGCAATAGCAAGACCCCCGATAGCTTTCAGTACCTGCTCCCTGTAACCGGACGGCCGCCTGCAGTTCCAGCACCGCGTTGGCGTAATCCTTATCATAATACTTAAAGATCGAGCAGATCGTAGAGTACCCCACTCTACAGCCACTATTCTTTTTTAGATTTTACAGCTAATTCCGCAATCGGTCAATGAAAAACACTCCAAAATCCAATTTTTTGGGGAGGGGAAAAAAATTGTTTGACGCAATCGACAGTATTGCCAAAAACCTGACAATTTGATTGTATGCTCCGTCAAACAGGCCCATTAAACAAAAGGAATTGTATCGCCGATGCAGGCGTTGGGCGTGGATATTCAGACCATCCAGAGCATCGTAGGCCATGCCGATACCGAAATGACTGAGCATTATCTCCATGTTCAGGAATCCATTCGGCAGAGTGCGATCCAGT
>OLRR01000775.1_pt1 | contig 23231 bp, 19 predicted proteins | sample 1671941 | NCBI WGS metagenome assembly OLRR01 (sample SAMEA3136628, study PRJEB25190) | human gut metagenome
GAGTAAAGATGTAGTGGAAAACTATATCAACAATCAAAAATACAATGCACTCCAACAGAAAAAGTGTCCCAATGGACGTTGAGTGAGCCTATCCTCCCCATGACTAAAGTCACGGGATTTTCGGCTAGGCATAGTTAAATGCTCTGCTAGAAATTTAATGCCGCCAAAGAATGTTGTTAGTGCGATGGAAGCTGGCAGAGCTTAGAATTTTACGATTGCTTCAAGCTGCCTGCGTTATTTTCGATTTTTCCGGACCATGATGCCCATTAACAGCTTACCTTGTGAAGCAAAACCGGCACTAACAACCAGTGGCTTTGAAATTACCTACTATTCGCTGTTTTTGCGCCAGAAGTAGGTACCTGTATATTCAATCAGCCTAACTTTACCTACTTGCAGCAGCTTTTTTCTAAATAGTAGGTAAAGTTGCATATTTAAGGAGTGATTGGGCCAGACCGACTTTGTGAATTACCTACAATTTGGGGATTTTCGGCCAATAGTAGGTAATGTTAGGGACGCCTAACTCGATATACATTATTTTTTACCTACTATACAATGCTTTTTTGAAAAAAGTAGGTAATGATATTTTTATCATATGTTATTATTCAGTTTTTCATGAATAATTAGACATTATTGCGTTTGTCTGGGCCGTTTACCGACTAAATCTGCACCATCATCGGCTACGGATCCTTTTTATCATTTATTATTGCGTATTACTCGCTGCTGAGGTATTTCTGACAATCGATGAGTTCAGTCATTCATTGCATTGATCATGATCGATCGGCTTGGATCAGCTTTTCTGACTGATTGATACCAAGATTCACCACCGAAATCAGATATTTGATCCAATTCTATGGCAGCTATTTTCCAACTAGGTACGTATATTATTTAAAATCGTTGATAACACTTGACTTAGAGTAGAAAAAATCGTACCAATCTTTTGCCATGCAACACAGCAAGCTCTGACCAGACGCACATCAGAAGACTGTTTCGGCAACTAATAAAGTTTAATGCTATGACCAGTGTTCTAACTCGTTAGCGGCTAAGGCAGATGTTTCGGCAGCTTATAAAATTTAATGCGATAATCAGATCCACATCGAGTTACCGTTTCTAAAATCAATAAATTTCAATCGAACATCACAGCATCATTTTTCATAATCAATAAAGCTCAAAAAAATCCCTACTCAAATCTGAGCAGGGATTCTTAATCAAGTCGGGAAAACAGGATTCGAACCTGCGACCCCCTGGTCCCAAACCAGGTGCTCTACCAAGCTGAGCTATTTCCCGAAACTAAATTAGCAATCAATATTACCAACAGTTATAAATACTACCGCGGTTTATTTAAATCGTCAAGCAGATTTTATAATCATCGTTAGTTCAATAATTGTATCAATACAATTTAGGCTAATATCTGGCTACGTCTTGTCAGTAAGTGACAGCCGCCGTATAGTAAGATCATCAAATTAAAAAATGATTAGAGAGGATTGTTGATATGATCAAGCCCGCCCTGTTGATTGAGGATTTTTCGGCGTTAGGTCAAATCTCATTGATTGGTGCCCTAAGCGTCTTGCAGGCAATGGGAATTACAACCGCATCCCTGCCCGCAACCATTTTATCCAGTCAAACGGAGGGATTCGGCCAGCCTGCCGTTTTAGACACCGAGCAATGGATTCAGGCTTCGCTTAGACATTGGCAGGCACAAGACATTGAACCTAGCGGCGTTTTAATTGGTTACCTTGGTCAATGCACCCTCGCCGAACAGCTAGGCAGCTGGCTTGAACAGCAAAACCTGACTGACTGCTTAAAAATCGTCGATCCGGTGATGGGTGATCAAGGCCGGCTATATCCTGGATTTGATCATGATTATGTTGAGGCGGTCAAAAAACTGTGCCGCCACGCCGATTTGATTACGCCTAACTGGACTGAGCTTTGTTTCCTGGCTGGTCTGCCATATTCGCTGCCAACTGCTGAGACACTAATTCAAGGGATTGATCAGCTAAAGGCAGCGGGAATCAACGCCACGGTTATTGTCACCGGCGTTCATTTGAATGGACAGATTGGCTGCTGCTGGCGTCAGGATCAACAAACCGGATTTAAGCCCCAACCGCAAATCAGCCGTCAACATCATGACTATCAGCACGGTAATGATGAAGGTCAGAATCTTCAAAACGGTTCCGCTTCACATCAAACTCTGCAAGGCAGAGACGATTGGCATCATAATCAGCCACTGAATTTTTGCGGTAATGATGTTCAGGCCGGTCATTTCTATGGTACTGGCGATATCTTCTCGGCACTGCTTTACGGTCGGCTGCTGCAAGGCTGGTCGCTGGAGACAGCAGTTGAGAACGCGACGGATGCCATGGAGCTCGCAATCCAGCAGACCGCTCCCCTCCCTGACAACGAGCGGCGATTTGGTCTGCGTCTCAATCATTTGATTCACTATGTAAGCAAGCATAAGAGGAGTGATTTTAATGAAAAAATCTGCAACGGTTAGACATTTGGTATTCACGGCGCTTTTGACGGCGCTGACTTTGATCTTTGGTCGTTTCTTCTTAATTCCGCTGCCTTGGACACATGGCAACATCAATCTCTGCGATGTCGGCATCTTTATCGGTGCCATGCTGTTGGGACCATGGGCGGGTGGCTTTATCGGTGGCTTTGGCGCCATGTTTCTGGACTTGATTTCTGGCTTTGCCCAATATGCACCATTTTCGTTCATCTCACACGGTCTGGAAGGGATCGTTGCCGGATTGGTCTTTAAATACGTTCGTGGCAAATGGGGCCGTATTGCCGGTGTAGCCGCGGGAACGATTGTGATGGTAGTAGGCTACTTCTTCTCAGATGCAATTCTTTATACCTGGGCAACTGGTGCAGCCGGTATTTTCCCAAACCTGATTCAAGGAATTGTCGGCTCGGTAATCGCGCTTTTGATTGCCTCACCAGTTGAAAAAGCCGTTCACCCAGCCCTCTCCAGTAAATAGCAATAACCCATTAATTATAAGCATGGCGCTGCATCCAGACGATAAGTGTTTGGAGCTGGCGCCTTTTTGTCCCCTTTGCTTTTGATAAATATGATTTTTTGTTCAAGTAATCACAACGAAAAAATATTATTTTAACTGCTTGGTGTATCGTTCTCATCTGAATTTTTAAACAGATTAATCGAATAAATATGAATATTTAAGTCCTTCTTATGTAAAACGTTTTAAATTAACGATTGACTAAATCTATTCAACCGCAATATAATCGCTCCGTGCTGGTTTAAGTTACTAAGGGGGTATTTTTTAATCGCATGATAAAAAGGGGAGCATTATTCTGCGTTTCCCTTGCATTTTCTTTAATGCTGCTGGTCAGCTTTGCGATGACCGGCAGCTATGTCTTTGCTAGTGAACTGTCCACAACATCGAGCAACAGTTCACAATCAATTGTTAATAGCACTTCTGTTAATAATCAATCTAAACAAGATCAAAACAGCACTACCGCTGAACATACCGCGGTGTCGGCCGTCAGCAGCAATCATCAGCCGCAAGATGTCAGTGACCGTATTACTAATCTGACTGTTGTCGAACGTGATTCCAAAAAGTCGCAGTCAATTTATAATGATGGCGCTTATGTCACGGTCAGCGGAACTTTTAGCGATGCGCGCGGTAAGATTCGAGGCGGCGACACGATTCATGTCAACTGGCCCAACAGTGGTCAAGCCTACGTCAACAGTTACGTTGGCGGTAAGGATCTTTACGTCAATGGCGCGATGGTTGGCCACTACACCGTCGATCAAACTGGCGCAACCTTGACGTTTAATGACAAAATCAATGACTTGCAAAATGTCAGCGGCAATTTTTCATTTGACGTTGAAGTTCGCAACACTGACGAACAGAACCAGACAATCCAGATTACAGCCGGCAGTACTGCTGCATCCATTCCAGTCAAAGGAATCACCAAAGGTAGCAGTGAACAGCCAAGCGGTAAAGGATGGCGTGGCGATAAAGTTGGAATGATACTTAATCGAGGCGATCATAATGCATTGGCCTGGGGAATCTATCTGAACAGCAATGCGGCCGCACTTGGCAGTGACATTATCTGTTCCGATACTATTCAGGGCGGTCAGCAGTTTGATCCTGATTCAGCATACAATCGAATTACCGTTAATGGGCAGTCATTGTCTTTTGATCAATTCAAAGCCGCCTACCCTAATTCTTCAATTGAAATCAACGGCAAGACTCTTACTTTCCGTTTCAATAAAGACGAATTTTCCGGTAAAACAATTTTGGTTGGCTACGGAACGAAAATCACTGATAATGATTTAGCGGTTTTCAACAACACGGCCAATGTCTCCTATCAATTAAGAGAAGACAGTCAGCCTACCACCGTTGAATATTCATACTCTGTGAAAAACGTTTCATTTGATGCCAACGTCACGGGAACCAAGCCTGGTGAAATGAAGATCATCAACAAGTACACTGATGATGAAGGTAAAATTAAGATTTTGCCCGATGCAACTTTTGAGGTCATCAAACCAGATAGCGAATCAATGACCTACACTACGGATGAAAATGGCGTGATTGATATCAAGGATCTGCCAGCAGGAAAATACACGATTAAACAAATCACGGTTCCTGACTGGATTGATTTCTCGAAAGCTAAAGACCAAACCTGGACAATTGAGATTTCAGACCGTGAGAACGGGACGCCATTGATTGTTTATAATGAAGTGAAGAAATCCATTCCATGGACGCCGTTAACACCGGCTAAGGAAGTTAAGCCGTGGACACCATTAACACCGGCTAAGGAAGTCAAGCCATGGACACCGTTGACACCGGCCAAGGAAGTTAAGCCGTGGACGCCATTAACGCCGGCTAAGGAAGTCAAGCCGTGGACACCGCTGACACCGGCCAAGGAAGTTAAGCCGTGGACGCCATTAACGCCGGCTAAGGAAGTCAAGCCGTGGACACCGCTGACACCCGCTAAGGAAGTCAAGCCGTGGACGCCATTAACGCCGGCTAAGGAAGTCAAGCCATGGACACCGTTGACACCGGCCAAGGAAGTTAAGCCGTGGACGCCATTAACGCCGGCTAAGAAAGTCAAGCCGTGGACACCATTAACGCCGGCTAAGGAAGTCAAGCCGTGGACACCATTAACACCGGCCAAGGAGGTTAAGCCGTGGACACCGTTGACACCCGCTAAGGAAGTGAAACCTTGGACACCGTTGACACCGGCAAAAGATGGCAACTCAGATGACTACTCAATGCCAGCTGCAATTATTAAACCTGCTGATAAGCATGCTGATTCTGAAGCAACGTCAACACCTTCAACTTCAGCTGTTCATATCAACAAGTCAAATGCAGTGGCAGTCAATAATTGCTCATCACAGCCACAGCCGGTTGCCAATCCAGCTGCTGATAATGGCGTGATTGCTCAGGCTCAGAAGCTGCTGCCAAAGACTGGTAACCATGCTTCCAACGCAATCTGCTGGCTGGGAGTCATGCTTTGTGTTAGTGCAGCCGGTTGGGTTGTAGTATCTAAAAAGAAAAACAATTAAGCAAAGACAATAATGCAAGGAAACTTCTGTTAAATTTGATATCGCACTGTCACAGCTTCTCGCTCGCGATAGTGCGATTTTTATTTTGAAACAGCTTCTGGCTTTAAAACGTTTCTTGATCAGCTGGCTAAATTAAGGAAATGAATCCCCTTATGTTATGGCGGCGTTTTCATTTTCCAAGCTTTGGGTTAAAATAAAATTATCGTATTTTATTGAAAGGAATATTTTTATGAAGGGTGCAATTTTTAACGTCAACAATCTAATCGTCGACACAAATCAGCAGCAGTTTGACGCTTGGCGCGAACTGGCAATGTATGAATATGGGCTGGGATTACCTGGCAAACTGGCCCCGCAGCTCAAAAACCTCAGTGCCGCCGCAGCTTTGCCAATTGTTTTGAACCAGCTGCACCAAACGGCCGATGAAGCTGAACAGGCCGCCTTGCTGGCTGAACAAGAACAGATGTATCAAAAAGCGCTGGACTCGCTGGATGAATCTTCAGTAATGCCTGGGATCGAACGTCTTTTGATTAACCTGGACGATCACTACGTCAACATGGGGGTCGTTGATAATGGTGGTCATGCCGAACTCATTTTAAAACAGCTGCAGATTGCCGACTACTTCACCGCCATCATCCCTAATGAGGGCGATCCTTACTCCGCCTTTGCCCAACAGCTATCGGCAGCGCCAAACGAATGCATTGCTCTGGCTACTACTCCAGCTGATATTGATGCTATCAATCAGGCTCACCTGATCTCAATTGGTATTGGCGATGCAGAACTTTTGAGTGCGACCGACTATCAGGTAGCTCAAACTGGTGATCTGCGGTACCCAATGCTGCGCAAGGTCTGGGAAGATCACCACGAAAATAAATAAAACGGCTGCTTAGTTCAATTAGTCAGCAATCAATTAAAGAACATTTATCCTAGCCTTAAATAAGCCAATTTATCCATAGTTAAGCGCAAGAGATTTTTGGCTAGCATAAAACAGCGTCATGCCTGGGCTTTTTCCCCTCGCGATGACGCTGTTTTTATTAATATTATTGATCATTTAAAACTGCCGCAATCTTCGCAATATCAGCGGGCGTAGTCGTACAGCAGCCACCAATCGCGCTGGCCCCGGCGAGCAGCCACTCTTTCGTCAGTTTGCCAAAATCATCTTCGGCAGGTGCTGCTGACCAGGTTTTAGTCGTTGCATCATAGCTTGCTCCCGAATTTGGATAGACGATTATTGGCAGTGCCGTAGCTTCTTTTAGTTTCTTAATCGCTGGCGTTACCAGGCGCGGCGGAATACAGTTGACCCCAACGCCAATTACCTGATCATACTGCGCAACGGCTTTGGCAGCATCGGCCAGTTTAGTCCCCTCACTGATGGTCTCGGCATTTTGCAAAGTAAAGGAAACATATACTTTTTGGTCAGGATACTCATTTTTTAGCAGATCCAAAACCGCTTTAACCTCACTCAATTTTGGTTGCGTCTCCAATGCCAGACAGTCTACGCCAGCATTGACGATTGCTTCCAAACGAGGGCGGTAGAATTCTTGATACTCAGCCGACGTTAATTCATAATCGCCACGATATTCGCTCCCATTTGCCAGATAAGCGCCATAAGGTCCAAGCGAGCCAGCCACATACCCGTGCGCTCCCGTTTCTGTTTCGTAATCATCTCGTGCCTGCTTAGCTAATTCAACGGCCTTTTCAATAACTTGTCGAGCTTGTTTTTCAGTCAGTCCCGCTTTTTTAAGTGCTGGAAGATTGGCTTGGTAGGTATCAGAATCGCCAACCGCGCCCCAGCTTCAAAATACTCTTTGTGTACTTGATAAACGAGTTCTGGCTGGTTAATCAAAGCCGCGGCTGTCCACAACTCATTGTCCGTATCACAGCCCAGCCGCTCAAGACTAGTACTCATTGAGCCATCAATTACCAATGGATTTGAGAAAATTGATTTTTTTACCATTACTTTCACCTTTTTGTGTTATTATTCTCTAATGATATTCTAATTAATTAATATTAACAATTATTTTAGCTTGGGAAGTGAAAAAATGGCAATTGCCAAACAAACTGAACACTTAGCACGTAAAATGGAATCGCGTCATATCCAGATGATCTCATTGGGCGGCGTAATTGGTACCGGGCTTTTCTTGAGCTCTGGCTATACGATCCATCAAGCAGGCCCTTTAGGAACAGTGCTGGCCTATTTCGTTGGCGCACTGATCGTCTACAGCGTCATGCTTTGTCTGGGCGAGCTTTCGGTAGCAATGCCTTATACCGGTTCGTTTCACGTGTATGCCAAGCGCTATATCAACCCAGCAACCGGCTTTGTCGTCGCCATTCTTTATTGGCTGACTTGGACGATTGCGCTAGGTTCTGAATTTACAGCTGCTGGACTGATCATGCGCAATTGGTTCCCACATACGCCAGTCTGGATCTGGAGCCTATTGTTTATGATTGGCATTGTGATAATCAATATTTATTCAGTACGGATTTTTGCGGAAAGCGAGTTTTGGCTGGCCGCAATCAAGGTGTTTGCAATAATTGCTTTTATCGTCTTGGGATCGCTGGCAATTATTGGCGTGATTCCGCTCAAAGGCTATTCGCATGCTCCAGGATTGCAGAATTTCGTCAAGGATGGCTTATTTCCAACTGGCTTTGGTGGTGTCTTCACAACCATGCTGACGGTAAACTTCGCTTTTTCTGGCACTGAATTGATCGGGGTAACGGCCGGTGAAGCCAAACAGCCTGAAAAAACACTGCCCAAGGCCATCCACACTACCCTTTGGCGTCTTATAATCTTTTTCATTGGTTCCATGATCGTAATGGCCGCCTTGATTCCATACTAAAAAGCTGGCGTTACTCAAAGTCCATTCGTCTATGTCTTTAAGATGATGGGCATTCCATTTGCCGGTGACATTATGAATTTTGTTGTCTTATCGGCTATTATTTCTGCGGCTAATTCCGGTCTTTATGCCTCGACTCGAATGCTGTGGTCGCTTAGTAATGAAGGAATGCTGCCGAAATTCTTTACTAAAACCAACCGGCGCAGCATCCCCACGGTAGCCTTGGCATTCAGCATGCTGGGCGGTATCTTGGCTCTGCTTTCCAGCGTGATCGCCGCTGATACCGTCTACTTGGTGCTTGTTTCAATTTCTGGATTGGCCGTTGTTTTTGTCTGGATGGCAATCGCCCTGGCGCAGCTAAATTTCAGAAAGGCATTCCTAGCACAGGGACATCAAATCGATGAGCTTTTGTACCGCACGCCCGGCTATCCGTTTGTTCCCTTATTTGCTTTAATCTCAAGCGGTTTATCGTGTCTTTTGATCTGGTTTGATCCTCAGCAGCGAATCGCGTTGTATTGGACGCTGCCGTTTGTTTTAATTTGTTATCTCGGCTATTGGTGGTGGCAAAAGCGCCATCCGGAGACTGCCGATACGAATAAGTAGTTTTGTTTAGCATCCACTTGATCAATCAGGGGGATGCTTTTATTAGTTATGATAAAATAAAGGCAGTATTCAAAATCGAAAGGAGGCAGGCCCTTGCTGCGCTATCTAATCAGCATTCTGATTGGCGGCATTCTGCTTTTGATCTTTAAGGACTGGCTTGGGATCAGCCGAAAACATCCGCCACGTCAAAAAACTGCTCACCAGCCGGATGCCACATCTGAGCATGAACCAGAAACAATTGCTTCATCGACGTCAAATGTTCATCAACCGGCAATAATCGCTCAATCAGCGCCAAATGAGCATGGTCAATCGATACCAGACGAGCATAAACCGACATTGGCTGCTCAACCATTGCCAGATGATCATGAATCTGCCGAATCACTGCCAGACGGTCATGAAACGGTAAAGAACGATCAATTACGGCCAGTGCTGGTATCTGAGCCGGATTCTCACAAAGCTGTTTCACATGAAAACGGCTCTGCCCACTTTACTGAGCAAGATTTCGTGGCCACAAACGGCGACAGCGCTACTGAACAGCAAGACATTTCGTCGCAGACTGAAGCTATCAGTTTAAATCCAGCGCAAAATAATCTTCAGCACGATCTTGGCACTCCAGAATCGAAGCAGGATGCCGTTCAACTCGAGCTTGGCAACTCAGAATCAAAACGCGATGCCGCTCAATATGATCGCAAAAGCCAACCGAATCTTGGCAACACTGAAATGCTGGCCAATCCAGCGTCAAAGCTTCAAGATCAAACCAGCGTGCCGCCTAAAACCGAATCAAAGGCCTCCCATGATGCTGATTTCTCGTCCAGGCCGCGAGCTAAATCAAAACGATCGCCTTTTAAATCATGGTTTAGCTTTAAGCGTCCAGTTAATTGGTCAACGGCAGCACAACCGTTGAACTGGTCAAATCTGCTCACAACCAAGCCGATCAGCAATGCCGCCTACTTAGAGCAGCTGCAGCAGTGGGATCGGCATCTCAGTATGGTCGCGGATCATGATGAGATTGCGACCCAGGCCCGGCAAAACTTTTCTGACGCCCAGAAGAACGCCTTTTTCCAAGATCCCTTCCCTGGCCTGCGCTTTTTAGCTTATGAGATGGTCAAAACCTATTCTTGGTACAGCCATGGTACGGATCGCTCCCCACATGAACTGGCCATGCTCTCTAAAGACCTTAAAGGAATCATTCAGCTGCATGAGCGCGCCACGCAGCTTTTGCAGGGAGATATCGGGGAGCGCCGCGTCTATCAACTGCTGCAGGAGCTTTATCCTCATGAAGAACTGTTGGACTCGCTCAACCTGCCTTTTGACTATTACAAAAAGCAAAATACCGCTGCCGTTAACCAGATCGACATTATATTGATCACTCGCAACGGGGTCTTGATTCCAGAGGTTAAAAACTATCAAGGCCTGGCGCTGCAGCTGACCAAGGATGGCGATTTCATCATTGCCTACCCCAACGGCTACTGTGAACAGATTAAAAATGCCGCTGAGCAGCTCAGCAACCACGAGCATGCGGTCTCACGCCTGTTATTTGAGGATGCCAACGCACGCCAGATTTTAATGAACGCGCAACCCGTCATTCATTCCATGTTCGTGGCGGCCAACCCCGATCAAGCAACCATGCCCGCCCCTGGAATGCGAAATCGACTCTACTCACTGTCGCAGCTTGATCAATTTGCTAAATTTAAGGCCAAGCGTCCATTAACCGGTCTCGAACAGCGCTATCTCAAAGAACTGCTGGCCAGTCGCGAAACCGGCGAACGCGAATACGAGCAGCCCTTTATCATCAATCTGGCCAAACTGGAACGTCAGCTGCTTGCGATGGCAGCTTTGAATGATCAGTATCTTAATGACAACAGTCCACTGACTCGTTATGTTGACAGTGACATGCTGACCAGTCTGCATCGCGGTAATTTCATTGATGATCATTGCCGGCTGCGCTAGGTCAAGTTTGAAACCCGGAGCGCTGACTTCGCGAACTTATTTCTAGAAAGGATAATCTTCTTGCATCAAATCAATACAGATGGTCAATGGCTGCATCTTTTTTATCAAGGTGAAGAACGTGATGACGGCTGTGCTAACGAATTGAGTCTGCAGCCTGCTAATGACGAGTACCGCTTAAACCTGCTTTTGAGCAACCATGGCTTTAATAACGAGCCGCATGACGCAACTTTTTCACTTGATCAAGCTGACGTTAAGGCCTTGCAGAAATATTTAAGCGCTTGGCTGAATGACCAACAAAAGTCTCCGTCATCACACGAAGCAGACTCATGCGACCAAGCTTAGGAGCGTAAAATGCCCTGTCGCCCAATCCAGGCGGCAAGGCATTTTAGTTTTTAATGGGTTTGCTAATTTTAAACCCTTCAAACCAGCCAACGCCATGGTTAGCATCATTTTCCGCGGAAATCACAAATCAGCATCTATCCTGCAGCCTACTGATAGATACAGTCCGTTGATCCCATAATCCATCACAGCACTTCTACCAGCCTCACGAACCTCCCTGGACTTTGAAAAAACAATCTATCGGGCAATCACCCCACCCCCAACGCTACTATACTCTAATGCTTGAACCAATTGATAAAAAATCGCCCACCCTGCTTTTGACAGCTAGAGCGTGCGATTAAGCATTCAAAGATAAATTCAGTTATTTTCCAGTATTGATTACCGGCTGCGTGCCACGTTCACTAATAATTGCTACCATTATATTGTTAATGACCTGCAAACGCTGCTCATCAGTTAGATTTAAATCCGTTTCCTTAGCCAGCCGCTCCATGGCATCTTCTGTGATCGAAACGGCGCCTTCAACGATAATCTTACGTGCTGACAGAATCGCCGCGGATTGTTGTCTTTGCAGCATCGCACTGGCAATTTCCGTGGCATATGCCAAGTGCGTCAGCCGCGTTTCCAAAATCTGCACGCCAGCCACGTTAAGCCGTTCCTGCAGTTCTTGTGTCAAGCGGTCGGAAACTTCAGTCGGATTCCCACGCAGCGTCAGCTTATCCTGCTCATCAAATGTGTCGTACGGATATTCGCTGGCAACGTGACGCACAGCAGACTCGCTTTGAATCTCAACGAATTCCTCATAGTCATCAACATTAAACAGAGCCTGCGCCGTATCAACGACTTTAAAGACTACTACGGCCGCGATTTCAACTGGATTCCCTTTTGAGTCATTAACCTTCAAAATCTGAGAGTTAAAGTTGCGTACTCGCAAGGAAATGCTCTGCTTGTCCGTTAACGGCACCGTCATAAACAGGCCGGCATCGCGAATCGTGCCAATATAGTTGCCGAAAAAAGTCAGCACCTTAGCTTCATTTGGCTGTACGATCGTCAATGCTGAAGCGCACAGTGCAGCCAGCAAAATCAAAACGACCCCGACTGCCAGCTCACCATGCTGCTGATCAGCGTAACCGCGATAGCACAGCCAAACTCCTAAAACCGCGACCGCAATGGCAGCAATCAATCCCAGATAGCCATTAACGTGGAATGCTTTTTTCTCTTGCATCGTCATCCCTTCTTTCAGATCGATTCTAGAACAATTATAACCTAGAAACGATTTCCAACAAAATGCCAGCCACGACCAATGCTAGACAATTACCTGGCTGGTATGACGATTCAATCAGATGAACTTTACCAAATCAATTTGAGAAAGTTTACCAAAAATCGAGCCAGTTAGCCACTGACTCGATTATGGTATAATATTTTTGTCCAAGAACATTGGCGGTGCTTCGCTTTTCGAAGGGAGCGATGCCAATGAATGAGTTGAAAAACGCATGACGCTTCCCATCATTATGAAAGGGATCCATAAGTGTCAAACCGACATCAAGATGGCGCCGACTTAAAAGGTCTTGCCGCTATTCTGCACAAACTGCATGGCTTACCAATTGGCGTTCAGTATGCAGCTTTGGCCACGGTCGTAATCATTGTGATTGCTTCCCTCATAGCCGGTTGCTACATGGTCAGTCATTTCTGACCAAAAAGAAAAAACCATCTTTATGAGTGGCAGCTCTAAGATGGTGTGACAAATTCATGTTTTATGAGTGTAAGCACTGTCGATTTTCAAGGACATTCGGGCTAACGTGTTCCAGCACGTTAGCCTTTTTGTTTACGCCATAATTATAGCTGATTTCAATCGGCATTGCAATTTGAAAACGCCTTGCCAGACCAGGCAAGGCGTTTTGCCAATTATTATTTTGCCGCTAAGCATAATCAATGTGCCGCCGTTCAAGCAAATCACTGCCCCAAAGCGTAGCATTCCTCCTAGGACGGCAGTTGACCCATACCCAATGCTTTATTCTCGCGTGGAACTTAGGTCATGCGGGGATGTCATCGGACGCAGCTTAATCGTTCCCAAGGCTTTATTCTCCGTGGCTGAAGAACTGAGCGGCTTTGATTGCTCGCTGCCAGCCGTGGTAAAGCTGTTCGGCATCTTCACGCTTCATAACCGGCATAAACTCATCGCCCAGTTTGGAAAGTTCCTTGAGCTCCTCTTGATCGTTCCAAAATCCGACTGCCAAACCAGCCAGGAAAGCCGCGCCCAGTGCCGTAGTTTCTTCCATTTGTGCACGTTCAATCGGCGTTTGTAGAATATCGGCCTGGAACTGCATCAAAAAGTCGTTGCGACAAGCCCCGCCGTTGACCGTCAGCGCCTTTAACGGCAAGTCGGTGTCTTTGACCATCGTATCAACGACATCCCGCGTCTGGTAGGCGATCGATTCCAACGTAGCCCGCGTAATGCTTTGGCGATTGGATCCCCGCGTTAAGCCAAACATCGCGCCACGCACTTCTTGATCCCAGTATGGCGCGCCCAGCCCGGTAAATGACGGTACCACATAAACGCCGCCAGTTGAACCGGCTTCAACGGCCATTTTTTCTGACTCGCTGGCCTTGGTAAAGAACTGCAGCCCATCGCGCAGCCATTGAATTGCCGATCCCGCTACAAAGATCGATCCTTCCAAAGCATAGTTCAATTGTCCGTTCAGCTCATAGGCAATCGTCGTCAGCAGACCATTTTTCGACAGCGTGGCCTCGGTACCAGTATTCATCACAATAAAGGCGCCAGTACCGTAAGTATTCTTGACGGATCCCTTTTCATAGGCAGCCTGACCAAACAAAGCCGCCTGCTGATCACCGGCCATCCCTGCAATTGGAATCTCGACCCCGAAGAAGTGGTAGTCGCCCGTATATCCGTATACTTCAGAATTGGAGCGCACGGCCGGCAGCATTTGGCTTGGAATGTCCAGCAGCTGTAAAATATCTTGATCCCATTGACGCATGTGAATGTTAAACAGCATCGTCCGACTGGCATTGGTAACGTCCGTGGCATGCACGCGGCCGCCCGTCAGATTCCACAGCAGCCAAGTATCAATCGTCCCAAACAGCAGATCGCCATTGGCTGCTTTTTCCCGCGCGCCCGGCACGTGATCCAAAATCCACTTGATTTTAGTTGCTGAGAAGTAAGAGTCGACTACCAGACCGGTTTTTTCGTGAATCAGATCTTTATAGCCATCCTTGATCAGCTGTTCGGCAATGTCACTGGTCTGCTTAGACTGCCAAACGATCGCATGGTAGATTGGCTTGCCAGTGTGGCGATCCCAGATGACCGTCGTTTCCCGCTGGTTGGTAATCCCAATCGCGGCAATACGGTACGGCTTGATCTGTGATTTGATCATAACATCAGAAATTACTGATTGAACGCTATCCCAGATTTCCGTGGCATCATGTTCAACCCAGCCTGGATTCGGGAAGTATTGCGGAAACTCCTGCTGAGCCATTGCAATTTCATGTCCTTGGTGATCAAAGATGATTGCCCGTGAGCTGGTCGTTCCTTGATCAATTGCCATTATATATTGTTCGTCACTCATGAATTTCAATCCTTTCCGTTATGAGCATTGCGCGGCTTACCTGGGTGCTGCCCATTCGTAAGCTGCCCCAGCATGCCAGCCATTCCCAAGCGTTCGCCAAATCACTAAGCTGGCCAGCCTGTCTGGATATGCTGGTTGGAAAACTCCCCAACTCAATTTCAGCACGCTTGAGGACGCAAAAAAACCGCTGGCGACCCGAGGCCATTCAGCGGCTAATCGTTTACTTATCGCTGACCATCTTGCCAGCCACACTGTAGCGATCCTTGCGCATTTCGTTTAAAACGATGTGGATTCGTTCTTCAGGAACATTGGCATCCTTAGAAATAGCTGCCGTAACGTCCTTAACCAGGGCCTTTAATTGTTCTTCAGTGCGACCTTCCAACAGATCAATGTGTACCAATGGCATGAAAAATCTCTCCTTTAATCCAATAACTTGGGCCAATCATACCACAATTAACACTGGTTTGGCAACGCTTTACATAGTCTTAAAAACTACTTAATTAATTTTCAAAACTATTCTTTAATAACGTGACTGCCCGTCAACAATTTGCCAGCCGGCGTTCAACAGCTAATTTCCTTAAAGGTTGCTGCTCAGCCACCCCTGCCCCTTTAAAAATCCGCAGAACTCAAAAACCGCTCAACCAGCCGCGGCCAGTCGAACGGTTCTTCTATTTAATGCTTCTTGATCAACAGCCATGCCGCCCCAGCTGCCAGCATGACACCAGCCATTTTGTGAAGGTCCGTCTTAACGCCTTTAACCAGGGGCTTTTTGCTTTCCAGAACTACTTGAAAATGTTCGCCGTCATATAATGTCTTTTTCATGATCGACACTTCCTTTTTCAATTGGCTTTTGATTTATGCTTTGTCTTTATTTTACTCCGCATCGCAAGCCATGACGAGCAACAATTGCGTCAAACTTTCTTATTGATAGGCCAAATGACATAATCTTCCATCTTCAAATATGCACTTATCGCTGATCTTTTCGGGTAAACTTTTTTGATTAGCTGAGCCAAAGAACCGATTAATCAAACGTTTATGATCTTTTCCAAGCTGAATGCCATCGTGAGCTTGCTTATGCTATTCTCAATCATTGACGCAACCAAGCCCATCACTGTATTTATCGGTCGCTGATAATTTTTATCGCGCCAATCACCTCTCAGCAGCCTCGCATCCGCTCTAAAATCATCATTATGTCAATACATTCACACTTGGCGATTCGTTAGATAAACAAAAATATATTTAATTTATTAAATCACTCATTTGTTTAGTTTAGCTAACAAACGTTGATATATTGGCATTTACAAGCTATGACGAAATTATCATATCTAATTATAAATAATTGATTGTCACTGCTTGCGACAATGCGAATCGTTTCTATAAAAGTAATTTCCTCCTTGACCTAGTTATCACATGAATGATACTTTTTACCAAACGTAAGGGGATGATTACACCATGCTTAGTAAAAACAATCACAATTTGAAAATCAAACAAGCCAGCGATCGCCAATTGCGGTTTTCACTGCGCAAATTCGGTACCGGGATTGCCTCGGTAGCCATCGCCAGCCTGTTCTTTATCGGCAGCAGTGCCATGACAGTCCACGCCGATACCAGTGATGGATCCACGACAACGACTGTCTTAACAGCCAATTCAACGGATCAATCAACTACTGCTGCCGACGCTTTGACTCAGTCAGCAGCCGCCTCTGCTCAGTCAACCACTGCTGACAATGCCAAGGATCAAGCGTCAACCGCGACTGATTCTGCCAACACCACGACGAGCACGAACAGTTCGACTGCTCAAAACACTGAAGCTGATCAAACGATTATCAATTCCAAGCAAAACAGTACCCAGGCGCCTGCAACGGATAACATTCAACACGGTATCAACATTACGGCCAACAACCAGACGACTGGATACAACGGCAGCTCGATTTTAAATGCCAATCAATCCGATGGTACTTTAGATGTCAACACAGTCGTTACCAACAACAATTCTGACAGCCGCAAAGTTGAAGAAATCGTCCTGCTGCCAACGTTTACTGCCAACAATTCAACCGACGTCAACATGATCAAGCCGGTTATCGATGCTGACAAGATCGGCAGCGGTATTCAATTCACCTCCTCTACCGGCTCCATGCCAACCGATTTGGAGGTCTATTATGCCATCACGGCCGGCGACTTTGAAACACTGGATGTATTAATGCAGAATGCTGACTTCTCCTGGGATCAAGTCGTTGAGATTCAATTCGTTGCTACTCTGCAGGCTGGTCAATCGCTGACGGCCACCGTTTCAATGAAGATTGCCAACCTGGAACAAATGAAAAAGCGGCTGGCAGCACTGGCGGATGGTACTGCCGACAAAGCGATCGAACAAGACCTGGCCGCACGCAATATGACGTTTGATGAATATTTCTAATACTGGGATGCGGATGGCAATTTCTATTTTGATGACATTCATTCGCTAAACATGCGGCTGGCCGTCCCAGCAACCGATACGATCAGCGCCATCCAAAACATCAATGGCAGCTACCACGCCGTTATCAAGAATGCCAACGGTCGCTACCAAGACGCGCCAGCTGAGATCCAAGCGGCCATGCCTAACGTTTCACCAAGCGACGTTACCGTAACCAACTTTACCAATGGCAGTGCGGAAGATACTCTGTTTACCGATGGCTACTTTAGAATCAATGCCGTTAATATCTTTAACGCGGTCAAGGATCTTGGCTACACGACCAATATTGCTCCCAACGGCCACGATCTTTGGCAGACTTACAACTACTTCTCTTTCGGCACGACTCATCCGGATGGTTCCGCAACCAAGCTGTATGTAGAAGTGCAGCCAGTCTTCTTGCTGCAGGACGTTACCTTGCCAAGCGGCAGCAGCTGGAATCAAGCGCTGAACCTGCAGCAGAATCCAAGCGTCAAGTTCACCAATCAATCCTCAATGACCGTTACCGAGCAAAAGGAACTGGCCTACAGCACGACTGGTGGCGCCCGAACCTACCAAGTCGACACGTCTAACCTGCCGCTGGATGCTAATGGCAACTTAACCACGCCAGGTATCTACAACGTTACCTACATCTACCAAATCAATGATCAAGATACCGTAACGGCAACCGCGCAAGTTATCGTGCAGGCCGTCAAAACGATTACGCGGACGATTCATTACGTCGATGGCGACAACAACAATCAAGCCGTCGCAGGTGCTGTCGTGCAATCACTGACCTACTACGGAACGCCAACTGATGCCGTGGGAACTGAATTTACCTGGCAAGCAGCTGCCGGTAATGAATTTGCCAGTGTTGACTCTCCCGTGGTTGCCAACATGACACCGGATCTGGCCACGGTAGCTGCCGCAGCGACTGACGAAAACAGTACCAATGCCGAAATCACCGTCGTCTACCGCCATGACCTGACGACTGAAAACGTTGAAAAAACCGTACAGCGGACGATTCACTTTGTTGATGAACAAGGTAATCAAGTTGCCGACGATGTAACTCAAACCGTCACCTTGACCGGCACTAAGTCAACTGACCTTGGTTACCGGCAACAGCACGACGGTTTGGAAGCAAGGACAGTTTGCCAGTGTGGATGCGCCATCAGTAGCCAACATGACGCCTGAGATTGCCGTTATTGCTGCTGAAACGGTTGATGAAAACAGCGTGGATTCTGAAATCAATGTTGTCTATCATGCAACGCCGGCTGTTGATCCAGTTGACCCAACGACGCCTGAAACGCCGGCACCATCAACTCCTGATCAGCCAGCAACGCCTGAAACGCCGGCAGCAACGTCAGATCAGCCATCATCTGCTTTGAATACGCCGGTTGTTACAGTCAAGACTTCACCAATGAACAACCGCCAAAACACTGCCAAGACCAGCCAAAAGACGCTGCCGCAGACTGGTAATGAACAGACTGGTTTACTGGCTGTTTTAGGACTTGGCTTATCCAGTCTGGCACTTTCCTTAACGGGGGCTTTCAAAAAACGTCATAACTAATCTGCCTGCTTGTTGATCTAGCATGGACTTTTTAAAACCTCATCGCGGAATTGCTCCGTGGTGAGGTTTTTGATTTGATTGATACAATCGTCCCTGGAAGCTTTAAGTACTGCTGCTTGGATCACGTTTGCAACAACGAGCGGCCATTTTTGAACTGCTTAGTCGGGGCTGCTATGCAAAAAATCCTGCATAAAACATATGACGAAACCATCATTACCTACTTTCCGCCAAAATCGATGTATAAGTAGGTAAAGTCAGCCCGTTCGAATATACAACTACCTACTTCTGACCTAAAATCGGCGAATAGTAGGTATTTACAAGAATCAATGGCTGCTCATGCGGAATTTATTCACAAAAAAACTGCCTTCAGATCGCTCTGAAAGCAGTTGGTGCCGATAACATCCGGCCTGATTTATTCCATTTCCGTTAAACCAGCTTGACGACGGCCGCGATTAAACCATGGCGAAACCGTAAAAGCCAGAATGTCATTGACCACATAGATCAAACTGTTGATTGCCATTGCCAGCGTAGCATCCCCTTGCGCAAAGGTCACGCCCCAAAGAATCAGCTGGAAGATCCCAGAAGCCAGCCACCAGTAGTATTGGTTATTGTAGCGCATAAAGCACATGATCCCTGCAGTCAGACTGATAGCAAAACTGATGGCATCAATCCATGGCCGCGGATCATTAGTGAAACTGCCGATCAGATAACCACTGATAGCGTAGACCAGCAGCGTACCAATAATGGCTATGATCCATTGTTTGGTTCCGAAACGGCGCAGATGATTTTTGGTATCGTTGTTCCAGCTGCGGACGGCAAAGATCACCGGCAGATCAAGCGTCAATACATAGGCAATCTGTTCAAAAATCGACAGGTAGTTCTTCGCTGCCAAACCCGCGTAAATAAAGCAGGCAGCCGAGATCAGCCCCAGCCAGCCATTGATCGCCTTGGTAGCATTGATGGCCAACACGCACAGCGTCCCCAAGATCGTGCCGATAAACGTAATCAGCGTGACCGACGTAACCTTGCTGCTGATCAACAAAGCCAGCTGAAAGCCCAGGGCAAAGAAAAACAGCAGATAGTTCTGCATTGGCCACCCTTTCAGTTGATTGAACAGCCAGACAAAGTAATTTTCATTACGTTCCATGAATCGATTCTCCTTTTTCTCAGTAGCTTTTACCACGCGAACTGCGCGGCTGCTTATCCGTGGGGCGACCCCCACCTCGGTTGACGAGAAGTGCTCGTTTTCTCGCCAGCTGTCTTATTTTACGGGCCCATAAAATAAAACAAATCAGCCGTTTTGGCTTTGAGCAACTTGTATATCCTACCAAAAGATCGATTCACTTGCCAATGCAAATCTCTTCATCTATCTTAAACAAAATCACGCTAAAGTATCTATTTAACCGTAACGACTGCGCTTACTAAAAATAAATAAAAAATTTTTGACTGGCCGTTTTGCGTCGTTTGATTAAAGGATCGATAAGGTGACCAGCAATCTAGCCCCCCACTTTTATTAATCAGCCAGATTCGAAGGGGCGGTCATTGCGCAGTCTAGTTCATCTGAAACTGGAATTGACTGACGGAAGCATTCGGCAATTCGAGCGCGAAAACATCAGCTGCAAATGGCGCTGGTACTTTAGTACGCGTCCGGACACGATCCGGTGCGACTGCTGAATTATATTCATTGGGCGAGGCCGCGCTGAGTTCTTCGTGACGCGTCATCGTGGCTGGAGCGCCCAATCTTAAAATCAGCTGATGGGATTGGGCATAGTCTTTATTAATGATGGTTACCGTCAATTGGCCCTGCTTGATGGTTGCCATGACATCAAGTTTTTCACTGTTCATTGCCGGCAGTTGGATCAGGCGCCCATTTTGATGTCGCTGATACATGCCAAAGACATCATAGTTTGGCGTCATGATCGTCTTTTCATCTTCAGTCAAAAACAATGCATTCAGCACGTTGACCGACTGTGCAACCGTAGCCATTTTCACCAGATCACAGTGACGCTGCAAGACATTGAGCGTGATCGCAGTTGCTACTGCATCCCGCATTGTTACCTGCTGTTTTAATGCCGGTTTGGCGGTAAAAGCATCCCGGTGCCAGACTCCCCATTCACCGACGATCAGTTCCAGCTTGCTCAGCCGCTGATCCATGCTTGACTCCGGCGTTGGCATTTTAGCAAGTCCTTGATTGATCAGTTCTCCTTGTTGAACGATTACTTCTTCAATCTCACCAGCCCCTTTAACTACTCGATCCCAGCTCTGCTTATCAAATTCAGTTGGTGTGTCGTCGTCAGCCAGATTCCAATTATAGTAATGCAGGTCGAGGCCTTGAATCGATGGCTGTCGATACTTTGCCAGCTCATTCAGCAGATCGCGCGTCCAGTTCACGCGTTCTATCGGTTTGTTGCCATCGGGTCCGGAAGCAATTCGATAGATCTTTTCCTTATCAAAGAGATCATGCTTAAAGCTCGGCATAGCGGTCGCAAACTCACGATACTTGGCTGCATAGGCCGCGGGAGTCATAAAGCCGCCGCCTGCCCAGACCTCATTGCCAATCCCCCAGTATTTAACGTGATAAGGTGCCGGATGTCCATTTTGAGCACGCAGTCTTGCCAGATCGGTGCCCGACTCTCGATTGCAGTACTCCATCCAGTCCTTCATTTCCTGAACCGTGCCGCTCATCAGATTGATATTGATCCACGGTTCTGCGCCAACCAGTTCGCAAAATTCCATAAACTCGTCCGTGCCGAATTGATGATCATCCCTGGTAAACGTACCAAAATTTTCATTAAAGGTGATCGGCCGCTGCTTGCGTGGACCAATGCCATCCCGCCAATGATATGAGTCTGCATAACAGCCGCCTGGCCAGCGAATCACTGCTGGGTGCAGCGCCTGCATCTTTTCGACGATCGTCTTGCGAAAGCCATGAATATTAGGAATCTTTGAATCCGGCCCAACCCAGATTCCCTGATCAATACATTCACCCAAAAACTCGATAAACTGCCCGTGTAGCTTAGGGTCAACGATTCCCAGCGTTTGATCGATGTCAATTGATAGTTCCATAAGCGACTTACCTATCCTTTCTAAGCTGTCAAGAAATGCTTGCTTTTGATAACGGTTTCAGCATAAGCTATCAATATGGTTTTTAATATCAAAAAACAACGCAAGCTATCAAAAAAGTAAGGTGATCTTATGCGGCCATTGCAATTAACGCTCGACTATTTTCAAAGAATCCATCACTGCCCAATCTCAAACTGGCAAAAAAGCAATCACTGCTGGGCCCCGGAAATCAAGAATCCTACCACTCCGCTGAACAGCGATTTTGAAGTCAATCAGCTTGGCAGTCAATACCACACTAATATCCCACTGATTACGGGCGTACACGGCAAAATCATCGTCCTGATCAAGTTAAATCGGCAAAGGCTAATCTTAATCGGGCCCGTCAGCGCTGACCAAATCAGTGAACCGCATCAGACTTTTCTGGAGGGCGTGTGCCTGATTCAGAATCTGATTTCAGCGACTGATCTGCATGCCAGCGATCTGATCAGTCAAACCCGCTATTTTCAAGAATTGCGGCAAACCCAGCAAAAAAGTGCGGCTCAGCACCTGTTTAACGCGCATGAAGCCAGCTTTCGCCATAATCCCTATGATGAAGAGCAGCGTGAACTCAGTGCCATTGCAGCGGGCAACGAAGAACAGCTGAAAAAGGCATTAAATGAAAGCTTCACCGGCTCATATGGCACTCTTGCGAAAAATCCGCTCCGCTCGTTTAAGAACCTGGCCATTGTCGATTTGGGCCTCATCGCCAGGGCAGCAATTAAAGGCGGGATGAACTATGAAGATTCTTTTTCGCTTAATGATGCCTATATTCAGTCCATCGAAAATGCTCGGACGGCTGATGAGGTTTATTCAATTACGGTTAACGGCAAGTTTGAATATCTGCGGCTGGTTAAAAAGATTCAGCAGCAGTCACTGGCCAGCGATCATCCCTTAGTTCAGCGCGTCAAGGCCGAGGTTGCCGTTCATTTGCACGAGCCGTTAACGGTAGCCGCTCTCGCCAGTCATCTGCACGTGACTCCCAACTACTTATCGGCACTCTTCAAAACGACGACCGAGATGCCGCTTAAATCCTATCTCAATCTGTGTAAAATCAACGCCTCGCAAAATGAGTTGGTGTATTCCTCACTGCCAATCAGCCAAATTGCAGTAAACTACGCCTTTGCCTACGCCAGTCATTACGATCAGACTTTTAATTATGCCTAGCCGAAAATCCCGTGACTTTAGTCATGGGATTTTCGGCTAGGCTCACTCAACGTCCATTTGGACACTTTTTCTTTTGGAGTGCATTGTATTTTTGATTGTTGATATAGTTTTCCACTACATCTTTACTC
>OLRR01000777.1_pt1 | contig 23226 bp, 21 predicted proteins | sample 1671941 | NCBI WGS metagenome assembly OLRR01 (sample SAMEA3136628, study PRJEB25190) | human gut metagenome
CGCGCGAGCCCGAGCCTGCAACCGCTTCCGAGCCTCAACCAACGCGGAAAGACGAAGCGCCGGAGCAGGCGGAGGCGCAAAGGCTGCCCGATGCCCCCGACCCCTCGCGTCACGCTGGGTTCCAGCGGGCCCCGCAGGGGCGCGCGCCCATGACCGCGCAGGAAGAGGAGGACTTCCACGGCCTTGGCTCTGGAGATTCCATAGGAGTCGGCCAGGGGGTGCTCGTCGCCGCGGCAATCGTGGTATTCGTGGCGGCGATACTCTACATACTCAACAGCTGGATTCACTTCATCTAGGGGAAGCGCATGGCTTTCGACGAAAAAGACGAACAGGCCCCATTCGGGCCTTCCAACGTGACAGACGGCACGCAGCCCGAGGCGGCGCATGACATAGACGCGCAGGTCGACGAGCTGCTGCGCGATATCGAGCTCAACGGCAGCAGCGCCTATGCGCTGCGCACCGAGCCCGAGGCAGACGAGCTCAACCCCGACGACATCCATCCCGACGACCTCGCCGACGACGACGTGGCGGACCTGGTGGACGCCGACCTCGCCGAGCAAGACGCGGTCGACGAGCTGCCCGAAGCACTCGAGGTAAGCGACGACGTCGAGATGGAGGAGCCCGAACAAGAAGAAGTCGACGAGGAGACGCGCGCCGAGAACGACGAGCATCATCGCCGCCGTCTGCGCAACTTCTTGATCTTGGGGGTCATTGTCTTGCTCGTGCTTGCGGGCACGATCGGACTGTTCATGTGGCGCAACAGCATCTCGTCCAACGTTGCGCAGTCTGATACCGAGGCGCTCAGCACGGGCACGGCGGGCACCCACACGGCAACGTTCCATCCCGTCGACGCCGATGTGGTACCGGACCTGGCGAGCACGTTTGGCAAGACCACCGATGAGGCGGTTGCGGCCTGCGGCGGTCAGCTCTCCCTGTCCGGAAGCCCGAGTGCCGCCACCGACCCGGAGATTCCCGCGCTCGCACAGCTTGTCAACGGCTCGCTCAAGGACACGAATGGCGTCGTCATCGCGAGCATCGCGCTCGGCCTCGACAAAGACGCGCACATCGTCTACGTGTACGCGGCGTTCGACTTGGACGCGCTCAGCGTGTCGGGCTCGACCTTCGAAGAGCTCGTCGACAGCAACGTCATCGCATCGTCACTTCTGACCGCGCTCGGCCTTCCCCAAGACAAGGTCGACGCCCTGACGCTCGATGCCTCCAAGGATTCAAGCGCCATCGTGGCAAGTGACAAGTCTGCCAAGGAGCAGGCTCAGTTCAAGGGCAGTACGGGTATGGACACGGCTCCGACCAGCTACAAGCTCACCGAGACCTACGACCATGCGGTGGGAAAGACCCTGGGCGACAACAGCGTCATGCGTACGGCGCTTGTCGAGCTGTGGTAAAAACCTCTTGCGCGTCCGTGTAAGTGCGTGTAAACTATCGTGCGTATGTTTCCAAGTGAAGGCGTTTCGTGAGCCTTCCACCTTTCGACGAGCATCTGCTTAGTTGTCTGGTCCCACTTACACATACCGCCTTCGTGGCGGTCTGTCCTTGTGCGCCTGTCAGCTATGCAGCTCGACAGGCTTTTTTATTTGGAGGTGAGCGCCATAGCCGCTCAGGAGTCACGGATAAACGGCGAGATTCGCGCGCCCAAGGTGCGTCTCATCGGTGTCGACGGCAGCCAGCTTGGCATTTACGGCAATGCTGACGCGCAGCGCATCGCCGAGGACCAGAATCTCGACCTGGTGGAGATCGCCCCGAATGCCGAGCCGCCGGTATGCCGCATCATGGACTACGGCAAGTTCAAGTACGACCAGGCAGTCAAGGCAAAGAAGGCTCGCAAGAAGCAGACCAAGATCGAGGTCAAGGAAATGAAGTTCCGCCCCAAGATCGATGTCGGCGACTACGAGACCAAGAAGGGGCACGTCCTTCGCTTCCTCAACAAGGGCAACAAGGTCAAGATCACCATCATGTTCCGTGGACGTGAGATGGCCCACCCCGAGCAAGGTCTGAGCATTCTCGAGCGTCTTGCAGACGACCTCAAGGACCTTGCTGTGGTCGAGTCGCAGCCCAAGATGGAGGGTCGCAACATGCACATGCTCGTTGCGCCGCTCCCCAAGGATGCAAAGAAAAAATCAGAGAGTACGGACACTGATAAAGGAGAAAAAGACAATGCCTAAGATGAAGACCCACAAGGGCACCGCAAAGCGCTTCCGCGTCACCGGTTCCGGCAAAATCATGCGCGCCAAGGCGTACAAGAGCCACATCATGACCAAGAAATCCCAGAAGCGCAAGCGTAACTTCCGTCACGAGACCGAGCTGGCGCCTGCTGACCTCAAGGTCGTCAAGAAGAACCTGGGCCGTGGCTAATCACGCGCCGTCATTCGTTAGTTTACTAGTAGGAGTTGATAGATAAATGGCACGTGTCAAGCGCGGCGTTAACGCCAGGAAGCACCATCGCACCGTACTCAAGGCAGCCAAGGGCTACTACGGCGCGAAATCCCGTCAGTACAAGGCTGCTAAAGAGCAGGTCCAGCACTCTGGGCAGTACGCATACCGCGACCGCCGCAACAAGAAGCGCGAGATTCGCCGTCTGTGGATTACCCGCATCAACGCTGCTTGCCGCATTAACGGCCTGTCTTACTCTGTGTTCATGCACGGCCTGAAGACCGCCGGCATCGAGCTCGACCGCAAGGTCCTGTCCGACATGGCAATCAAGGATCCCGAGGGCTTTGCCCAGCTTTGCGAGGTTGCGAAGAAAGCTGCTGCGTAGAACAACAGCATCAGGTACCATCCAATGCAAGGGCTGGAGGTCATGACTTCCAGCCTTTGCTGTTTGTAGAGGAGAATACGTGTTAAATGAGGCGAAGCAAGACGAGGCGTCTAAGGGGCAGGTTGCACAAGGTGGTCCCAGCCCCAAGGTAATGCGCATGGGCACGGCGCCCATCGGCAAACTCATGTTCGAATTTGGCGTCCCCGCCGTCGCCGCCGTCGTCTTCAACGCCCTCTACAACATCATCGACACGATTTTCCTCGGCCAGGCCATGGGCGAGGTCGGCCTGGCGGCGACCACCGTCGCCGCGCCCGTCATGACCGTCTTGATCGCCATCAGCGTCATCGCAGGCGCCGGTGGCAACGCGCTTGCCGCTATCATGCTCGGCGAGGGCAAGAAAGACCTGGCGGAAAAGACGCTCGGCAACGCGATGGCGATTGTCCTGCTCGAGGCGGTGCCCATCGCCCTTGTCGCTCTATTCTGCCTCGACCCGATCTTGCGCGTCGTGGGCGCGACGGATATGACGCTTCCGTATGCGCGTCTGTTCATGCAGATCATCGCGTTCGGCTTCGTGTTCAACAACATCTCGTTTGGCATCAACAACTTCATCAGGACCGCCGGCGCGCCGTATCTGGCGCTCGCGACGGCGGGCGTGGGCACGGTGGTGTGCATCGTGCTCAACTACCTGTTCGTGCTCGTCTTCGGGTGGGGCGTGGCAGGTTCTGCCAGCGCCACGGTGCTTGGCCAGGTCGTATCGTCGGTGTGGGTGCTTTGGTACTTCATCTTCGACAAGAAGGCGCCGTTCAAGCTGCGCGCCAAAAACCTCGCGCCCGACTGGAAGCTCTGCAGGCGCATCGTCACCATGGGCATGGCGCCGTTTGCCCTGCAGGCCGCCATGGCCATCACGCAGGTCATCGCCAACTCCACGCTCGCGTATCTGGGCTCCATGGACGCGCTCGGAACGGACGGCGCATTGGCCAGCGTCGGCGTCGTCGTGAAGATCGCCATGTTCGCCGTGTTCCCGGCGGTCGGCGTCTCCATGGCAGTGCAGCCGATACTCGGCTTCAACATCGGCGCGCGCAAGTTCGATCGCGTCAAACGCGCCTTGTACGACGCGATTATCGTCTCGACGGCGATACTCGTGCTCTTCTTCGCGATTATCCACCTGTTCCCCGTGCAGCTCGTGAGCCTGTTCGGGGCCGAACAGCACCTGATGGACTTCTCCATCGTCGCCCTGCAGATCCAGACCTTCTTCATTCCCATCGTCGGCGTGCAGATAATCGGCTCCAACTACTTCCAGGCGACGGGCCAGCCCGTAAAGTCGACGATTCTGTCGCTCACCAGGCAGCTCATCTTCGTGCTGCCCATGTACTTCTTGGGTCCGATGATCGTTCCGCATCTCGTTTCTGGCGCCACGCCCCTGCTCGGGTTTTGTTTTGCTTTTCCTGTGGCGGATATCCTATCGGTCGTGCTTTGCTCTATCTTCTTGGTAAGAGAAATACGTCGACTCGACGTGTTGACAGCTGAGCAGAAAAGGATGGGTGAGCCGAATGAGCGAACTGACGTTCGTGAAAGTCGATGAACCTGAGCACATAGCCGAGCTGGCAAATTTTGCCGGAGACATCTTCGAGGAGTACTTCTCTCAGATTCTTCCCCAGAACAAAGTTGATTATCTAGTCCAGTACCTGCTGGGTACCGAGACCATCACGCGCGAAATCGCCGACGAGGACTACGAGTACTACTTTGCCGATGCCGATGGCGCGCATGTGGGCTTTGTCGCCGTTGCCCCCAAAGACGACCATCTGTACCTGAGCAAGCTCTACCTGACGAAGGGCAACCGCGGCAAGGGGTACGGCAGGCAGGAACTGCAGTTCGTCAAGCAGCGCGCCCGCGCGCACGGGCTCGACAAGATCCGCCTCAACTGTGCACGCGAGAACATCGCGAGTCTCGACTGCTACGACCATATGGGCTTCAAGAAGGTCAAGAAGGTCGATGCCCAGGTGGGCGATGACATCCAGATGAACGACTACGTCCTTGAATTTGACCTGCCCTCCGCCGCAGAGGACCCCGCGCAAGCGTAAGACAGCTCGGCCGTACTGTCTCAACGGCACGGAAAGTCGTGTGTTCGCATCCTATGATTGCCGTTAGAGCGTATCTGACAACACGTCGGCAATGGGAGATGAGCAGGCTATGGCAGTTGCAGAGATCACGAGAGCGCAAATCGTCGCCGATGCGCAAAACGGCAGGGTCAGGCTGAAAGTCGGCAACCCCGTGCTGTGTATGGAGTGGGTCAACGAGATGGTCGAGCGCTATTCGGACCATATCGAGAACATGACCGAGCGCTTGACGATGTTCGAAGAAGCTCCTGCCGGTGGCATGAAAAACCCGCTCGCGGACACGAGCGTGGTCATCGCCCGCCTCGAGGTCCTTCTGGGCGAGCTCGGGTATTAAGCGTCTCCTCCTCTTCATGGCATCGCCCGCCTGCAAAAACGCAGGCGGGCATTTTTTATGCCCTTCTTTATTTCCTCACAAATAGCAAGATGCGTGACATATCGACTCGATGTGTCTCAGCAACGAGACAGCACCCTCTACGTGCATCAGAAGCGTCGCTGCTGTTCTGTCAGGTCGCTCGTAAAGTCATTAGTGGCGAAACCATATGCCGCCAAAATGCCGTGCAAGTAAGACGCGCGGCGCGCAGAGAGGGGAATGCTGCACGGCGATATCGATGCGGAGCCGTGCAGCGTTCCACGCGAGCAGACAAGTTTTGGGGCTTGTCACAATGGAAAGAAGGAAGGGTATGAGCGCAGAAGAAAAGAAAGCCGAGATTAACTCCTCGGCGCGCGCATGGGTCGTCGCGATCGTCGCGATCCTGGCATCGATTCTCATCTCGGTCAACAACAACAAACTGCCGGCAACGGCAACGCTTGTCCTCCCGGCTCTCGGGATGGATACGGGCCAGATGAGCTTCCTGATGTCTCTGAACGGCTATGTCGGGTTTGTCCTGGCATTCTTCGCAGCGAGCATCATCGTCAAGTTCGGCACCAAGAAGGCGACGCTGATGGTCCTGATTTGCGCATTGGTCGGTGCTGCGATCAGCGCCTTCGCGCAAACCTACGAGCTGCTCGTCGTCGGGCGCCTCATCGAGGGCGTCGGCTATTCGTGCATCGGCACGGTTATCCCCGTGTTGTTCTCCGAGTGGTTCCCGCCCAGCAAGCGCGGCGTTCCCAACGGCATCTTTTCCGTGTGGGTTCCGCTCGGCTCGCTGTTCATCATGGGCACCTCCGGCTTCTTCTTCAACGTCGGCGATCCCTCCACGTACCACAACGTGTTCTGGTTTGTCGTCGTGTTGCTGGCCGTCATCACCGTCGTGTGGGTTCTCGCCGTGCACCAGCCCGAGCACAACTACCTCGAGGCGGAAGGCGGCAGCTCCGAGCCGGCTAAGGTCTCCGAGGGCTTCAAGAGCCTGTCCGTGTGGGTTGCCATGATCGCCTTCGCCGCGTTCTCCCTGGGCACCGCCTGCGTCATGAATTTCGAGACCACCTACATGGTCCAGACCATGGGCATGGACCAGGGCGCTGCCAACGGCACGTTCAACATCGTCAACATCGCCGTCATCATCGGCGGCGTCGTCATCGGCTTCGTCATGAACGCCGTCACCAAGACCGGTCCGCGCCTGATCATCCTCGTCGTCGCCTCCATCGTCTTGGGCGTCTCGTTCACCACCGCCTACACCGTCACCGCGGGCAGCTTCACGTTCTGGGCGATCGTCTTCGGCCTGTCCAACGGCATCGTGCCCGCCATCTTCTTCACGATGGTCGCAGAGATCGCACCCAAGCCCGAGCTCGCCTCCGTCTCCGCGACGCTCATGTCGCTCGGCCAGTGCGTTGGCGGCATCCTGTTCGGCGTCGTCGGCGTCGTCGTCGCCTCTGGTTGGGGTGCTGCCACCGGCATCCTCGCCGCAGCTGGCATCGTCTTGGCACTTGGTTCTATCGCGCTTCTGATCATCCTCAAGGCTCGCGCAAGAAAGCGCGCCGGAGTGGAGCAAGCCTAAACGCTCTACGCTCAATTGGTTCTACTCGGGCGGACTTGATGCAGATCCGGCCCGCCCGATGGGGGAAGTTACGTCTACAAGTTTGGAGTACCGCTATGGAGTTTGAAAACGACCTCGGTAAACCCTGGAAGTACCAGGAAGGCGACTTCACAGTCGTGCGTTCTTCGGTCTGGTCTCCCCCGGGTTGCCATCCGGTAGGATGCGGCATCAAGGTCTATGTCGACAAGAACGGCAAACTCGACCACATCGAGGGCGACGAGAACGACCCGATTACCCAGGGCCGCCTGTGCCCGAGGTGCCTCGCGATGAAGGACTACGTCTACAACCCGCACCGCGAGGTCTATCCCATGAAGCGCCCGCACGACAAGATCGGCGACGCCGACGCTTGGGAGCGCTGCAGCTGGGACGAGGCCCTCGACCTCATCATGGACAAGTGGGACGAGATCACCGGTAAGTACGGCCGCAAGACGATGGCGATCCACGTTGGCACGGGTCGCGACGGCATGCTCTCCCAGGACTTCCAGCTCTCCATCTTCCGCACGCCCAACCTGGCCTACACGCAGTCCGGATACGCGTGCTACCAGCCGCGCATGATGGCCTCTCAGATGGTTCTGGGCGCCCTGTACCCCGAGCTCGACTACGCTGGCGGCCTCGAGGGCGGCTACGATGATCCGCAGTACCAGGTTCCCGAGCTGATGGTCATCTGGGGCAAGGCTCCGCTCGAGTCCAACCCCGACGGCTTCTTCGGCCACAGCATCATCGACCTGATGAAGCGCGGTGCGCGCCTGTTCTCCGTCGACCCGCGCGTCAACTGGCTGAACAGCCGCTCCGAGCTGCAGCTGCGCGTGCGCAACGGCACGGACGCCGCCCTTGCCATGGCCTGCTGCAACATCATCATCAACGAGGGCCTCTACGACGCCGACTTCGTCGAGAAGTGGACCTACGGCTTCGACGAGTTCAAGGAGCGCGTCAGCGTCATGACGCCGGAGAAGGCCGCAGAAATCTGCGAGGTCCCGGTCGAGGACATCTACACCTTCGCTCGCGAGTACGCCAAGGCAAAGCCCGCCTCCATCGCCTGGGGCCTGGCGTTTGACCAGAACACCAACGGCATGCAGGCCGGCCACTGCGTCCTGGCCATGATCGCCATGTGCGGCAACCTCGACGTCCCCGGCGGCAACATCATCGCCGACCTCTCCATGCCCGAGGACCTTACGGCCGAGGCCGCTGCCGGCCAGGCTGGCAACGACACCGATACCCGCTCGTTCATCACCGAGGGCTGGTATCAGATGACCGACGAGGAGCGCGCAGAGTGCATCGGCATGGACGAGTTCCCGCTGTACTGCAACCAGATCACCGGCTGCCAGGCAGACTGCATCCTCGATACCATGGAGACCGACGACCCCTATCCGGTTCGCTTCGGCTGGATCGCGAACACCAACCTGCTCGCTCCGACGAACTCCGCAGAGCCCAGCAGGTGGCATGATGCGCTGGTCCGCTCCTACGGTGCACCCGACGGATTCGCGTTTGGCACCGACGTGATGATTACCCCGACTATCCAGTGCTGCTGCGACGTCTTCCTGCCCATCAGCACCGTCGTCGAGCATGATGGCGTCAACCGCACCCACTACGGCGCGGCATCCATCACCACCGGCGTCGGCAACAAGGCCATCACCGTCGGCGAGGCCAAAGCTGACCTCGAGATCTACTGCATGCTCGCCAAGCGCATGGCCGAGCGTCATCCCGACGACCCCAAGGCCCAGTTCGCGTACAACAAGTACCCGGATTACCATGACTACCTCAACAAGAACCGCCTCGAGGGCCGTCATAAGTTCGACGAGGTCAAAGAGGTCGTCAAGTTCAAGCGCAAGGTCTACTACAAGAAATACGAGAGCGGCAAGCTCCGTCCCGACGGCAATCCCGGCTTCCTGACCCCGACGGGCCGTATCGAGCTGTGGTCGACCATGTACAACACGAACGGCATGGATCCGCTGCCCTACTACTACGAGCCCGACCAGTCGCCGCGTCCGACCGACGAGCGCACCGAGCAGCTCAAGAAAGAGATTCCGGCGTCGCCGTTCATCGAGCCCGAGCATCTTGCCAAGTGGCACGAGCGCGATCTGACGCATGAGGAGATCATGGAGAAATACCCCTTCATCCTCTCCACGGGTGCCCGCCGCTTCACCTCGTTCCACTCCGAGCACCGCGAGGTCGCCATCCTACGCGAAATCGACCAGAACCCGCGTCTGGAGATCAATCCGGCAGATGCCGCGGCCAAGAACATCTCCGACGGCCAGTGGGTGCGCATCTGGAACCAGTACGGCCAGGCAAAGTACAAGGCCCTTGTTTCCCAGAAGGTGCGTCCGGGCCATCTCGAGGCAGAGCACGGCTGGTGGTTCCCTGAGCAGGACGGCTCCGAGCCCTCGCTGTTCGGCGTGTTCCAGTCCAACTGCAACGACCTGGTTCCCGAGCATCACAACAACAACCTCGGCCTGGGCGCTCCGTATAAGAGCAACTGCTGCAACGTCGAGCCCATCAACGAGAACCTCGACGTGGACATCAACGCGTTCTACAAGGAATTCGGTTTGAACGACGAGTACACCGACTCGATCGTCGTCAAGGAAGGGGAGTAGAGACCATGCCTCAGTACGGACTACTCATCGACTATCAGTACTGCACTGGTTGCCACTCCTGCGAAGTGGCCTGCAAGGAAGAGCACGGCTTTGGCGTTGGCAAGTGGGGCATCCGCGTCTTCGACGACGGCCCCTGGCAGAAAGACGACGCGGACGATCAGGGCCACTCCTTCAACTTCAACCACATTCCGGTCCCGACCGACCTGTGCGATCTGTGCAAGGAGCGTCTCGGCCGCAACCGTGAGCCGGTCTGCGTGCACAACTGCCTGGGCGCCTGCATGAAGTTCGGCACCCTCGAGGAGCTGAACGCAGAGCTCGCCAAGAAACCCAAGCAGGTACTGTGGGCTCCAACCGATATCGAGCTGTAAGCCTGTAGCGCCCTAATAACCGAGGGCGAGACATCTGGCGGCAGTCCCGATGCAAAGGGGTTGCCGCCAGTTTTTTGCCCGAAGACAAGGAGGGGAATCATGTACCGAAAGAAGTACATGTCAGGAGACGAGCTCAGCATGGCAAATGTCGTGGGCATCCTCGCCCTGTTCTGCTGTATGTCGGAATTTGCCATTCTGACGCCGTCCATCGCAGCGTTCTCGCAACATTTTGCAGGCACGGACATCACCACCATCATGTTCGCCAACAGCATCACCGGGGTCGTTTCCGTCCCTGTCGGCATCATCTCCGGCAGCGTGCTCCACAAGGTGGGCTTCAAGCCCGCGGGGCTGCTCGGCGTCTTGATCATGTCGCTGGGTGGAGCCTTCCCGTTTCTGATGCCCGGCATCACCGATTACACGTACGTCATCGTCTCGCGCATCATCGTGGGCGTTGGGCTTGGCATCATGTTCCCGGTGGGCAACGCCACCATCATCGCTTTTTTCGACGGTGAGCGCCGCGAGCGGCTTCTCGGCTTCGGCATCACCATCCAATTCGTGTTCAACCTGATCTACACGACGCTTGCGGGGTATCTGACCGAGCTCGGCTGGAACTACTCGTTTCTCGCGTATCTGATTGGCCTCGTGCCACTCGTTATCGCGGCCATCTGGATGCCCGAGGCCAAATGGCACGTGCTCGACAAGGCGGACAGGGGGATTCCCACCGCTGCGGCGAAGGGGCCCAAGGAGAAGGTCCCGCGCGCCATCTGGGGTTATGCCCTGTTCGCACTTGCCTGCTGGACCTGTGTGGTCACCGTGCAGATCGTCACCTCGAGCGTCCTCGACGCCCGTCAGCTGGCAGGTCCCGGCGAGGCGGCGCTCGTCATCAACTGCTGTGGCATCGGCACCATCGTGTGCGGTCTGCTCTTCCCGTACCTGGTGCGCGTGTTCAAGGCGCGGCTGTTTGGCGTGGGCGCGCTGATTACGGCACTTGGTGTTCTGCCCGTGTTCTTTGCCGACAACACCATCGTGTACGCAATCGGCGTGTTCCTGCTCGGCTTTGGCGGGTCGGCGTTTTTCACGGCGGCGCAAGATGCCACCGGCAACCTTGCCCCCAAGACACGTGTTCCGTTTGTGTCGGGCATCATGACCTCGATGATGAACCTTGGGCCCTTCATCGCCCCCTACGTCTTTGCGGCGTCCATGGCGGCGATGCCGGCGATGGGCCTGAACGCAATCTTCCCGGTGCTTCTGGTGATCGCCCTCGCGTGTGCGGTTATCGGTCTGGTGCATCCCATGAAGGCGCTCGTCGCAAAGAAAGACGAGACGGCCCAGTCTTGAGCGTCGTGAGAGGCGGCTCTCGTGCGGCGCGGGTCTAATAGCCTGGCGCCCCGGGAATCACCGGGGCGTTGGGCGAGAGGTGAATCTGGCTCACGTAGCCCTTGGGGCGCTTGCGTGGGTCGACGGGCTTTTCCAGCAGCTCCCGTAGCTCGGCGGGCACGCACTCGACCATCCACGCGCACACCTCTTCGAGCGTGCAGTGGTAGTTGCCGTAGTGCCAGTTCGGTAAGAGGTGGACTTCGGACTGCACCGTCGCGTTGACCATGAAGCGCAGCTTCTCGGTCAGTTCGACGCCGTGGAACTCGGTGATCGTGCGCTCGAGGGCGGCGATGCGCAGGCGCGGCGCGTACTGGTCGAGCGAGTTGTAGTCGTTTGACTTGGCGGCGTTGCGGAAAAACGAGATATGGCGCGAAACCGTCAGCTCGGACGAGTAGTAGCCCTCGTACCACGACATCGTCCGCCCGATTTCGTTGGCGCCGGCGTGGTGGATATAGCTCACGTACCACTGGACGATGCTGAACTTGTCCGTGAAGTAGCGGTAGAACGTCGCGCGCGAGATACCGGCGCGTTTGCAGATGGCAGAGACCGGGATCTTGTCGAGGAGCTGCTCTTCCATGAGGGACTCGAGGGCTTTGGCGACGGCGATCTTCGTGTCCACGTTGGAGAAGAGGGTGATGGTGCTGGGTTCCTGTATGCGTCCTGGGGTAGAGCTCACTGCATCTCCTCGTGGTTGCCGGCGTGCTGCGCTGCATATTTATAGATATCTAATTATAGGACAAGTAGATAATCTATTTGTGTAGATGAGGTAATTTCAAATGGCGCGTTGCTTCTATTGCTGCCACTGCGGCAGGTGCGGCCCCGGCTCCGGCGGCGGGGGAAAGCTCAATCCACTCGGGTACTGCCCGTTTTGTCAAACGCATAATCCCAGCGATGCGGCCGTGTGCGCCACGTGCGGCAAGCCGCTGCCAAAACCCGCGGGAGAGCTAGAGCGCGGGGCCGAAGGCCAAAAGGATGGCAATTTGTAGCGGGAATATGTTTGCCAAATCAATTTGCCATTTTCCGGTGCAAATGCGCTATAATCCGTTTTCGCCGATGGGGATGTAGCTCAGCTGGGAGAGCATCACGTTCGCAACGTGGGGGCCGAGGGTTCGAATCCCTTCATCTCCACCATCGCGCAGCATCAGGGGCCTTCGGGCCCCTTTTTCATTTGCCGGGGGCGGACGGGCTGCTCGTAATGCCCTTTGCGCGGCCCGATGAACAGAGCATTACTGCATACTCAACTCTCGTATACTCGAGAAGCAGGGTTGCCTTTCTCGATTCTTCGACGCTGAGGGGAGCAGGGTGCGATGGAAGAGACGTTTCTGTCGGAATTGATTCCCGCGACAGAGCTCGCGGTCATCCAGGCGCTCGACGAGCTGTGCAACACGCGCAGCTTCGAGCGCGTCGGCGTCGTCGACATCGCCAAGCGGGCGGGCATCAGCCGCTCGAGCTTCTACTACCACTTCTCGAGCCGCAACGACGTCGTGCGCTACCTCTCGCGCTTCGCGTTCGCGCAGGGCATCGACCGCATTGGCCACGGGCTCACGTGGTTCGAGGGGCACTACACGACGACGCGCATCCTGTACCCCTACCGCAGCCTGATCATCGCGGCGGCGGGTGCGCAGGGCTATGACGGCGCGGCAAACAGCTACCGGCGCCACCGGAGCGCGACGCTTGTCGCGACGATGCGCGAGCACGGGGCCGAGGTCACCGAAGGCCTCGCGTTCGAGGCGCTCGCGCTCGCGTCTGCCGAGCAGGTGATGACGGACAAGTTCATCCGCGGGGACTTTGCAACGATGACAATACGCAGTTTCTGCACGTATCTGACGGACATCGTCCCCGAGAACCTGCGCGTCGCAGTGGGGGCATGAAAACCAAGCGGCCCTGCGCGCCGGAATGACGCGAGGACCGCAAACAAGGTGCCGGTATGTGCTGGGGCGCCTAGTAGAGCGTGGTGCCGTGGTCGATGAAGAGGATCTGCGCCGTGACGGCCTTCGAGGCGTCGCTCGCAAAGAACAGGGCTGCCTGCGCCTGGTCCTCCGGCTGCGCCTCGGGGAGGGACTGGTCCATATGGCGGGCGCAGACCTCGGCGAACGGGTCGAAGGTGGCAAGCTTGTCGGGCGTGTTGAGCGCGGTCGGCGTCGGGCCCGGGGCGATGGCATTGCAGCGGATGTCGGTATCGGCGTAGTAGCACGCGATGTTCTTGGTCATGCCGTTGACGGCCGCTTTCGCGGCGGAATACGCGATGCCGGCTACGCCGCGGCTGCCGATGGACGAGACGTTGACGATCGAGCCCTCGCCGCGCTTTTCCATGTCTTCGAGCACGTACTTGCACATCCAGTAGGTGCCGTACTGGTCGATCTTGACGACATAGTCGTACCAGTCCTCTTCGCACTTGTTGATGGGCTTGTGCTTGTCGGCGATGCCCGCGGAGTTCACGAGCACATTGACCCTGCCGTATTCGGCGATGCAGGCGTCGACGGTCTTCCTGCATTCCTCCTGCACGGAGAGGTCGGCAGAGACGCTCGCCGCGATGCCGCCCTCCTCGACAATCTGATCCACGACCTCTTGGTTTGCATCGACGCGACGCGAAACGCAGAATACCTTCGCGCCCTCTTTTGCAAACAGCACTGCCGTTGCGCGTCCGATGCCCGAGTTGGCGCCCGTGACGAGGGCGACCTTGCCGTCAAGCTGTCCCATGTGATGTCCCTTCTTCGTGGTTGCGCTTTGTTGCGCTGGTTTGCGCTGTCGATAAGGATGGGGATGCGCCGCAGGCACCGGATAGTGCTGTCTGCACACAATGGCGGTTGTGTGCGATGCCGGTTTGCCGATACGCCCCGTACTCGCCGGCAACAGCGCTGACGTGGGGCGCTCGTTTCGTGCGGACGAATCGTCTCTTGCGCCTTTGGCGCGACCGCGTCGGCTCGCACGCGGTTATTGCGCTATTATCTACGCAGCCCAGACCACGGGCCAAAACGCACTGATTTCACGGAGGTAGCTGCAATGCCCCAGGCATACGATCCGCACGCAATAGAGCCAAAATGGCAGGAACAGTGGGAGAAGGACTCGCTGTTCAAAATTCCGCCCGCGAGCACGAGGCCCGCGAAGTACGTCCTCGAGATGTTCCCGTACCCGTCGGGCGACATCCACATGGGGCATGTCCGCAACTACACGATTGGCGATGTGTACGCGCGCTACCTGCATATGAACGGCTACGACGTCTTGCATCCCATCGGGTGGGACGCCTTCGGCCTGCCGGCAGAGAACGCCGCCATCAAGCACAACACGCAGCCCGCCAAGTGGACGTTCAAGAACATCGAGACCCAAAAGGCCAGCTTCAAGCGCATGGGCCTTTCCTACGATTGGGACCGCACCGTCATCACCTGCAAGGAGGACTACTACCGTTGGGGCCAGTGGTTCTTCCTCAAGATGTACGAGAAGGGCCTCGCCTACCGCAAGAGCAACCCGGTCAACTGGTGCCCGAGCTGCAAGACCGTGCTCGCCAACGAGCAGGTCGAGCAGGGCACGTGCTGGCGCTGCCACAGCGTCGTCGAGCGCAAGGAGCTCGACCAGTGGTACCTCAAGATAACCGACTACGCCCAGGAGCTCCTCGACGACCTCGACCAGCTCGACGGCTGGCCCGAGCGCGTCAAGCAGATGCAGGCCAACTGGATCGGCCGTTCCGAGGGCGCGCACGTCGACTTCACGCTGTGCGACGAGCAAGGTGAGCCCACCGATACCAAGATCACCGTGTTCACGACCCGCGCCGACACGCTGTTCGGCTGCTCGTTCTTCCTGCTTGCGCCCGAGCACGAGCTGGTCAAGAGCCTGATCGCGGGCACCCCCTACGAGGAAGCGTGCAACGAGGTCATCCGCATCGCCGAGAAGACGACCGCCGTCGAGCGCACGATGGGCGACTACGAGAAGCACGGAGCCTTTACCGGCCGCTACGTCGTCAACCCAGTCAATGGGATGAAGGTCCCGGTCTGGATCGCAGACTACGTCTTGACCGACTACGGCACCGGTGCTGTCATGGCCGTCCCCTCGGGCGACCAGCGCGACTTCGAGTTCGCCAAGAAGTACGGCCTGGACATCCCGCCCGTCATCGTCGAGGAGGACGACCCGCTCTACGAGCAGCTGAAAGACGAGAAAGAGCGCGTTGTGAGCATGGTCGACTGGGACCAGGCAAATGCCGAGCCCGGCATCATGGTGCAGTCCGGCGAGTTCACCGGCATGAAGGGCGGCAAGGGTTCCGAAGGCGCCTCCGCCGTGATTTCCTGGCTCGAAGAGCACGGATGCGGCGAGGGCACGGTCAACTTCCGCCTGCGCGACTGGCTGGTCAGCCGCCAGCGCTACTGGGGCAACCCCATCCCCATGGTGTACTGCGACGACTGCGGCATCGTCCCGGTCAACGAGGAAGACCTCCCCATCACGCTGCCCATGGACATCGACATCGCCGCGGGCGAGACGCTCAAGGACAGCAAGGAGTTCTATGAGTGCACCTGCCCCAAGTGCGGCAAGCCCGCGCACCGCGAGACCGACACCATGGACACGTTCACGTGCTCCTCGTGGTACTACATGCGCTACACCGACCCGCACAACGACGCCGCGCCGTTCGACAGCGCCAAGGTCAACCACTATATGCCGGTCGACCAGTATATCGGCGGCATCGAGCACGCGATCCTGCACCTGCTCTACAGCCGTTTTTGGACCAAGGTCGCCCGTGACCTCGGCATGGTCGACTTCGACGAGCCGTTCACGAATCTGCTGTGCCAGGGCATGGTCAAAGACGAGCACGGCGAGACCATGTCCAAGTCCAAGGGCAACGTCGTCTCGCCCGAAGACGTCATCGCCAACTACGGCGTCGACGCGGCGCGCGCCTACATCCTGTTCATGGCCCCGCCCGACAAGGACCTGCAGTGGGACGACAAGGGCTGCGCTGCCATGGAGCGCTTCTTGAAGCGCGTCTGGAACCAGGTGTGGACGCTGGCAGAAGAGGGCGGCACGAGCACCGACGACTCCAAGGACGCCAAGGCGTTCAACCGCAAGCTGCACCAGACGATCCGCAAGGTCACCGAGGACATCGCCCGCTTCAACTTCAACACTGCCCTCGCGGCGATCATGGAGCTCTCCAACGCGGCTGCCGACTACCTGAAAAAGTCGGCCGAGCAGCGCGACCAAAAGCTGTGCGCGCAGGTCGCCGACACGCTCGTCAGGCTGCTGTCGCCCTACGCCCCGCATTGGGCCGACGAGCTGTGGACGGAGGCGCTCGGCAACGAAGGCAGCGTGTACCAGCAACAGTGGCCGACCTATGACGAGGCCCAGGCGGCCGAAGACGAGGTCGAGCGCGCCGTCATGATTGGCGGCAAGGTTCGCGCCAAGATCACGACCCCGGCAGACGCCGACGAGCAGGCAATCGTCGATGCGGCGCTCGAGGCCGTCGCCGACCGCATCGCGGGTAAGACCGTCCGCAAGACCATCGTCGCCCCGACGGTCGTGAACGTGGTCACCAACTAAGAGATTAGCTCGCGTTTCAAGCTTAAAGGGGGCTGAAAGGCCCCCTGAACCCCTAGAACGCGAGTTAACCCTCTCGCTAGAATGGCGGCGAGAGGAGGTGGGCACATGAGGCTCGCGATCTGCAAGCACAGCGCGCTTCGCTGCCTGCGCCATTTGAGGCGTGCCGGCGGGAGAGCTTGGTCCCTCGGCAGGAGGTGCGATCTGAGTTCTCCGGACCCGTCGCCCTACCAGCGCTGGTCAAGAAAGCGGGTCGAGTCGGAGCGGAGAAGGCTGTTTGGCCGAGACGTTCCCGGCAGTGCGCTCGAGGTCGCCGTCCCTCACGAGGGCGAACGCATCGCGCTTTCTCTTGTCCGCAACACGATCTATGCGCGGGGGCTCCCCGAGGGGGCGTTCGTGCAGGTTACCCCCGAGCTTCGCATGAGCTCGCCCGAGCTGCTGTTTGTCGAGCTCGCAAACGAGCTGTCTTTGCTCCAGCATCTCCTGCTTGGCTACGAGCTGTGCGGCGCATATGCCTTCGACCCCATCGACCCCAGGCACGGCGAGGCGTCGATGGGGCTTGCCCCCGTGACGAGCGTGCGCGCCATCCGGGGTTTTCTCGATCGCGCACGGGACGTGCGGGGTCTAGACAAGGCCCGCGAGACGCTGCGCTTCCTTTCGGACAATGCCTGGTCGCCGGCGGAGGGGGCGCTTGCCGCATTGCTCGCCTTGCCCCTGGAACGCTACGGCTACGGGTTTGGCCCCTGCCTGCTCAACAGGCGCGTTCGAGCCTCGGCAGAACTTGCCGGCACCACGGACGCGCGCTCACGGGTGCCCGACGTTATGCTCCCGGGCACGAACGTCGGAATCAACTACGATGGCGCGGGACATCTCGACTTGGGGCGCATCTCGGATGCTGCCCGCGAACGGGCCCTTCATCCGCAAAGCGCACGTGCGGAGCACGGTCTGCAGGAGAGCATCGACGCCGTTCGCGGCAAGGCGGTCGACGATATCCGCCGCAATCGGGAGCTCGCGGCCCAGGGGCTTGTGGTGTTTCCCGTCGTGAAGGAAGACCTTCGCGCGCCGCGCGGGCTTGATCGGGTGGTCCGGCAGATGCTTCTTGCCATGGATACGCCTGCGAAGGCGCGGCATGCGTTTCTCGCCGAGCTGCTCGACATCTCGTTTGCCGCACGGGAACGCCAGATGCTCGTGTCGGCGGCGTTTTTCGGCCAGTCCTGCCGCCTGCAGGGCGAGAGGGTCGAGGCGGTGGTGAGGTTGCGGAAAAGAGCGAACGTTTCAAGCAATTCGCGGGCGTAAACGTCGCCAGAATCCTCCAAACGCGAGTTAATTGTGACGATACCGTGACGATGCTTGCACGAGGCCGTCGGCATCAGTATGATGAATCAGCTTTGACAAGGCATCGGATGACGTATGCCTTGAGGTCGATTCGGCCACGGTATGGCTTTCTACGCCGCCGTCGCAAAGTAATACGCGTCACGGTTGTGGAAGTGGGTTTGCCCCACTTTCTTTGTTTGTAAAGGAGGGTTGAGCGTATGGCAAACAAGGCAGAGATGCTCATCGAAGAGCTCGAGCCGCTGGCAGCGGAGCACGAGCTCGAGCTGGTCACTGTCGAGATTGCAGGAACCCGCAAGAACCCGGTTCTCCGCGTGTACATGGACACGCTGGCGGGCGGCATCACGCTAGATCAGCTGGCAGAGGCCGAAGAGTGGGTCGACGCGAAGATCGAGGAGCTCGACCCCTTCGAGGACGCCTACACGCTCGAGGTCTCGTCCCCGGGCATCGACCGTCCGCTCCGTAAGCGTGCCGACTACGACCGTTTTGCCGGCGAAGAGGCTACGCTCACCCTCAAGCACGGCAAGGCACACGGCGTCTTGAGGGGCATCGAAGGCGACGAGGTCGTTTTGACCTCTGACAGCGGAGAAGAAACCCGTGTCGCGTTCGACGACATCAAGAAGGCAAACATCATTGGCCGCATCGATTTTGGCGGCCATGGTCTCGGCAATTCCGCCGACTCTACAACAGAATAAGGAGGAACCATGTCATCTGCACTCATCGAGGCCCTCACGGACCTTGCAAAAGAAAAGAACATCGACGAGCTCGCGCTGCTCGACCGCTTGGAAACCGAGCTCGCGCGCACGTACAAGCAGATTCTCGGGCTGGAGTGGGACGCCCACGTCACCATCGATCGTGAGTCCGGCAAGATCTACGTCTACGAGATGGTCGGCTTGGGCGAAGAGGACCCCGAGACGGGCGAGTACGAAGACTACGAGCCGCGTGACGTCACGCCGGAAAACGTCAACCGCATCGTCGCCCAGAACGCCAAGCGCGTCATCAACGAGATCGTCCGCGACGCGGCCCGCGCCAACATCTACCGCGAGTTCGCCGACCGCAGAGGCGAGCTCATCACCGGCACCGTCTTGCAGTCCACGCCCGATTTCACCGTCATCAAGATTCGCGACGGCGTCGAGGCCGAGCTGCCGCACTACGACAAGAAGCGCTGCCCCAACGAGCGCAACGAGAAGCCGGACAACGAGTACTACCAGCACAACCAGCGCATCAAGGCGCTGATCATCGACGTGCGCGACCCTGACCTGACGCAGCAAGACGCGATGGGCCGCACGCAGGGGAGCAACCATGCGGGCATCATCGTGAGCCGCACGCATCCCGATTTGATCCGTCGCCTGCTCGAGCTTGAAGTGCCCGAGATCTACGACGGCATCGTCGAGGTCAAGTCCATCGCCCGCGAGGCGGGCGCGCGCTCCAAGATCGCCGTCTACTCTCGCGAGGCAAACCTCGACCCGGTCGGCGCCTGCGTTGGCCCCAAGGGCTCCCGCATCCGCATGGTCGTCGGCGAACTGCGCGGCGAGCGCATTGACGTCATCCAGTGGAACGAGGACCCGGCGGTCTACGTGGCAAACGCGCTGTCGCCCGCGAAGGTCTCCGACGTCGCCATCGACGAGGACACGCACTACGCGACGGTCATCGTCCCCGACGATCAGCTGTCGCTGGCAATTGGCAAGGAGGGGCAGAACGCCCGTCTGGCCGCACGTCTGACCGGCTGGCACATCGACATCAAGTCGGCAAGCCTCATCGCGTCCGGCGCCGCCGGCGCCGGCGTTGACTCGCTCATCGACGACGATGACGAGCAAGACTTCGACGAGGCGGGCGACCGCCGCTGCGAGCACGTCAACGAGGACGGCACGCGCTGCCGCAACCACGCGCGCCCCGGCTCCCGCTTCTGCGGAATTCACGCCGAAGACGACGAGGAAGACCTCGAGGTCGAAGGGGAATCCCTCATCTAATGGCAAACAAGACTCCGACACGCACGTGCGTAGCCTGCGGCAAAAGCGGCGACAAGCGCTCCTTCGTGCGCATCGTGCGCACGCCTGACGGCAGTATCGAGCTCGATTTGACGGGCAAGGTCGCCGGCAGGGGCGCGTACCTGTGCAAGGAGTCGTCATGCTTCGAGAAGGCGGCCCAGAAGCGCCTTCTCGATGCCAAGCTCCGCTGCAAGGTGAGCGCAGACGAGTACAGACGGTTAGAAACGGAATTCGCGCAGGTCTGCCCAGACGCAGGAGTGCGCAGTAGGGATGGTGAATAGATGGCAGGCGTGCGCGTACACGAACTGGCCAAGGAGTTTGGCATGACCTCCAAGGAGCTCCTCGAGAAGCTCAAGGAGATGAAGATCCCCGCCAAGAACCACGCGTCGACGCTGGTAGACGCCTACGTCGACAAGATCCGCAAGGAGCTCGGCCCCGAGCTGCAGGAGCGTGCCCAGCAAATCGAGGCGGAAAAGAAGAAGGCTGCGGCCGAGAAGATCCGCAAGGCCAAGGAAAACCGCAAGAAGATCGAAGAAGAGCACAAGGCAGACGTGCGCAAGGAGCTCGAGCGCCGCGAGGAGGAGCGCAAGGAGCGCGCCGCCGCAAACGGCGAGGAGCAGCCCCCCAAGCAGGAGAAGCCCGAGAAGAAGGTCGTGAAGAAGCACTCCTCCGTGTTCGACGGCCTGCTTTCTCAGATCGCCTCCGAAAACGACCGCCTCGCGCACGAGCGCGCCGAGGCCAAGAAGGCCGAGCAGGAGAAGAAGGCGACGCACGCCCACAGTTCCGGCAAGCGCGGCTCTTCCGACAAAAACGACAGCCCGTACCGCGAGAAGGGCGCCGGCAAGAAGAAAAAGGGCAAGCGCGCCGTTGAATCCGTGGATTCCGAGTCCGAGGACGACCGCTACCGCCAGATGGCGCACGATGCCGAGCGTCTCGAGCGCAACAAGGTGCTCGAGGAGGCCCGTGCTGCCGTCGCCGAGGCGGAAAAGCAGTCGACCGGCCGCCGCAAGAAGCGCAAAGAGCACCGCAAGGCCGAGGCTGCGAAGAAGGCTGCCGAGGAGGCGGCGAAGAAGGCGGAGGCGCTCGGCGTCGCCGTCGGCACCGTCACGGTCACGAGCGGCATCACGGTCGGCGAGCTCGCCGAGGCCCTCGACGTTCCCGGCAACGAGATCGTCAAGCGCCTGTTCTTGCTGGGCACCCCGTTGACGTTGACGCAGTCGATGAGCGACGACCTGGTCGAGCTCGTCGCCGGCGACCTCGGACGCGAGATCAAGATCATCTCGCCGGAAGAGGAGATGCAGTTCACGTTCCACGACGACGAGTCCGACCTCAAGCCTCGCCCGCCGGTAGTCACGGTCATGGGCCATGTCGATCACGGCAAGACGTCCCTGCTCGATGCCATCCGCCACTCCGGCGTGCAGCAAACCGAGGCAGGCGGCATCACGCAGGCCATCGGTGCTTCGGTCGTCTACATCAACGGGCATCAGATCACGTTCATCGATACCCCGGGCCACGAGGCGTTTACCGCCATGCGTGCGCGCGGCGCCCAGGTCACCGACATCATCGTGCTGGTCGTCGCGGCAGACGACGGCGTCATGCCCCAGACCATCGAGGCGATCGACCACGCGAAAGCCGCAGACGTTCCGATCGTCGTCGCCATCAACAAGATCGACAAGCCCGGCGCGAACCCCGAGCGCGTGAAAAGCGAGCTCGCCGAGCGCGGCGTCATCCCCGAGGAGTGGGGCGGCAACAACATGTTCGTCGAGGTCTCCGCAAAGCAGAACCTCAACATCGACGAACTGCTCGAGACGATCATCCTCCAGGCAGAGGTCCTCGAGCTCAAGGCCAACCCCGACACGACCGCGAGCGGCTTCGTCATCGAGGCCAACCTCGACAAGGGCCGTGGTCCCGTCGCGACCGTCATCGTCCAGCGCGGCACGCTGCGCGTCGGCGATTCCCTGGTCGCAGGAGTCTGCTATGGTCGCGTCCGCGCGCTTATCGACCCGAAGGGCAACAACGTCGACGAGGCCAAACCGTCCGACCCGGTCGAGATCCTCGGCCTGCAGGCCGTCCCGTCGGCAGGCGACGAGTTCGCCGTCTTCGAGGACGATTCCGAGGCCCGCAGCCTTGCGCAGGAGCGTGAGCTCAAGCAGCGCATGGCCCAGCAGGAGGCTCCGCGCCACGTCAGCCTGGACGACCTGTTTGCCCGCATCGAGGCGGACAAGCTCGCCGAGCTCAACCTCATCATCAAGGCCGACACCGTCGGCTCCATCGAGGCACTGCAAGGCCAGCTGGACAAGATGGACCAGTCCGAGGTCCGCATCAACGTCATCCATGCGGCAGTCGGCGGTATCACCGAGACCGACGTCAACTTTGCCGCGGCATCCGATGCCATCATCATCGGCTTCGGCGTGCGTCCCCAGGCGGGCGTGCGTGCCGTCGCAGACCGCGAGAAGGTCGAGATTCGTCTCTACCGCGTTATCTACCAGGCAATCGAGGACATCAACGCCGCGCGCGTCGGTCTGCTCGCTCCCGAAGAGGTCGAGGTCGACACCGGTTCTGCCGAGGTCCGCGAGGTCTTCAAGATGCCCAAGATCGGCGCTATCGCAGGCTGCGTCGTCACCGAGGGCGAAATCGCCGCGACCGACAAGGTCCGCATCGTGCGCGACGGCGTCATCGTCCACGACGGCACCATCGCCTCCATGCGCCACTACCGCGACGATGTCACGTCGGTCAAGGCCGGCACGGAGTGCGGTATCGGCATCACCGACTACCAAGACGTCAAGCAGGGCGACATCATCGAGGGCTACCGCATCGAGCAGGTCGCACGTAAGGAATAACCATGAAGCAGACTCCCGCTTCACGTCGTGCTGCAGAGGAGCTCAGGGCAAAGCTCGCCGACGTGCTCCTCTTCCAGATCTCGGACCCCAGGCTCGAGCTGGTCACCATCACCGACGTGGAGGTATCGAAGGACCGCGAGGTCGCAGACGTGTACGTTTCCGCCGACAAGGACCGTTACGACGAGGTCCTGGCCGGCCTCGAGGCGGCAAAGGGCCGCATCAGGTCGCTCGTCGGCAAGAAGCTCGGCTGGCGCGTGACGCCCGAGCTGAGGTACAAGATTGATCGCTCCGTTGACGCTGCAGAGCGCATCGCGACGGTGCTGGAGGAAGAGCACAAATGGCAAAGCTCGATT
>OLRR01000782.1_pt1 | contig 23103 bp, 22 predicted proteins | sample 1671941 | NCBI WGS metagenome assembly OLRR01 (sample SAMEA3136628, study PRJEB25190) | human gut metagenome
TAATTGCATTTAATTTTTCGAACGGTCTAACCGTTTCCAGCACTGTCATCTAGCATGCCAACCCGTGCACGCCGCGTGCACGGGTTGGCAACGCTAGCGCTCGATCATGGGCGTATGACGCACCTTGAGCTCGCTTGCCGCCTTGGGGCTCGCCGTCACCGTGTAGGTGATGGTCGTCGTCGCGCCCGGCTCGACGGTTATCGTCGTGCTGCGCACCTTCTGCCCGTTCACGGTAAAGGAGCCGTTATCGGTGCCATCGCCAGAAATCTGCACGCTGTCGATCGATCCGCCAGCTGGGGCGTACAAAAACACGCTCTCGTGGATGGTCCCCCGCTTGAACGGCGGCAGGTTGCCGACGATGTAGTCGCTCGCCTCGTCGATCTCCTGTTGCGTGATGTCGTTTTTGACGGTGGTCGTCACCGTGTAGGTGTTGCCGTTTTTCTGGTACGTCGTATTGCACTCCTGCCACCAGTCCATCTTGGACGCGATGATGTTCTGCATGAACACGCCCAACTCCGGCTGGGTCTCGTCGGTGCTGATGGCTCCAGACACGCCCAGGTCCTTCATCGCGGCTTCTTCGTCGCCGTCTGCCATCCAGATCTGGATGCGGTGGTCTTCTGTATCCTTTGCGAGCGTTTGTGCCAAAGACGTCATGTCAACCGAGCCGATGTTGTCAATGACCTTGTCAAAGGCGAGGCCCGCGATGGCGGAGAATGCCGCGTCTGCCAGCTTGCCGCTTTCCGGCGTCTGATTAGCCTTGGACAGGTACTTCCAGTACACGTCGTGCTCGATGACCTGCACGCAGTTATCGCCGTTGACCTGGGTGCCATCCGGCAGCGAGACGCCGCCGACCAGCTTGAGAAGGCTCTGCAGCATGTATGGGTCGACCGCAATCACCCCGTCGACGCTCCCGCGCCCGTTGACCTCCCACATGCGCTTCGCGATGTAGCCCGCGCGCTCGAAGTCCGGGTTGACGCCGCTATCCCCCGGCCAAATGCCGTAGGAGCCCTCCACGAACAGGGCCTTTTCCTCGTCTGTGACATCAGGGATTCGCGTCTGGAGGATGCCGCTGTTGAAGCTGTCGAACTTGCCAAGCTGCATCTTGCCGTTGTCCAGCGTCACGGTGCCCCAAGACCCCATGAACCCGCCCGAAGGCTTAATCTCGACGTTGTTCTGCGCGACGATAATGTACGTGCGCTTGCCATCGGCGCCGAGCATGTCGGTCAGGTGCGGAGCGACCTTGTTGAGCCCGCCGCACAGCGCGTTGAGCGAGTCGACGGCATCCGTCGCCTTATCGGCGACCTGGTTGACTTGGGCAATCGAGCCCTTTGGCATGGCGTCGAGCGCGGCGGCGCTCTTCTCGATTGCCGGCGCGACGGAGCTCACCGCCGTCGCGACCTGGTCGAGCGCCTGCACGTTGACCGCGCCGTCGCTCATCACGCCGCGCAAGCTGAAATTGCCCGCCTGCTCGGACAAGGGCACGAGCGCATTGCTGGCAAGGTTGTCGACCGCATCGCCGATTGTCCGCGCGTTTCTGACATCCTGCCCCACCACGGGCAAAAGCCCTGCGACCGTCCAGAGCGGACCGTCGACTTCGCTCTTGATGGCAGCTGCCTTGCCCTGGATGCTCTTTGCGGACTGCTGTGCCGCAGCGGCATCGCCCTTGGTGAGCGCAGACTGGAACGCGGACGCCTCGGACATGGCGGCACGACCGTTGTTCATGACGCCATACGCGGAATAGGCGAACAGACCGCCCGGTACCAGCACCAAGACGAGCACGACGGCGACCACGATTGCCACAATGCGCCCGGTATGGCGCTTGCGGCGATGGTGCCGGTGCCTGCCGTTGCTGCTGCTTCCCGTCCCTCGGGAAGACCCATGCGAGTGGCGGTGGGAAGAACCGCGATGACGGTGGTGCTTGCCGGAACGCGCGCGGGTGCGCGTGTCCGCGTGCCCCCATGCGACCCAATCGTCAGTCTGCTCGACGTTGTCCGTCGAGGGCAGATTGTCTGAAGTGCTCATGGTTAGCTCCTTGCTGGATTACCGTACTTCTTGACGGTCTTCTGCAACAACTTGTAATGCTTGGGATTGTGGGCGTCGCTCGCGACGTAATCGTAGAGGCCCTCTTTGAACAGGGCGATTGCCGGCTTTTTGGAGTCGGCGCCCCTGCCTCCCGCGATGAAGTCTGCCGACGCCTGAAGCTTGCAGCCCATCTCCTTGAACTGCCAGGCGAGCTCGAGGTCGTCTTGAATCGCGCGGTAGCGCTCGGGATGCGCGATGATCACCTCGTAGCCCATGCTCTGGAGCTTGAAGACGAAGCGCTGGTACTCGGCGTACTTGCTGCGCGGCGCGCTGTTCGAAAGCTCGAGGAGAAACTCGTTGCTCCCCGCAAAGCCGAGCTCGCGTGTCCATTCAAAACCGATCTGGCTCAGGGTGTCGTAGTTGACCTCGAAGCCCATGCCAATGTAGAAGTCCGGGTACCTGGTCTGCGCTTGTGCGGTGAAATCGTCGTAAGCGCTCCACATCGCCTCGAAATCGAACCACGGCTTGCGGCAATGTGGGGTGCAGACCATGCTGCTCACGCCAGCCTCTACCGCCACGTCGAGCATGGCGAGCGATTCGCGCATGTCGCGGGCGCCGTCATCGACTCCCGGCAGAATATGGCAGTGCATGTCGCGCATGGTCAAAAGCGCCTACTTGGACCGGTCAGCACGCGAGCGGTACTGGTCGCGCGCGTACTTCTTGCGCTCGGCCTGCGCGTTGACGACGATGTCGGCGATGTCCTCGCTGCTGTAGCCGAGGCTGTCTTCCTTTGCCGCAGGCTGCTGGGTGGGGCGCTTCTTGTAATGTGCGCCCTTCTTGCCCTGCGAGGCGTTGCCGGCAGCCGGCTGTTGCGTTGCAGGAGACATGCTGGAAGCCGGACGTTGGTCGCGCACGCGGCCGGAGACGCCCTGAGCGGGCTGGCCCGCTCGGACGGGCTCGAAGCTGCCGGTCACTCCCGTGCGCTTGGCCTCGTTGAGCACGGTGCTGGTCGCACGCACGCCGCCTTGCGAAGAGGGCTGTGCCTGCGCGGGACGGCGCACGTCAGAACGCTTGGCGCGGGGCTGCGCGACGGGAGCAGGTGCCTCCATAGAGCCGGCGCTTTCGCGGATGGTCTCGACATGCTGCGTACCGGAATGGTTCTTGCCCTTGCCGCCGTCCTCATCGTAGTAGGAGTAGTAGCCGTAGTAATCGTCAGAGCCCATGTCGCATGCGTTCATGACGACGCCTGCCACATTGGCACCCGCCTTCTCGAGCTGGTCGTACGCACTCTTGACGAGTTCCTTTTTCGTGAAGTTCTCGCGCACGACGAGAAACGTCGCGTCGGCGTGATTTGCAATGACCGCCGCATCGACGAACGTGCCCACCGGCGGCGTGTCGATGACGACGTAGTCAAAGGAGTTCATCGCCGTCTCTAGGAAGCGGATATAGTGGCGGCTCGAAAGCAGGTCGGGCGGATTGGGAATCTGCGGTTCTGCATCCAGGAAGTAGAGGTTGCGCTGCGGCGTTGCCACCGCGACGTCCTTGAGGTCGCTGCCAGAAAGCACCGTGTAGATGCCATGCTCCGGATGAATGCCCATAGCCGCCGCAAGTGTGCGCTTGCGCAAATCCGCCTCGACGATGAGGCAGGTCTTGCCCGACGACGCGATAGCCTGGGCAAGGTTGATCGCCACGAAGGACTTGCCCTCGTTGGGGATAGTGCTCGTGATCACGATCGACTTGATGGGATTGTCGATGCTCATGAACCTGATGTTTGCCAGCAGAGACTTTGCGGCGTCGTTTACCAGGCGTTGCTGTTTGTCGTTGTGCTTTGCCATGTACAACGCGCCTCCTTAGCTGATATCCGGGAAATGCCCGACGACGGGGATGCCGAGGAGCTCTTCAACGTCTTCGTCGCTTCGCACCTTGGTGTTGACCATATCGGCGATGACCACGATGGCGACTGCCAGGAACAGGCCGACGAGCAATGCGACGAGGATGTAGAGCGGGCGCTTGGGGCCACTGGGCGACGTCGGGGCAGAGGCGGCATCGATGACATTGACCGCCTGGACATCCATGACGCTTTGCGCTGTGGACGAGATGTTTTGCACGTAGGCGTTGGCGATGTTCGCGGCGGCCTGCGGGTCAGGCCCCGTGACCGAAAGCGTGATGACGCGCGTGGTGGTACTGTTGTCGACCTTCACGTCGTATGGAGAAAGGGACGTGCCGAGCGAGTTGGCGACGGCCGACTTGACCTCGGCTGACTTTGCAATGGAAGCGACGTCGTTCGAGAGCAGCTGGCCCGCGGTAAGGTCGCTGTAGGCGTTGCCGCTCTTGTTGTCCGCGTTCTTGGAGAGCACGTACATCGTCGTGGATGCGGTGTACTGATTAGGCATGAACAGTGTCACGACGCCGCAGGCGATCGCGAACACGATGGGGAGCGCTATCACGAGCTTCAGATGCTTTCGAAGCAAGTGCAGCAATTCGAGCAAGGTCATGTAGTTATCTCCCTGATTTTCCGTAGTTGCGTGGGCATTATATACGCTTTTGTGCTTTCTTGAAGCGGTAGAATCTTCGTGCGCAACGCGCTTCCCAGACCCCGCGCACGAGAACTGCGGTACCGTCACGCGCTTTCGCGCAGACAGATGCGCTCGACGCAGGGGAAGCTGTTCGCATGGCGTAGAATCTAGACCAGTACAACCCTTACCCGTGAAAGGCACTGCACACGTTGAAGCTGCTCTCGCTGGTCGTCCCCTGCTACAACGAGGAAGAGACGATCGACATCTTCTTTTCGAAGGTCCTCGAGTACGCGCCGCGCATCGACGCAGAGCTCGAGTTCTGCTTTGTAGACGACGGCAGCAAGGATCGCACGCTCGAAGTGCTGCGCGCCCTGGCAGACAAGGACCCGCGTGTCCACTACCTTTCGTTCTCGCGCAACTTTGGCAAGGAAGCCGCGCTGCTCGCCGGATTGGAGATGAGCACGGGCGATTTTATCGTCACCATGGACGTCGACCTGCAAGACCCGCCCTCGCTGCTCCCCGAGATGTGGGGCTACCTCACCACGGGTGACGAGCCCTACGACTGCGTCGCAACGAGACGCACCTCGCGCGCGGGCGAGCCCGTGCTGCGCTCGTTTTTTGCGCGGCGTTTCTACAAGCTCATCAACCGCATCAGCGACACCGAGATTCTCGACGGCGCGCGCGACTACCGCATGATGTCGCGCGCCGTCGTGGACGCGATTATTAATGACCGTGAATACAATCGCTTCTCGAAAGGCATCTTCAGCTGGGTGGGCTTTCGTACCAAGTGGATTTCCTACGAAAACGTCGAGCGCAGTGCCGGCAAGACGAGCTGGTCGTTCTGGCAGCTCTTCAAGTACGCGATGGAGGGCATCCTCGCCTACTCGACCGCACCGCTGTACTTCTCCTCTGCCATCGGCATCGTGATCTGCTTTCTTGCCCTGATCGCGCTCATCGTGATCGTGGTCCGCGCAATCCTGTTTGGCGACCCCGTCAGCGGCTGGCCGTCCATGATGAGCGTGATGACGTTCTTGGGCGGGATCATCCTGTTCTGCCTGGGCATCATCGGCTTGTACCTGTCCAAGATCTACCTCGAGACAAAGAAGCGGCAGATCTACATCGTCCGCGAGCGTCGCTAGGCGCAAACCTGCCGCCAAGCGCAAGCGTCCGCCGTTAGCCGCGCTTGCCCGTTACCCCGCTCCGCCTGCGGTGCCGCACGAGGGCAAACACGCCGAGCAAGACGAGCGTTGCCGTGGAGATGGCGCAGCCCGCATAAAGCCCCGGCGAGGTGTAGTGCATCTCGATGTGGCTGCTGCCCGCCGGCAGCTCGAGAAGCGTGAACGCGCCCCCGCAGACAGAGCGTGCGGGCGACTCGGTACCGTTGACCTGCACGTTCCAGCCCTTGCCGGAAGGGATCGTAAGCAGCACGGTGCCCGCCTGGTCGAGCGAGACATCGCCGGTGAACGTGGCGTGATCCGCCTGCGTGACCTGCACCTGCGTCTGCGAGAGCTCCGCCATGGCAGATTCGAATGCATCGAGGTCGAGATAGTAGAAGCTGCACCCGACGGAAAGGGCCGACCCGGCATCGTCCGGGCTCGAAGCCGAGACCGTGACGTCGTGTTCCCCCGCTCCCGCGAGCTCGCGAATGGCATGCCCGAAGCGCCAGTTCTCTGCCACCGGGTCCTGCCCGTCCACGGCAAGGGCAACCGCCGGCGTGCCGTTGTTTCCGGCAGCCGCACTTCCCACGTAGACGTACGCGATTGCGCCTTCTGCGGAAGCGACATGCCACGACCTCGAACCCGCGCTGCTGTCGAGCTCTATTGCCTCCAAAGGCCGATAAAGCTCAACCTGCCTGCCCAGAAGTGCGCTGACCAGCGCGTTTTGGCGCTCGAACGGATTATCGCCGGCAGCTTCCATATCGAAGTCCGCGATATCGGCGCTCACCTGGTAGCCGAGCGAAAGCGCGAAGGGATCGCAGTAGGTGCGGGCCCCGCGGATGGCGGGAATGCCGTCGACTGCCTCATAGCCCTGATGTTCCACCGACATCGAGACGTACTTGAGGCCGAGCAGGGAATCCATCAGCAAGACGGGCGACGTGTACACAGCCGAGAGCTCGCCGGGGTTGCTGTAGCCAATCCCGGCAAGAAAGTCGACCGCGTGACGATCGTGCGCGGACGTGTAGGAGCTGAGCGCCCGGTAGCCCTGCGCAAGTCCTTCGTTGAAGGCGGCGCCCGTTCTGGTAAACGTCTTGTCGTAGCGGTACACGCTGCCGTCATACGCTTGGAGCGCCTCGAGCTGGCTGGCGGAATCCTCGAGGTATTCCTCGTGGAGCTGCTGCGGGTAGCCCGTGTAGAGCTGGTTCCACGCGAGATGGTCGTTGACCGTCAGCTCCGCGCACACCACCAGCACGGCCAGCAAAAGCGCCGTGCTCGCGCGCAGGGGCGACGTCGCCTTGAGGTAGACGACGAGCAGCGCGGCAACTGCAGCGGCGATTGCCATTCCAAGCACGGCGACACGCAGGTCGGAGTACCTACCGGCGGCAAGTGCAATGGCCGGCAACGCCAGCGCGACGGCTCCGCCCGCAACGAGCGCACGCGCCTCGAGCCGCTTTTCCTGCAGGTCCTTGGCCGCAAAGCCCGCCATCCAGATGCAGGAGAGCACGAAGAAGACCGCCACGCGGCTGTAGAAGCCCGAAGGCACCCTGAAGCCGCACCAGACATATTGCAGCACCGTCGAGGTAGTACCCGCCAGCGCGACGAGCGGCAGGGCGAGCACGGCCCATTTCTCTTTGCCGCAGTGCGAGCGCGACACCAGAAAGGCCACCGCGAGGACGCTTACCAAGGACGCGACGCCAACCTGCGGGCTTCTGTCCAGCGTCCACGAGCCAAACGAAAGGCCCGAAAGAAGGGCGCCTGCGTGGCAAGTGACCAGCCCCACCAGTGGCTTGGACGGCTCTGCCCCCATCATCTGCACGACCGTCGGGACAAACGTGAACGCGCTCAGCAACAGCGCGAGGGCGCAGATGCCCAGATAGCCGAGCACGCGGCGGACGACGTAGCGCGCGCCGATCGCCCCTTCCCCGAGCACGAAAAGCACCATCTCCGCCACTAGAGACAAAGAGAGGAACAGGATGGTCATGTACGCCATGTACCAGCAGATGATGACGTCGAGGCACATCAGCACGAGGAGCGGGCGCCATGCACCGCTGCGGATGTACTCGTGCCCAAGCGCGAGCATGGGCGGCAGCAGGATGAACGCGTCGAGCCAGATGGGATTACGCAGCTGCGTTGCCATCCAGAGCGACCAGGAAAAGCAGAGCGCCAGCGCGAGCGCCCAGCCGTGGTGCAACTTGAAGCGACGACGGAGAAACCACATCGTGGACATCTGGATGCAGCCGACCTTGAGCACTGTGACGAGCAAGGCGAACTCCGTGAGGTGCTGCTCGTCAAAGAAGACGACGAGCAGGTTGAACGGACTTGCGAGGTAGTAGCTGAACAGTGCCCACGTGTCGGACCCGAGCGAGGTGCCAAAGGTGTAGAGCAGGGACTCTTCACCGAGCAGGACCGAGCGGTACCAGGTGAAAAAGTCGATGTACTGGTACTTGAGGTCCTCGGTCAAAAAGGACTCGGGGCCAAACGGGTGCACGCCGCCCCAGGCGAGCAGCAGCGCGAACAGCGCCGCGGCGGTCACAAAGCCAGCGGCGTACCAGAGTATTGAGTTGAGATGTTCTCGCATGGAGGTTTCCATCGATCCGTTCGATTGTCTGAAAAAGGATGGTGGCCCCGACCCATCAGGCATGCGGATGGGGATGCGGGTGGGAATGGGGATGCGGGTGGTCGTGATCCTCGGGCTTGCCCATCGTCGTAACCACGAGCTTGCCGTTGAAGACGCCCTTGGCGCCCAGCAACTCGTCGGCAATCCTGTGGATGGTCTTGCTCTGCCCCTTCATGAGGATGACCTCGAGGCAGTTCTGGTGATCGAGGTGCACGTGAACGGTAGAGACAATCTCGTCGATGTGCTCGTGCTGAATGCTGTCGAGCTTGTCGCGCAAGTCGTTTTGGTGGCGGTTGAACACCATGGTGAGCGTGCCGAAGACCATGCTCTCGGGGTCTTCGACCGTCTCGGCTACGATGGTCTCCCTGATCATGTCGCGGATGGCCTCGGAACGGTTCTTGGTCTTGCCGCGCCGCTCGGCGTACTCGTCGAGCGCCTGCATCAGGTCCTCGGGCATCGTCACGGAAAACCGTACCAGGTCACTCATCCGCCTGCTCCATCCATGTTGGTAGTGCTATTTGCCACCGCGATGGTAACACTGAACGGACGAGAGCAGAATCGACGCCCCGCCTCCACCTGCCGGACCGTATCATTTTTCCTGCAACGCGCATCACGGGCACGCAGGGGAGGCGAACGTGGGATACGTCGATTGGGGGAACCGGGCCGTCTATCCTGGCAGCGCGGGAAACGGCGAGCGCGGCGTCGCGCCAGTCATCTACGTCATCGACGCGCCCGAGCATCCCGTTGAGCCTTCCGTCCTTTCCGAGCAGCGCCAGTCGACGGTCATCGCGCTCCCCGTGCACGACTGGAACGACAGCCTGACCCCCTGGCCGGCCCCCCGCATCTACCGCGAGAGCGAAGACTTCGGCGGGAACGCCGCCATGACGCTCGACGAGCTCCTCCGTGTGATTCCCGCAATCGAGCAGGCAGAACACCTCGCCCCGCGCTCGCGCGGCATCTGCGGCTACTCGCTCGCCGGTCTGTTCGCCCTGTACGCCTTCGTGAGCTCCGGGGAGTTCTCCGCCTGCGCATGCCTTTCGGGCTCGGTGTGGTACAAGGGCTGGGTCGACCACCTGCGTGCGCTGGACTTCGACGCGAAGGGGCGCTTCGCCTACTTCACGGTGGGAAACAAGGAGCGCAAGTCCCGCAACCGCGTCTTCAGGACCGTGGAAGACGACATGGCCGCCTGCGCCGACATAGTGAGGGCCAATGGCGGCACGGCTGACTTTCTCGTTGGTAGCGGCGATCACCTGCACCATATTCCCGAACGCTACTCCGCGGGCCTGCACGCGCTCGACAGCTTTCTCGCACGCTAATAACCGTGCACGACGCGCCGTTACCTTTTCGTACACCTTCCTGACCTGCGCTTTTGCAAAATCGCGAAGAAAAATCCTAATTCCTATTGACTAGGTTCCCTTTGAAACGTACTCTTTGCGTTGTCAGGTAATAACCTATTTACCTACTAGGTTTTTAAGAATTTGGAAGATAGTTCTCAGGGAAAGAGGAACATCATGACAGTGAAGGCAATCAACCGCGTCGATGAGCTCATCGGCAACACCCCACTCGTCAAGCTGAACGTCTCCGAGAATGCCAACGTCTACGGCAAGCTCGAGAAGCAGAACCCCGGCGGTTCCGTCAAGGACCGCATCGCCAAGGCCATCATCGACGACGGCATCGAGAGGGGCGTCATCAACAAAGACACCACCATCATCGAGTCCACGTCCGGCAACACCGGCGTCGGCCTGGCCATGATCGGCGCGGCCTATGGCCTCAAGACCGTCATCTACATGCCCAAGAGCATGTCCGTCGAGCGCCGCAAGCTCATCCAGGCGTACGGCGCCGAGCTCCGTCTGGTCGACGGCGGCGTCCCGCTGGCGAACGAGGAGGCGGCCAAGGCCCTCGCCGAGACCCCGAACAGCTTTGCCCCCGGCCAGTTCACCAACGAGGTCAACGTCGAGGCCCACTACAAGACCACCGGCCCCGAGATCTGGCGCGACACCGAGGGCGACATCGCTGCCTACGTGGCAGGCGTTGGCACGGGCGGCACGCTGACCGGCGCTTCCAAGTACCTCAAGGAGCAGGACCCGAGCGTCAAGTCCTATGCCGTAGAGCCCGAGGAGTCCCGCGTGCTCGAGGGCGGCGAAAACGGTCCCCACAAGATTCAGGGCATCATGCCTGGCTTCGTCCCCGAGATTCTCGACCAGGACGGCTACGACGAGATCATCCACGTCTCCGCTGAGGAGGCCTTCGAGTACCAGAAGAAGCTCGCCGCGGGCCAGGGCCTGTTCGTGGGCATCTCCGCCGGCGCTGCCGCAGCCGCAGGCGCAAAGCTTGCCGAGCGTCCCGAATTTGCCGGCAAGAACATCGTCGTGATCCTTCCCGATACCGGCGAGCGCTACCTCTCCATGCTTGACTTTGACGACTAAGCTCCCAGCTTTCTTCCTTCTCTTCTCCCACTTAGTCGCGTCATAGTCGAAAGGGCACCGTCTTCCCAGGTGGAAGCGGTGCCCTCGTCGTTTTTCGAGTTGCTCGCGAGCATGCGCGCCAGCGCCCAAGCATGCAGCATATGACCGTCATGCGCCAGCGCAAAAAAGGCGCACATGACCACGTAGTGCAGTCACACGCGCCTTCAGCGCCACAGCAAGAGACGCTACTCGAGCGTCATGAGGAGCGCCATCTTGAAGGGCTTCTCGGCTTTCACGTAATGCCTGCCGTTCTTGGCAAACTTGAAGTTCTCGCCCGCGTGAATGGTGTACGCGGTGCCCTCGTAACCGATGATGCCCTCGCCTTCCAGGCAGAAGATGATGGCCTCGCCCGGCGCGGAATGCTCGGACAGCCCGGTCCCGGCGTCAAAGCTCATGAGGACGAACTTCATCTTGTCGTTGTGGGCCAAGTCCATGTTGATGACCTTGCCCTCTTGGATGGGGAGCAGCTCGGCCAGCTTGAAGACCTCGCCGTCTTTGAGCACTTCGTTCATGGTGGAATCCTTTCTGACTTCGACTTCGGTGTAGACGCAGCCTGTCTGCGTGTCCATGCCCACGGGCACTCCCGTCGGCGTGAGGATGATGTCGCCTTCGCTGAGCTCCCAGGTGTCCCCGCCGCTTGCGTACACGCGCAGGGCGCCTGCCTCGACGTGGATGAGCTTGTGGTAGCCGTAGGTCTCGGGGCTGATGTCGGTGTGCGCCGCGAGCGAGAAGTATACGATGGACGCGGCGTCATGCCGGTAGACAGCCTTCGAGGTCGTGCAGCCGAAAACCGGCTCGTTGTCGCGCGCGATGGAGAAGACCTCTCCCGTTTTCTCGTTCATGCGCTGTTGCCTCGCTTTCTCGATTCGGATATTTCGACTGGCTCGAACGTACCACTGGAGGGCGGAGCTGTATGTTGTGGGCACAACGAGAACTGATGACGGCTGAGCAACACCGCAGGCTGACCTGTGACGCAAATCACACGAGGGGTTGGTAGGCGCTCCGTGGCTAGCGGTTACCCGTGTCCGCAAGCTCCTCGTTGAGGCTGCCCGTGCGGTAGCCCTGCAGGTCGAGCGCGACAAACGTGAAGCCCGCCTCCTTGACGCCGCTGACAGCCTGCGAGCGCAGGGGCTCTTGCGCCAGCTGGGCGATCTGCGCTGGTGAGACCTCGATGCGCGCGACATCGCCGTGCGCGCGTACGCGGACCTGTGCAAACCCGAGTGTGGCAAGTGCGCGTTCTGCCCGGGCGATGCACTCGAGCGCTTCGGGCGTAATGCGCGTGCGGTAGGGGATGCGGCTCGCCAGGCATGCGGCAGACGGCTTGTCCCAGGTGGGAAGCCCGAGCGCCCGCGACAGGTCGCGGATATCTTGCTTGCTAAAGCCCGCCTCGAGCAGCGGGCTTCGCACGCCGAGCTCGGCAAGCGCACGGTGCCCGGGGCGATAGTCGGCGTTGTCGTCGACATTGCTTCCGTCTGCCACATGCGCGATGCCATGCTCGAGGGCAATCGCGCCGATTCGCATGAAGACCGCCTGCTTGCACAGGTAACAGCGCTCGGGCGGATTGTCAGCGACCCCGGGAACCGCGAGGATGTCTGCCGCCGCGACGACATGGGCGATACCTTCCGTCACCGTCCAGGTGCGCGCCTGCTGCAAATCGTCATCGGACACGAACGCGCTTTGGACGGTAACAGCGAGCATATTGTCACCCAGCACGTCGTTTGCGACCTTGGCGAGAAGCGTCGAGTCGACCCCTCCCGAAAACGCGACCGCCACGCTCTCGAGCTCGGAGAGTAGTGCTTGCAGCTTGTCGTATTTGGCAGCCAGCTCGGGCTGCAGCGTGAGAGTTCCCGACACGGGTGACGTCCCTTCGGAAGAGTTGCCGTTCGTGCCGATGATTATATGCGTCCGAAAACAGAATTGGCGCACTGCCGCACACGGCGCGCAGGCAGTTTACAGGAAGATTCCCATACGCTCGAATGCGGGGACCGGATGCGCCGTCTCGCGAATCCGAAGCGGCACGCGCAGGGGCTTGACGCGGTCGAGCTCGTCGAGGTCGTCGGCGCTGATGTAGCGGCGCGCAGCGGGGTTTGAGATGAGCAAGACGTGCAGCATCACCTTGATGGGAACCGACAGCTCGTGGATTTCGAGGCTTTTGAGCTGCTGCCTGAAGCGCTCTTGCTTGGGAGAACGCGAGACAACGCGCGAGAGCCAACGGTAACAGGCGCGCGCATTCTCCATATCCCACTCGTAGGGATCGCCATAGATGTCTTTGGCCTCGCGGAACCCCGGCGTCGAAATCATTCGCCTCGCCCACTTCCCCGATATGAAGCGTCGTCATGACCGCATAAAATGTGCCTCTATTTTACGCCCCGATTGTGGAGATGCGTTGAAATCCGAAGGCAACAGGCACGCAAAGGCGCATGTCAACGGGGCATTCGGGGGGGGTGCGGGGTGACTTGTGGCGTCACGCATCGAATGCGGTTTGTGGCATGCGCCTTGTAGCGGGCTGGCGCTTATGCGAGCTGCTTGCCCGCGTCGGGCCCGGCGCAGGAGCTGTAGACCGCGGTGACGGTCATGTAGACGCCGCCCTTGGCCTTGACGGGCATGCCCATCTGCTCGAATGCCGCGTTGACCCACGCCGCCTGATCGGTGAACTCGGCGCCCTCGTTCACGTAGCGCGCCGTGCCGTAAATCTGATAGGCGGTACCCTTGTCCCAGAACAGGACCGACACCTTCTGATTGACCTTGAGGTTTGCGAGCGTCTTGTTGAAGAACTGATCGGACAGGTAGAGCGTCTCGTCGTCGACGATCTTCTTCATCGCGATGATGTTCGCATTGGGCTGGCCATCCGCGTTCGCCGTGCAAAACGCGACGTCCTTGACCTGATCGAAGAGCTCTTTCACTTCTTGTGGGATCTTTGCCATGGCACTACCTCCAAGCACGATGTTTCCGGCATCGACAAGTATACGTCCGAAAGACGAACCGAGAGGGCATAGACGTCATGCCATTTTTCATGGGCGCGGGCGAGAAGAGCCGTAGAATGGGCGGCACCTGCTATGCCGATGAAGGAGAGGGTGCGCGTGGGAAAGATGAACGACCGGCTGGAAGTGCCCCAGCCGCGGCTGGGGGCAGTGGGGTTGCTCGTCTTGCTCGTGCTGGGCTCGCTCACCGCGCCGCTCTCACTCGACATGTACACGCCCTCCATCCCGAACATGGCAAGCTACTTCAGCACGACCGACGACGTCGTGAATCTCACGCTCGTGGGTTACTACCTTTTCATGGCAGTCGGGCTGCTGATCTTTGGCCCCCTCTCCGACAAGTTCGGCCGCAGGCCGGTGCTCCTGGTGGGCCTTGCCTGCTATTGCCTGTCGAGCCTGGTATGCGCCGCATCGGTGAACATCTGGATGCTCATCGGCGCGCGCGTGGTCGAGGCGCTGAGCTCGGGCGCCATGAACGCGGTGTGCACCGCCGTCGTCAAAGACGCCATCAAGCCCGCCTACCGCGAACGCATGCTCGCCATCATCCAAATCATCTTCGTGATCGGCCCGGTTGCCGCACCGATCATCGGCGCCGGCATCCTCGTCGTCGCCAACTGGCGCGGGGTCTTTATCGTGCTCGCCGCCGTCTCCGCGCTCGAATTTCTCATGGCCCTGGCGTTCAAGGAGACCCTGCCTGCACAGGGGCGCGCGACGACGAGCCTGCCCGCGACGCTCGCCCGCCTGGGGCACGTGGCGAAAAACCGCGCTTTTCTGTTCTTCCTCCTGATAACCAGCGCCTGGGAAATCGGCTACATGGCGTATGTGTCGGTCGGCTCGTACATCTACATCGACTTCTTCGGCTTCAGCGCGCTCGGCTTCAGCCTGTTCTTCGCAACGGTGGCGCTGACGAACGCGCTCGGCCCCGCGGCATGGCTGAAGATCTCCAAGAACGTGACGCACCGCTTCTTCACCTCCCTTGCGATCGTCTGCACGATCGTCGTGGGCATCCTCATCCTTCTGGTGGGAAGGAGCAACGCGTTCGTCTTCTGCGGGCTGTTCCTGGTTTTCGCCTTCTTCGAATCCGCCGTGCGCCCGTACACGGTCAACATCCTGCTCGCGCAGCAGGATTCCGACATCGGCTCGGCATCCGCGCTCATCAACTGCACGCGCGTCTTTCTGGGCGCGGTGGGCATGTTCCTCGTCCTGCTGCCCGTCTTTGGCACGTACGTCGAGGCGACGGGCTGGATGATCGTCGCGCCGATGACGATTGCACTTGCCGGCTGGGTCGCCCTGCTGCGCTCGCGCCACGTCGTGCGCGGCCTGTAGCTGTCAGCTACAAAAGTTCTTGTGGCAAGCACCCCCCTTGCGCTACACTCCTAGCCGTTTACTACAGCACTACAGTTTGCTAAAGTCTACTGATATGAGAGGCTATACATGGCACAGGGCGAAGGCACAGTTGGAAAAGGCCAGCTCAAACGTAAGTTCGGCATGCGGGAGGCCGTCACCGTCGCAGCAGGCTCGGTCATCGGCGTCGGCTTGTTCACGACGGGCTCGAACGTCGTGGGCGACCTCGGTCCGTTCGTTATCTTCGCGACGCTCCTCGCGCTCATCGTGAGCATCTACCCCGCGCTGCTCTACGCCGAGATGGGCGCGTCGCTCCCCTACGCCGGCGGCACCTACCAGTTTGCATCGATGGGCATCGGGCGCTGGGCGGGCGTGCTCGCGGGCTGGAACTTCATCATCTCGCTCGTCGCGGTCAACGGCGGCGAGGCACTTGCATTCAGTTATTACTTCAAGACCATCTTCCTCGCGCTCGGCATAGAGCTGCCCATCTCCGACGTCATCCTCGCGGCAATCGTCGTCGCCGGGTTCACCGTGGTCAACGTGTTCGGGGTCGAGGTCTCGGGGCGCGTTCAGAACGCGGCGATGTTCTTCTTTTGGGGAGTTGCCGCAATCTGGTTTTTGACGATGATCCCCAACGTGAGCCTGCCGACCTTCGTCACGACGCCCGACTTCATCGACGCGAGCAATCCCCTTTCGTTCTTTGCCGCGATGTGCATGATCTGGTGGTGCTTCGCGGGGTTCGAGTCAGCCGTCTCGATGGGCGAAGAGATCAAGTACCCGCACGTCAACATCCCACGCGCGATGTTTTTGACCCCATTCGTCGTGTTCGCGGTCAACGCGCTGTTCCAGTGGTTCCTCGTCGGCATCACGCCCGTCGACTCGATGGCGATGCTCTCCGACGCCGACGCGCCGTTTGCCCAGGCGATGATGTCCGCCGGCATCATGGGCTTCCCGCTCGTCTTGCTGTGCATCGGTATCTCGCTCGGCGGCGATTTCTCGACCCTCAACGCGAGCGTGGCGACGACCGGCCGCTACCTGTTCGTCATGGCACGCGACGGTGCGGTGCCCAAGGTATTCGCGAAGACAAGCAAGCGCTTCAGCACGCCGTACGTCTCCGTCATCACGCTCGGCGTCGTGTCGATCGTCTTGATCCTCACCAACTCGCTCGACTACATCGCGAACCTCTCGTTGTTCGCCGACCTGTTCTACTACGTGATCGGCATCATCGCGGCGCTCTTCCTGCGCAAGCGTTTCCCCGAGCTCAAACGCGCGTACAAGGCGCCCGGTATCAAGATTGGCGCGCCGGTGAGCGCGGTCATCTACATCCTGATGATGACGCAGCTCGAGCCCGACGCCTTTACGACGGGGATCATCTGGTGCGCGATCGCGCTGGTCGTGTACGCGATCTGCTACAAGGTCTACGGCAAGCAGGGCGAGTTCACGCTCGACCTGGCCGCATCGGGCGCCAACGACGAGCCGCCGGCCGAGGAGCGCGCCAAGATGGACCGGGAGTACCTGGTCTGGAAGGTCGTCGTGGGCATCGCCTGCGTGCTCGCGCTCGTGCTCTTCGCCTTCCCCTACCTCGTCGTTTAAACTGACACCAGGGGCCGTGGGTATCGGTTCATTCGAGAGAGGACATGCGCATGGGAATCATGGACGCATTCAACGACGAAGAGGGCAAGATTAGCTACAGCAACGGCAAGTACCGTGTGATGCAGATCGTGCTCAGAGAAAAGTTCGTCGGCAAGGGCTCGAAAAACTTCCGCGAGATCGAGGACCTTTGCAACGAGCAGTACGCGCAGGGCTACCGGTTGCATACGTTTGCGCAATCGACCGCGAACTCCGCGGGCTTTGGCGGTGGCGACCGCACGGTGTGCAACCTCGTGTTCGAGCGAATCGACTGAGGCGCGCTAGCAGCAACGGCCTTTTTCAACGTTTGGTATGTTGCAAATCTCTACTGGGAATCCTGCATTGCCAATCAATGCAGCGTTTGAACTATATGTGATTTGAAGTATGTTGCAGAGTGCCCAACAACAAAAAGCTCTGATTGTGCCTTTTGCTGTCTAGAGAGGCTCCGGCGACGGCGTGCCGAGTTCGCCGAAGGGGTTCATGAGCCAGGGAAAACCATGGCGCTCGAGCGGGCGGCACAGCCCCTCCAGCTCGCGCGGCCACGCGTCATCCCCCTGCGCGAGAAAGCAGCGCGTCCCATCGGTTGCCATCAGCAACCACGACCCGCAGTCGCCTGCGCTCGCTTGAGCAGGCGAGTAAACGCCGGAGAGCCGCCATACCCCCTCTTCCACGAGCTCGTGGGCAAAGGCGCGCGCCTCGAGGTCGACCATGCTGAAATCGGTGTCCTCCGGCTCGATTTTGTGCCCTAGCCCGAGATAGCCCGCGCAGTGCGCCCCAAACCTGTTGCGCACGAAGCTGAGCCGAAAGCTGGAATCGGGCTCTTCCCACGTGCACGTGATTGAAAGCTGCTCGAAGTGCTCCAGCACACGGCGCCTCTGCGCATCGGTTGTTGCCGACGACAAGAACCGGGCAGGGGGCGCCGCGAGCTCCTCCCCGTCCCCATCCTCGTCGAACGAATGGCGAAAGAACCACGCGCCCGTGCAATCGTCTTGGCACGCAAGGCCGCGGGCGCCATCCGCCGCCTCGACCCACCGGGCGCCACGGTACTCGTATTCGCTTCTCTTGAGACTGCCCTGAGCCATGCACACCTTTCCGTCCGAATGCCTTGCGCATCAGTGTACCCGCATCCCGAGACACGATTCCTCATTTTGAAACGATGTCCACGGCCCCTCGGCTCGCTTTTTTCAGCGCGAGTCTTCGGGTTTAGACGATATGAGGGCCAGGGTGTGAAAAAGCCCCCTGGATGACGAACACGTGGATCGGAACGAAAATATGCTTGCCAGCAAAGTTCCGCCACAAGTCACAAGGAGGCTCTCATGCCATATCGTACCAGCATCGGTCTCGATGTCCATGCCCGCTCCGTATCCGCGTGCGCCCTCGACCACATCACCGGGGAGCTCTCACAACGATCCTTCGACCAGCCCGCCCCGCGAGAAATCGTAGACTGGGCTCTCGGGTTCGAGGGCCCAGTGCGCGCGGTCTATGAGACGGGTCCGACCGGGTTCTCTCTCGCCCGGGCGCTCAATGCGTCGGGGCTGGAGTGCCTTGTCGGCGCCACCTCGAAGATGCTCCGCCCCTCGGGTGATCGCGTGAAGAATGACCGCCGCGACGCCGTGCTGCTGGCACGGATGCTCTCCACAGGGAACATCCCCGCCGTCGCTATCCCCGACTCGGAGCAAGAGGCGGCCAAGGACCTCGTGCGGATGCGAGAGGACGCACGGGTGGCGCTCACCTCGGCGAAACTGCGCTTCACCCACTTTCTGCTCCGGAAGGGGCATGTCTACGAGAAAGGCAAGAAGACGTGGACCCACCTTTATACGAAGTGGATACGGACGTTGAAGTTCGACACGGCGCTGGACAAGGCGGTGTTCGACGAGCTGCTTGCCCAGGTGCTCGCCGCTACCGACAGGCGCGACCGCGTGCAGAAGCTCATAGAGCAAGAGGCCGCATCGAAACGATGGGCCCCGATGGTGGCGAGGCTCTCGTTGCTCAAAGGGATCTCCACCTACTCGGCCTTCGCGATAGCCGTCGAGATTGGGGGCTTCTCCCGGTTCCCCAACGCGCGCGCTTTCCAGTCCTACGTCGGCCTGCTTACCAGCGAGAACTCGTCTGGAGGAAAAGTCAGCACCGGCGGCGTTACCAAGACGGGCAACGCTCTTGTACGCAAGCTGCTCACGGAGGCGTCGTGGACCTACATGAGACCCCGCCTCCTCAACGCGACCGTAGCCTCAGAAAACGTGCCCCCGCAGGTGGTAGAGCATGCGCGCAAGGGCTGTCTTCGCCTCAGGAGACGTGCCGATCACCTGCGTTCCAGGGGTAAGAAGGGGTGCGTTGTCGTGACAGCGGTGTCTCGCGAGCTTGCGGGCTGGGTCTGGGCTATCGCCACAATGTAGATGTCACGCCGGGCGGGCGTAACCGAGCCGGGGAATCCGACTTCCAACTATCTGCAGCCCCTCGGGGCCATGCGCGTGATTAGACTTCTCGGACCACCCGAAACGGAAAGTCGTCATAACGGTTCCGACCCGCGAATATAAGACTCTCAACTTGCGTTAAACGAACACGCGCCGCCTGGTTGACAAAATAAAACGGGGTGATTCCTTCTTGGTGGAGGGGTCACCCCATTATTGCCTACTTGACAAAAAGACCTACATATAAGCTGGCAGCTGAGGAAATCGCCTTCCCGCTCTGAAAAAATTGTCCGCGCAACAGATAATCGCCAGGCGCCGCCTGGCCGGGATGAAGCAAGCGAGGGAGAGCCTATGTCAGACACGCAGCAAGCACCAGCTCCAAAGAAGAGCCACAAGAAACTCATCATCATCGTCATCGTGATTGTCGTCCTCGTCGCGCTGGTCGGGTCGTGCGCGAGCGGCGCCGGCAGCAAATCGGACAGCTCCAGCAACTCGGACGGCACCGCCTCGCAAAGCGCCCAGCAGGAACAAGACAGCACGAAGATCGACGCGGACAAGTTCGCGAAGATCGAAAACGGCATGACCTACGACGAGGTCGTGAGCATCATCGGCTCTGAGGGCTCCGAGCAGAGCACGAACGAGATCGGCGACGTCAAGACGACGACGTACGAGTGGGAATCTGACGGCTGGGGCGTCGCGACGATCACGTTCCAGAACGGCAAGGTCGCGAACAAGACCCAGTTCGGCGTGAACGACCAGTCTGCCGCGAAGGCCACGATGGACAAGTACAACCAGGTCAAGACGGGCATGGCCTATGACGAGGTCGTGGCGATCATGGGCGGCGACGGCGAGCTTTCGAGCGACACGAAGATCGCCGGCGTCTCGTCGAAGCTGTACCTGTGGGACGGCGAGGACATCGCTTCGAATTGCAGCATCACCTTCTCCGACGGAAAGGTAAGCTCGAAGAGCCAAATCGGACTCGACAAGTAGCAGCCGCGAGACAATATCAGCTGCGAAAAAAGACCCCGGAGGCAACTTGAACTGCCTTCGGGGTCTTTCTCGCATTGACGCAACGTCGGGTTACGCGGCTTTGCGCGCTGCCTTTGCCTCCTGAGCCTTGCGCAGCTCGGCGAGGTCGTAGACCTTGTAGTCGACAAGGTTCTGCTCGTCGATCTGGTCGATATGGGTGACCAGGTAGGTGAGCTCGAACCAAAGAGCCATCACCATCAAAAAGCACATCGCCAAAGTAAACATTACGACCTCCAACCCTTGTTGCGTTCATTTCGTCTGACGTAAATGTAGCCTCCCTCAGAAGGAGATGCCGTTACATCCCCTGCAACTGGTTTTGTTGCTTTTGCAACGTAATTATTCACGAACGGGAATGAATCAGCACCCTGGTGACATTTCCCAAACACGAACCGACGCCCACGCCCCCTTGTGCCAAAGCGACGAGGGAACATGCACGAGGTCGCACACGTTGACATCCGTATCGACCGCGGTTCGGGTACTCCCGCATATCGACAGATCTACCAGCAGATCCGCCACCAGATAGCGGCGGGCAGCATACCCGTCGGCGCCCTCATCCCCAAGATCCGCGACCTCGCCGCGAGCCTTGGCGTCGCCCGCGACACTGTCGAAGCGGCCTACCGCCAGCTCAGCCTGGAGGGCTACGCGCACGGGAAGCGGAGCATCGGCTACGTGGTCGAAGACCTCGATTTCTCGGTCCTCAGCTCGCAGCTGCCGGAGCAGGACCCCGCCCCCGCATCCGTCAGCCTGCCCGCCCGCCGCAAAAGCCCGCTCGGGGACAGCCTAGGATGCCGCTACGACTTCTCCTACGGCAACCGCGACTACCTCAAGATTCCCACGAACCTGCTGAAGACGTTTGCCGTCGAAGCGCTCGACGAGGAGATGATGCACCTGTTCATGAGCAGCCCGGAATGGGCGCGCTACGAGCGCACGACGGTCAACAGCTACCGCAGGCGCCACGACGCCCTTATCGCGAGCATACACGAATACCCGGGCGACAAGGTGCGCATCGTGGGCGCCGATGTGGGGCTCCACATCCTGCTGGGCGATGGCGAGAAACGCGACCAGTCCGAGCTCATCAACCTCGCGCGCGTGCACGACGTGCGCGTCTACGGCACCAACCGCTATTGGGTGGGAAACGCCCGCCCCATGCGCAGCTTCGTGCTGGTCGGATTCTCGCAGATCCGCGAGGAGGACACCCCCGAGGGGATACGGCGCCTCGGGGAGGCCTGGCACGGTTGACGTGCAACGGCGCCGCAGCCGCCCGCGGGCATGCGCCCGTGAAAACGAGAGAGCCCCAGCATCCGGAAGGGGGAGGGACGCTGGGGCGAAGAGAGAGGAAGTTAGTCTTTACTAACTGACACGTACTATAGCGTATTTGTTAGCCAATGCAAACTCTTTTCGCGATTTTTCTCAGATTCTTTTTGCGGCATGCCGACCTGCCGCGCCACGCTTTTTGCAGCGCGAAGTTTTCGCAGATCGGGCACATGCCCACCCCGCGCCCCATGGCGCAAGCCACCTGGCTCACGTCCATTTTTCGCCTCGCAGCGCGTCGTAACGCGATACTATTACTATCGCAGTCACAACATCGAGCAAATGGAGCATAAACGTGGAACGCAACGACATCTTTGACGGCACAGGCACACAAGGTCCCGCGGAGACGAGCGCAGAGGACCTCGTCGCGCAGATCATCGCCGAGGAGACCGCCGCCCGAGGAGATGCCAAAACGCCAGCCACCGCCTCCGAGCCCTCTCCCGCCTCCGGGCAGGAAGGCGACGAGGACGCCCCCTCGCACGAGCCCGCGCGCATCGACATCGGCGAGGCGCTCAAGCGCACGGCCATCCTGCTCGACGCCATCGAGCAGTCTGGAAACGACCTCAACGCAATCACCGACGCCAATGTCGACGAAGACGAGTTCGACAAGATCGTGGCCACGGCACGCGAGCGCGAGCAGTGGAACCCGGGCGTCTTCGCCGGCGAAGAGCAGGCATTCACCACCTTTCACCTGGTAGAAGACGAAGAGATCCGCGCGGAGGCCCACAAGCAGGTCATGTTCTACTGGCGCCGCGCGAAGACGTCCAGCAAAGTCGCCACCGCGCTGTTTGCCACGTACCGCTCTGCGGTCGTGAGCGCGCTCGAGAAAGACGAGCCCGTCGACAACGGCGACTACAAGAAGAAGCTCTCCGAAATCCTGGGTGTCGTGACCGCGCTTTCCGAAGAGCACGACCAGATCGTCTCGCTCGCGCAAGATGCCCAGGCCGGAGACCACGAGCGCGCCAACGCCCGCTACCACGAGCAGGTGGACCCGCTCGTCGAGACGTTCGACGAGCGCCTTGCCCAGTACGCCAAGACGAGCAAGATCCGCTTCAAGAAGCGCAAGGCGGCACTTGCGGGCATGCGCGACGCGCTTTCCCGTATCAACGAGGCGAACAAGGTCTTTGAGCACTACGATTTCATCGAGTTCGTCACGCGCGAGCTCCCCGAAGGCTAGCCGACCCGCAAGCGAGCTGCCGCAGACACCATAAGGACCATCTCCATGTCAGCACATGCATCAGATGCCGAGGCGCAGACCCATCGCGCGCACTTCGGCGCAATACTCGCCGTATACCTTCTCGGCCTGACCATCGGCGGCCTTTACGTCGGCATGGTCTCCCCCGTGCGCACCGTCGTGCAGCTTGGCTTTGGCGTCGATGATTCCACGGGCATCTGGATGATCAACATCTACACGCTGTTCTACGCGGCGCTCATCCCGATCATCGGCAAGCTCGCCGACCGCCACGGCCGCAAGCTCGTCTTTACCGTCTGCGTTGCCATCTTTGCCGCAGGCTCGCTCATCTGCGGCCTTTCCGAGCACTTCGGCGGATTTGGGATCCTGCTCGCCGGACGCGTCGTCCAGGCTGCCGGCGCGGGCGGCATGATCCCCGTCGCAAACGCCGAGATG
>OLRR01000783.1_pt1 | contig 23102 bp, 12 predicted proteins | sample 1671941 | NCBI WGS metagenome assembly OLRR01 (sample SAMEA3136628, study PRJEB25190) | human gut metagenome
AAAGGGGGTGCAGGGGGAAAACCAGGACTAGCGCAACTTCGATGGTTTTCCCCCTGCTATTTCTCTGTGGCTTTTCAAAGCCCCCTGCAAAAATTTGACATAATCTTTAAATAAAGTTATACTATTTTACATACTATAACATCTTAAACCTGGCTTCCACTCCAGGAGGGGAGTTTCACATTTTAGGAGGAGATATTTCAATGATGTACACCGTAGGTGAAATGGCAAAGCTTCTGAACATCCCCGGGTCCACGCTCCGATATTATGACAAGGAAGGGCTTCTTCCCTTCGTGGAGCGTTCTTCCGGCGGCATCCGCATGTTTCAGGAGAAGGATTACGAATGGCTGAAGGTCATCAGCTGCCTGAAAAAGGCCGGCATGTCCTTAAAGGATATCCGGGAATACATCAACCTGGCCATGCAGGGCGACGACACCATCGACGAACGCCTGGCCCTTTTCGAGAAGCAGAGAAAAAATCTGGAAACCCAGATGGCGGAGCTTCAGCACACCATGGACGTTCTGAATTTCAAATGCTGGTTCTATGAGACCGCAAAAAAAGCCGGGACCACTCTCGTTCCCCAGTGCATGGAAGCAGAAGAGATCCCGGAAGAATTTCAGAAAATCCGCGAGGAACTTCACTGCAAACCCGAATGTAACTAAACCTAGAAAAGCCCGCCCTGCTTAGCAGTTGTCAAATACACTCGCACAAGTGCGTGCATTTTCCCTGTTACCACAGCAAAAAGCCCTCATGGAGCACTATCAACCAGCTCCGAAAGGGCTTCTTTCTTCCAATTTTCCCAATACATAACAGTTCCGGCCTTTTTTCTTGGCTTCGTAAAGAAGCTGATCGGCCTTCGCGTATACATCCTCGATATTCTGTCTGTACGCAGAGCGGCAGCCGCCGATGCTGCAGGTCAGGTTATCAATAGAAGGAAGCGCACCGGAAAAACAGCTCCCAGAATCGTTGACTCTGTCGGCCCCAGAATGCACGCCCCGATGAGAAGCAACTTCGTTTTATTTTTCCGGTGAAATGATATATTTGCCTTTGGCGCGAAGTTCCGGATTGCTTAAGATATCTGCCAGCTCGTCAAGATCTGCCACCTCGTATACCATGCTACTCACGTCCAGGCGGCCGGAATCAATCAGATCCAGCGCTCTCTTCTGGGTATAGGGGTTAATATAGGAAGCCTTCAGCACCAGCTCTTTCCTGAAGATTTCAAAAGGTTTCACGGAAATGGTCTCGTCCGGTTTGGTAAGGCCAAACATCATGACAACCGCCTTATTTCCCGCAATGTCGATGGCCTGCTCAATGGTAGACGGGCGGCCGACGCACTCGATAACCGTGTTGACCCAGGTCATGCCTTCCTCTTTCAGACGGGCTTTCACATCCTCGTGTATCGGATCGATGCAGATATCAGCACCGAGCTTCTTTCCGACCTCGCGTTTGCTCTCCACCGGCTCCAGAAGGGCTACCTTTGCGGCTCCTGCCAGCCTCGACAGCTGGAGCATCAGAAGGCCGATCATGCCTCCGCCGATCACCACCACCTGATGGCCCGGGCGGATTTCACACATATCCATACCATGAAGACAGCAGGCAACAGGCTCCGTCATAGCTCCCTGCTCAAAGGAAGTGTTGTCACCCAGCTTGTAAACCTGACGCTCATTCACCGCGCAATACTCCGCAAAACCGCCGTTTACCGTTGTGCCATAACCGATCATATGCTCACAGTAATGCACCACGCCGTTTCTACAGGGCTCACAGGCTCCGCAGTAGCAGTTCGGATCGATGCAGACACGATCTCCTGCCTTATAATTTGTCACCTCAGAACCAACCTCTGCGATTACACCTGAAAACTCATGTCCCAGAATCGTCGGCGGCGTCACCTCCGCTGCTCCCTTGTCCCCTTCATAAATATGGACATCTGTTCCACACACACCGCAGGCCTTCACCTGGATCAGAACATCTTTCGGTCCGACTTTCGGCATTTCATGCTCTTCCACTCTCAGATCATGCTTCCCGTAAAATACTGCACTTTTCATTTATTATCCCTCTCGAAAAAATAGGTGTTTTAACTGTAGATACGTTCAGTATATTCTTTATTTTTGGTTCTGTCCAGTTGGAAATTTTCCATGCAAAAAGGCTATTCCCTACTGATATAGAGGATAGCCTTTGTTTGCAAAAATCAACACTTTATTTTCTACACACAAGAACCTCTCCGGCTTTCACGTTTTTCACCGTGCAGAGTTTTCCTTCCCGTATAAGGTTCACTTTGCCTGTGCTGCTCGTCACCTTCACTCCGTCTTCTTCTGCGATAAACCGGAAATCTCCATCGGCCTTCATTTCCCAGATGCAGATGTCGTCTCCGACCCGTTTTTCCTCTGCTGCTCCGTTGGAAATGTATTTGTTGATCAGGCCTACCATTGTGAATTTTCCGGTGGCAGGAATCAGCTGATACAGATTTGCCTCACCCGGCTTGATCTCATAGGTAAAACCGTCATATTTATCGACTGCCTTTTTCTTATGGTCGTAAACATACCATTCTTTTCCGTTCTCCGTTCCCGGAAGGTCTTTTAAGAGAATCTCATCCTTAACGGCTTTTAGGGAAGAGCGGTCAAGGAAGGCCGCAACATAAATATGATCTCCATATTTATTGTAAATTTTCAAAGGCTTCTCTTTCATGACATTTCCGGCAGTCAGGCAGTCCAGGGTCGGTCTTCCCACATCCTGGCAGCGAATGATCGTACCATCGTTAAAAATCACAGGCCAGAGCTTTTCCGGATCTGTTTTTCCGAGGCCGTCGCTGATATACAGCGGGCCGCCGCTGATCACGCGGAGAAGGATGCTCTGCTCCACATCCTCATGCTCCGACCAGACCATATCCCAATCTCCCCAGTAGAAACAGCCGTGATAAACGGAATCATAGGCGTTCTGCAGCGCATGCTCCATAAAGCTTCCGGGCACCATCGGCGTATAGTCATCGCTGTTTCTTGAGAGCGCCGCGCTCTGCCGGTTCCAGATATCCTCCGGCGCCATTCCCATACAGTTGATAAGATTTCCGTTAAAATGCAGATCTGCAGAGGCTTCCAGTCCCGTATGAACCGCTTTTGCCGCCTCTCCGTAAGAGACCGTACCCTGGGTCATAATGGAAAAAGAACTCTGGCTGTCCACCTTGATAAAGTCCACGCCCGCATTTTTGAGAAAAGCATGCCACTGATTCCAGAAACCGAAGACCGCGTCTGCCTGCGGCTTTACCGTGATCTCTCCATTGGGATAGGTTGTAAGAAAAGCCGCATTCTCTTTCTCTGCCTGAGATCCTGGAAGGATTCCATTCCAGTATCCCTTTATGGCCTGCCATACGCCGACATATTTCATCTTGTAGGCTTCTTTCAGCATGCTGACCGTCTCTTTAATGCCTCCCGGAAACTTTACCGGGTCCGCCTCAAAGCTTTTCAGCATCTGACCTTCGGAATCGGACCAGCCGTCATCGATCAGCACCCACTGAACGGGCACTTCCTTTTCTTTCAGCTCTTTCACCTTATCAACGACGGCATCCATATTTACGCTCTGACCGAGAGAATCCCAGGAACACCAGCCCAGTTTTCTGAGGATTTCCGGAAATTCCTTCTCTCTGCGAAGCTTTAAGTTCTTTCCGGAGAGCTTCAGGGCCCATTTTACAGCCTCTTCCGTCACTGCATAAGGGTCCTTGCCCGCTCCGCAGATCAGGGCCACATCCTGCATTTTCCGCTTTCCGGCACAGTTGGAAGAGAGTGTCAGCCGAAGACCTTTTTCCCAGCCAACGAGATCCGCCCGGTTCTCCTTCCCGCTGACAGCCAAGAATACCAGATAATCCTCCGGTCTTTTGAAAATGACCAGCTGGCTCTGCTCCGGAATTTCCGAAAAAACAGTACCGAAAGCAGGACGAATCCACCATTCCTTATGCTGATAAATGGAAACAAAGGGATAACCTTCGGAAAGCTTAAGATCGATCTCCACTCCGTTTCTGTCTGCAAAGGCCTTCTGGTAGCCAAAGGCCGGCGCCTGGGTCTGAATTTCCGCATCGATGCAGACTGCCGTCAGCTCGTCCTGCTCGGAAATCTTCGAAGAAACCGCATATGCTTCTGGTTTACCAGTTACGGAATGGACACTTCCATCCCGCAGCCTTACTTTTTTCTCACAGATTTCAAAGTACTTATTCATGGCTCACCCCGTTCAGTTTTTCCAGAAGCTCAGTCAGCTGCTGCTCGGAAAATCTTCCTTTTGTGAAAGTCACCAGTGTTTTCAGCGGGAAATCGCAGATCACGCGGAAAGCGAAATCCGTCGGCCGGTCTCCCAGGCTGAAATCAATTCCGGACTCTCTCTCAAAATAATCCATCATCTCACGGGCAATCTCTCTAGTCGGTTCATAGTAATAGATCTCCCCGAAGGTGGAATTTCTGTAAAAATGCTTTTTGACAATCGCTGTGGAAGTCACCTCGATGGCAGCCTTCAGGCGGATATCCTCGCTGGAAGCTCCCACCAGGATCTCAAAGCGTCCGCTCTGAACCAGGAAATCCTTCGCTTCCACATCATAATAAGCGAAGCTTCTCTTATCCAGTTCAAAAACAGCTTCCTTCTCCTCGCCCGGCTCCAGAGAAAGCTTCTGGAAACCTTTCAGCTCCTTATAGGGGCGGACGATATCGGTCTGGCAGTCATGGATATAGAGCTCGACAACCTCTTTTCCGGCAACCGCTCCCGTATTTTTCACTTTCACTCTCACCGTTGCTTTTTCCTGATCTGTCATGCTCTCCCGGTCTACAGTAATCTCCTCGTAGGAGAAATCCGTATAGCTGAGACCATGGCCAAAGCAGAACAGCGGTTTCACCTTGCAGGTATCATAGTAGCGGTAACCGACGAAGATTCCTTCCCGGTATTCCACATGATAGCCTTCGCCCGGGAAATTTAAAAAGCAGGGAGTATCTTCCAGTCGCTGCGGGAAGGTCTCTGCCAGTTTACCGCTGGGATTGGTCTTTCCATAGAGCACCTTTGCAAGGGCTTCGGCTCCTGCCTGTCCCAGAAGATAACCCTCGACAATGGCTTTTACCTGGGGTTCAAAGGGCATTACCACAGGGGCTCCGTTGCTCAGAACCACGATGATATTTTTGTTATGTTTCGCCACTTCTTCGATCAGCTGGATCTGGGCTCCCGGAATGTTCAGATGCTCACGGTCCATTCCTTCCGTCTCATAGACTTCCGGAAGACCGGCACAGATAACGACCTTGTCCGCTCTGGAAGCTGCCTCAACGGCTTCAGCGAGCAGGTTCGCATCGCACTCCTCCGCCGCGCAGGCAAAGCCTTTGACATACTCCACATTTCCCAGCTTTTTCAGCTCTTCCAGCGGCTTATCGAGGAAGGTGGTATTGATATGAGAGCTTCCGCCTCCCTGAAACCGCGGTTTCTCCGCAAATTCACCGATGACGACTACCTTGTCCTCCGCTTTTAAAGGAAGAACCTTATCTTCATTTTTCAATAGAACGATGCATTCCTCGGCAATCTCCTCGGCAATCCGATGATTTTTCTCATAGGAAACCGGCTCTGCCTCTCCTGCTGCATGGAGTTTTTCCCGCAGCTCCAGAAGGCGTCTTACTGCTCTGTCCACATATTCCACTGGAAGGCTTCCGTCTTTCACGGCAGCTTCCACCTTGCTGTCATTGACCGTACCTGAGGAGGGCATCTCCAGATCCTGTCCAGCAATCAGTCCTTTTACTCTGTCATTTGCTGCGCCCCAGTCTGTGACAACCAGGCCGTCATAGCCCCATTCCTCCCGGAGAATATCGTTCAGCAGATATTTGTTCTCGGAACCAAACTCTCCGTTCAGGCGGTTATAAGCGCACATAACAGTCCAGGGTTTTCCTTCTTTCACCGCGGTCTCGAAGCTGGTGAGGTAAATCTCCCGCAGCGTTCTCTCGTCAACGGTCGCGTTCAGAGTCAGTCGCTTGGTCTCCTGGTTGTTTACGGCAAAATGTTTCAGGGATGCTCCCACGCCCTTACTCTGCACGCCTTTGATATGCTGTGCTGCCAGGTTGGAGGCCAGATAGGGGTCCTCTGAAAAATACTCAAAGTTTCTTCCGCAGAGGGGAGAACGCTTGATATTATTGCCCGGTCCGAGAATTACTGCAACATTCTCTGCCCGGCACTCGGAAGCCAGGGCCTCTCCCATTTTATAGACGATTTCCCGGTTCCAGGAAGAACCCAGAGCGCAGGCCGGCGGGAAACAGGTGGCAGGTACGCTCACATTCATTCCCAGATGATCCGGTTTATCACTCTGTTTTCTCAGTCCGTGAGGGCCGTCGGTCATCAGCATTTTTTCAATTCCAAGTCTTGGAATGCTCTGAGAGTCGTTGAAGGTCTCGCCGGACAGCAGAGAGCATTTTTCCTCCAGAGTCAGTTCTTTTAATAATTCATCTACACTTTGTCCCATATTACAAATCCTCCAGCAATACTGCCTGATAGGGCAGAAGTTCTATCGTTTTTCCCTTCTTTTCCAGGCAGCTGTGATTATTCAGCAAAACCCTGAAAGCCTTCGGAAGCTCGATCCGACAGCTCTCGTTCTGATTATTACAGATGACACGAAGACTCTGAGAGTCATTGCTTCGCGTATAGGCAAAAATTCCCTTTTGCTCTCTCTGAAACGGGGTGATTTTTCCTGTCGCCAGCACCTCACTGTATTCTTCGCTTCGTTTCAGTGCAATCATTTTTTTATAGAAAGAAAGGAGAGAATTTTTGTCTTCTCTTTCTTTTTCCACATTGATTTCTTTATGGTCCGGATTGACCGGAAGCCAGGGCGTTCCTTTGGTGAAACCGCCATTTTTTCCGCTGTTCCAGGGCATCGGGTATCTCGCATTATCCCGGCTTCCCTTCTGCGCGATCTTTAAGGCCTCCGCTTCCGTGAAGCCATACTCTCTTGCAAGTTCATACTGATTATGCGTGGAGCAGTCATCGTAATCTTTCAGCTCAGGAAAGGCAAAATTTCGCATTCCCAGCTCCTGACCCTGATAAATAAACGGAGTTCCCCAGAGATAGAGATACATCATTCCCAGCATGGAAAAACCGTAGAAATTTTTCCCTTCCTCTCTCAGAAGCCGGTCCGCCGCTCTGGGTATATCATGGCATTCCAGAAACGTAGCGATCCACATATCCGGGCAGAGCACCGTCTGGGAATTTAAAAGCTGGTCCCGCAGTTCATCTGGGTCCCACTCTTCTTCCTCGAACCAGAAGTAGTTCGGCGCTTTTCTTCCGAGGCTTAAATGGGATACTTCAAAAATGCAGGAAAAGTACCCATTTTTCAGAGATATAAAATTCTGCATGGAGTGAACGTCCGCATCTTCCATCTCGCCGATGACAAAATAATCACCTTTTCCATAAGTCTTTTCTTTCATCTCTTTCAGAAAAGCTTCCAGTCCCGGCTGATTCAGGGTTCCGTGTTTCACAGAAACCAGACCGTCCGGTCCGTCTGCCGGAAAAGAGGGCAGCCCTTCTTTTTTCTTCATATATGTAACCGCATCCAGCCGGAAACCGCTGACTCCCAAGTCCAGCCAGTAATTCATCATGCGGTACATTTCTTCTCTGAGCCGGGGATTGTCCCAGTTCAGATCCACCTGTTCTTTTGTAAAAAGATGAAGATAATAGTATTCGCTTCCCGGAATCTTTTCCCAGGCGCTTCCCCCGAAGATGGAGCGCCAGTTATTCGGAGGATTTTCGCCTTCTCCTTTTCTCAGGAAAAAATAATCCGCGTATTCACCCTCGGGATCCTTCAAAACCTGCTGAAACCACTCATGCTGATCCGAACAGTGATTTAAAACCATATCCATAATCACATGGATGCCCCGTTTGTCCGCCTCATGAATGAGCTCCTTCATATCCTCCGTCGTTCCAAACATCGGATCAATCTCATAATAATCGGATACATCATATCCATTATCTTTCATCGGAGATTTGCATATCGGATTCAGATACAGAAGATCCGTTCCCAGTTCCTGAATGTAGTCCAGCTTCTGGATAATCCCTCTTAAATCTCCTATTCCATCTCCATCGGAATCATAAAAACTTTTGGGATACACCTGATAGGCGATCGATTTCTGCCACCACTTTAAGTCTTGCTTCATTTTTACGTTCCTTTCCTTTTTATGCCCTTATACATGTAGTGGTGATCAGAAAAATCTGATCACCACCTCAGGTTTACATCTTCACAGCACCCTCAGATACACCAGCAACAATGTATTTCTGAAGGAAAATGTACAAGATAATAATCGGTATGATTGTAACAAATACAGCCGGGAAAATTAACTCCCACGGGTTTCCGTACTGTCCGGAAGTCAGCTTTGCGAAATAAAGCTCCAGCGTCAGTGTCTTGGATCCTGTCTTGTTTCCGATTACAAGGAAAGGAAGAAGGTAGTCATTCCAGATCCACATACCATTTAATACGATCACGGTAACGGTGGTTCCCTTTAACAGCGGGAATACGACCTTGAAGAACATCTGAAACAGGTTTGCTCCATCCAGCACTGCCGCTTCTTCCAGAGAGGCAGGTACGCTCTTGATAAAGCCATGATACAGGAAGACGGACATGCTCAGTCCGAAACCGCCGTACATGAGGATCAGTCCCTGTACGTTTTTCAGTCCCATTTTTTCAAACACGCTCAGGAGCGGGTACATCAGAGACTGGAACGGTACCAGCATAGCTGCGGTAAAGCAGAGGAACACGATGTTGGAAAGGATGGTTTTACTTCTCACCATTGCCCATGCGGCAAACGAGGAAACGATTACCAGAAGCAGGATGGAGAAAAAAGTAATAATAAAGGTCAGTCCCAGAGCTTTTCCAAAGTTGATTGCTTCCATTGCTGTCTTGATATACTGGAGAGTCCAGTGTTCCGGAAGCGCTACCGGCGAAGCAATGATTTCATTGTTTGACTTAAACGCATTTACAAACAGGAACAACAAAGGAGCCAGTGTGTAAAGAGCCAGAATGATCAGAATAAGGTGACGTACTGCTTCTCCCAGTACATGTCTGTTTTTCATTGACATTACATCTCAACCTCCTTCTTTTTGGTAACTACTACCTGAGTCAGGGTAACAGCCGCGATCAGCAGGAAGAAAATAACTGCCTGGGCCTGAGCCAGACCGTAATCCGGCGGGTTGGTATCTTTCGTGGTTCTTAAGATCTGCATAGCCAGAAGACGGGTATTGAAGTTACCATCTGTCAGGGCTACGTTGGGGTCCAGCAACATGAAGCATTTGGACAGAGTCAGGAAAAATACGATGGTGAAGGACGGCATCAGCATCGGGATCGTGATATAACGGAATCTCTGGAATACGTTTGCACCGTCGATAGCAGCCGCCTCGGAGAGATCGGTCGGAATGTTGTTCAGACCTGTCGTATAAATCAGCATCATGTATCCGGCCATCTGCCAGGTAACAAGGATTGCCAGTGCAATCATTGCTTTGTAACGATCCTGGAGCATGTTGCAGAAAAACGGAATGTTGATGATTCCATCTTTGTTGAAAATCAGCTGAGAGAAAACGATCTCAAAAATGAACTGCCAGATATAACCAAGAGCTAAGCCGCCCAGAAGGTTCGGCATAAAGTAAATAGTACGATAAGCACCGGCTCCCTTATGAACGGATGTTGCCAGCAGTGCCATGATCAGAGAAACAATATTCAATGCAATCACAGCAATTACGGTAAACTCCAGTGTATATACAAAGGAATCTCTGAATTTGGAAGATTTAAACACTTTGATATAGTTCTGAAATCCTACAAAAGCATCATAGAAATGATCTCCTCCGGCAAAGTAAGTTCCTCTCCACCCGCAGAAAGAATAGATTACGCCAATTCCAAAGGGGATCAGAATTACCATGATAAACAGGATCATAGCCGGAAGTAAAAGCGGTACCAGCCGCTTACGATAATATTTATCCATACTTACCACCATTCTGCTGCACTGGCAGCGTTTCTTCGGATTCATATAGAGGGTGTGCGGTATTCCACACACCCTCTATGGATCAATCTTTTTTCTTTTCTTTTTATAAACCTGCTGCTTCGCTCCAGCTGCTTACGATGAAATCAGCGATATCGGAGTAAGCGGTTTCCGGCCACTCAGCGGTGTTTACATAGTTCTCAAGGAGATGAGCACCTAAAGTATATGTAGCGTAGCTAGCCGGCATACCTGCGTATGCATTGGTGATGGTCTTGCCCTCTTTTACATAGGAAAGAATGCTGTCGCCCAGGCTGTATCCAGCGCTGGTAACATCCGGATCTGCATTGTACGGGATGAAGGAGCACTCTTCGATGACATATTTCATACCGGTCTCAGAGGTGTTCAGCCATACCAGGAATTTCTCTGCTGCTTCTTTTTCTTCATCGCTACATTTTGCGTTGATGCAGTAGTACTGAGGTACGAATACCGGGATGGAGGTGTTCATCTGCTCTGCAGTGATACCAGAGGTAAGATCCTCATCGGTAACATCCAGTTTGATCGGCAGGAAGGTCATGTAATCAGCGATATCTGCGTTTGCGTTGGTAATATTGGTGTAGCACCAGTTACCCTGTTTGATAAATACGGTCTCGCCATTTGCGAAGCTTGCTACTGCCTGATCATAACCGTTGGTTGTCTGGTTGATGAGCTCCGGTCCTCTTTCGGTCTGTGCATGAGAGGTCAGGAGGTCAAGAAGTTTTGCATATGCTTCCCAAACCGGTTTTCCAGCTTCCAGCTGCTCGGTGGTTGCTTCTGCTGCTGCAACGGAGTCAGAGAAAACGCCGTCTACTGCTACGTTTACCAGGTGGTCGCCGTAGGTCCATTTCTCAGAACCAGCTACTGCAATGACACCTTTCAGTTTGGAGGTGATATCGTTTTTCTCTGCAAAGGAGAAGGTGCTTCCGCTTAAGGTGATGTCATCTGCGGTTCCATCGGTGATGTACTGCTGCATTGCATTGATCATTGCCTCAAACTCTGCATAAGAAGCAGTCTTGTAAGCTTCGATAAATGCATCGGTATTGTCCTCACCGAACATAGCGCCGATTACTCTGGTATCTACAATGTAGCCATATCCCTCGATGTTAAGGGGTACGCCGTAGTTTGTCTCACCGTCTCTGGTCAGATAGAAGTTCTCCGGAATAGCATCTGCAAGAGCTTTGAACTCCTCGTTGGTAGCATCGCTGAGAGGCATTGCATATCCGCCCTCCTGATACTCAACGAGCTTCTGTGCATCCTGTACACCGAAGATTGCCGGCATATGATCGGACTGAAGATCTGCTCTTAAAGCCTCGGAACTGTCAGTACCGGAACCAAGAGTAAACAGTTTTATGGTTACTCCAGTTTCCTCTTTGTAGGCATCTACTGCTGCCTGCATGGCATCTGCATCTTCACCTTTGATATTGAAAAAGTAAAAATCATAATCGTCATCGGAAGCACTAACTCCCATACCCATGGTTGTGGTAGCCAGAACTCCTGCCAGCATCATTGCTGCAAATTTCTTCATTTTCATAATTGCCTCCTGTTTTCCTGACTGACGGATCTCTTGGGATTCGGTCAGATCCTGTTCCATTCGTATCGCGGTTGATCGAATATTTTCACGATTTCGGTGTGGGCGCCTCACACCTTGTTTACGAAACAGAGTATAATATATGATTCGCTGTATGTCAACCCGTTGACATATTTTTCGTACACTTTAATAATTTTAAACACCATTTTTCTGGCATATTGCACATAAAATTACTGTCTGAGCCTTACACTCTCTTTGAAAATCCGGTTTTGGGGTAAAAAAAGCTGAAGTTTTCAACTTTTCAGGGTTGAAAACCTCAGCCAGATATCTTTTTTTACTTATGCTGTCTCTCTGATGACCAGAGTCACCGGCAGCAAAACCTTCGCCGCGATCTTTCTGCCATTGCAGAGGCGGTCCACAGATTCAATAGCCTTTTCCGCCATTTCCCGGATCGGCTGGTGGACGGTGGTAAGCGGAGGCCAGGAAAGCTCCGCCAGCTGCGCGTCGTCATAACCCACGATCCGGACTTGTCCCGGTATATCAATTCCCTTTCTGTGGCAGATCTGAATCGTCTGAAGAGCCATCGCATCTCCATTGCAGAAAATTCCGTCCGCATCCGGATTCTTTTCCAGAACCTCCAGGATCGTTTTATGGTAGTCCAGACGTTTATGCTCTTCCCAGGTCGCACAGTATTCTTTTACCTGCATTCCCATCTGCTCGCCCTGTCTTCTGAAGCTGATTCCACGGCTGTCACTCTGCATCCCGGTCCAGTGACCCGGGTTTAAATACAGAAGCTTCCGGCAGCCCTGCCTGTAGAGATGTTCCGCTACCATTTTTCCGCCTGCTTCATTGTCACAGACAATGCTTTCCGCAGCATAGGAGATTTCCCGCTCCAGAGAAATAATCGGTACGCTGACACTTGCGAATTTATCAATGTTTACCGCATCTGTACAAAGGATAATTCCCGCAACCCTGTGGCGCTTGCATATTTCCAGATATTCCTCCTCCTTGGCAGCATACGCTTTGGAACAGAATACATAAAGAATATAGCCCTTTTTATCCGCTTCCAGTTCCAGATAATTCAGAAGTCTCGAAAAAAACGGCTGATCGATATAGGGCATGATTACCCCGATACTCTTTGATGACTGCTTTGACAGAGATCTCGCGATCTCATTCGGCTGATAGTTCAGCTTCTTCATGGCAGCCTGAATCTTTTCATGTGCTTCACTGCTGATATACCCGCGGTTATTCAATGCTCTGGAAACCGTCGTCACCGACAGCCCGCACTCCTTTGCAACATCCTTTAGCGTACTCATCTGGTAAAATCTCCTTCGTTGTTTTCTATATCAGAAAACGATCAGAAAACGTCCTAGCTCCCAATATTAAGACAATTTTAACATGGGATGGGATTTTTTTCAATTTAAAGATATTGCAAAGGAGGGCGCAGGGGGAAAACCAGGACTGGCGCAACTCCGATGGTTTTCCCCCTGCATTTTCCCATAGCTTTTCAAAGCCTAAAGATTGGTGTATCCCATCAGAGATCTGTCGACTGCTTCTGCGGCCATCCGCCCTTCGCGAATGGCCCAGACCACCAGCGACTGCCCCCTATGCACATCCCCCGCCGCAAACACGCCGGATACGCTGCTCTCATAACTCTCGGGAGCGGTCTCCACATTGGTCCTTCCATTGACTTTCACCTTGAAGGCCTCCGTCACATACGCCTGGCTTCCCAGGAATCCTGCCGCAATAAGCACCAGTCCCACTTCAATGACTTTCTCGGTTCCTTCCACCGGAACCATATTCATCCTTCCAGTCTTCTCATCCTTGACAGGTTTCAGGCTCACGATCTTCGCCTGTTTGACTGCACCCTTCTCATCCTTGATAAACTCCGTCACCGTAGTCTGATAAATCCGGGGATCATGGCCGAAGACGGCGATGGCTTCTTCCTGGCCGTAATCGGTTTTCAGGACTCTGGGCCACTGGGGCCAGGGGTTGGAGGGAGTTCTGGTCTCGCTGGGTTTGGGCATCATCTCCAGCTGGGTCACGGATTTTGCTCCCAGACGGATGCTGGTTCCCACACAGTCATTTCCGGTGTCGCCTCCTCCGATGACAAGCACATGCTTGCCTTCCGCAAGGCTTCGTACCTCTTTGGAAACCTGCTCTTTTTCGCCGGAATCCAGAAGGCTCTTCGTCACTTTGGAGAGAAAATCCACAGCAAAGAAAATATTTTTCGCGTCTCTTCCCGGCACCTTGATATCTCTCGGATTGGAAGCCCCGCAGGCCAGGATTACCCGGTCAAAATTCTTCGTCAGCTCTTCCGCCTTGATGTCTTTTCCTACATCCACGCCGGTGACAAACTTCACACCTTCCTCTTCCATCAGATGAATCCGACGGTCCAGCACGCTCTTTTCCAGCTTCATGTTCGGGATGCCGTAGCGGAGCAGGCCGCCGATCCGGTCGTGCCGCTCGTAGACCGTCACCTCATGGCCGCGGCGGTTCAGCTGCATGGCAGCAGCCAGTCCCGAAGGACCGCTTCCCACAATGGCAACTCTTTTTCCTGTGCGTACCTTGGGCGGCTCCGGCTGTACCCAGCCTTCCGCATAGGCAGTCTCGATGATGGCTCTCTCATTTTCCTTGGTGGAAACAGGCTCGCCGTTCACGTTGCAGGTGCAGGCCGCCTCACAGAGAGCCGGACAAACACGACTGGTAAATTCCGGAAAACAGTGGGTCTTGGAAAGACGGAGATAAGCCTGTTTGAAATTTCCGCGGTAAACCAGATCGTTGGTCTCCGGTACCAGATTGTGCAGGGGACAGCCGGAAGCCATGCCCGCAAGCATATCACCATACTGGCAGAAGGGAACGCCGCACTCCATACAGCGTGCCCCCTGCTTCTGCTGCTCCTCAAGCTTCAGGGGAGTTTTAAACTCATGGAAATGTTTGATCCTCTCAAGGGGGGCTTCCGCCGTGGAAGTCTCCCGCTCATACTCTAAAAATCCTGTCGGTTTTCCCATTTTTCTTCTACCTCCCGCTTATTTCACCTGAAAACTCTCATAGAAAGCTTCCATCTGTGCCTGTTCTCTGGACATTCCTTTTTCCTCCAGTTTTGTACTCAGAGTAACCATCTTCTTGTAATCGATGGGAATGATCTTCTTAAACTTGGGAAGATAATCCTCAAAATGATCCAGGATCCGCTGGCCCTTCTCGGAACCGGTCTCCTGTACATGCTTCTCGATCATCTCGCGAAGCTCCTGAATATCGTATTTTTCCTCCACTTTTTCAATGTGGATCATGGCTTTGTTCAGGTTCTTGTAGAGCTCGTTTTCCTCATCCAGAACGTAAGCGATACCGCCGCTCATACCTGCAGCAAAGTTTTTGCCGGTTTTTCCGAGGACTGCTACACGGCCTCCGGTCATGTACTCACAGCCATGTTCGCCAACGCCTTCCACAACGGCCGTCGCGCCGGAGTTCCGGACTGCAAAACGCTCGCCGGCCACACCGTTGATGTAGGCTTCGCCGCTGGTGGCTCCGTAGAGGGCTACGTTTCCGATGATGATGTTGTCTTCTGCCTTATAAGTTCTCTTGGCAGGCGCTGTCACAGTGATCTTACCGCCGGAAAGGCCTTTACCCATATAGTCGTTGCAGTCTCCGGTGAGACAGATGCTCAGGCCCTTCGGAATGAAAGCGCCGAAGCTCTGGCCGCCGGCTCCCGTACAGTTCAGAGTGATCGTATCCTCCGGCAGGCCGTTCTTGTAGCGGCTGGTGATCTCGGAACCGAGGATGGAACCGAAAGCACGGTCCGTATTGGAAACTTCCACTTTCAGAGAAGCTTTCTCGCCTTTTTCTACGGCTCCTTTCAGCTTCTTCCAGAGGACCTTTTTGTCCTTGGTCTGCTCCAGTTTGAAGTCATAAACGTCCTCTTTCTTAAAGTGCTGGTTCTGGCCCAGATACGGATTGTATAGGATGCCATCCAGGTTCATCTTGGAAGCCATGGGATTCTCCGCATACTCTTTTACCTTCAGAAGATCGGTTCTTCCCACCATCTCTTCCAGGGTACGGACGCCGAGTTTTGCCATATATTCACGGAGCTCTTCCGCAATGAAACGCATGAAGTTTACCACATACTCCGGTTTTCCTTTGAATCTCTTACGAAGCTCCGGGTTCTGGGTAGCCACGCCCACCGGGCAGGTATCCAGGTTACAGACACGCATCATAACACAGCCCATCGTCACCAGAGGAGCCGTTGCGAAACCAAACTCCTCTGCGCCGAGAAGGGCTGCGATGGCTACGTCACGACCGCTCATAAGCTTACCGTCGGTCTCGATGATGACACGGCTTCTGAGGCCGTTCTGGAGCAGGGTCTGATGAGTCTCGGAAAGACCGAGCTCCCAGGGAAGACCCGCATTGTGGATAGAGCTTTCCGGAGCCGCTCCGGTACCTCCGTCGTAACCGGAAATCAGGATTACCTGAGCGCCTGCCTTTGCCACACCGGCTGCGACGGTTCCGACACCGGCCTCAGATACCAGTTTTACGGAAATTCTCGCGTACTGATTGGCATTTTTCAAGTCATAGATCAGCTCTGCCAGGTCCTCGATGGAGTAAATATCGTGATGAGGCGGCGGGGAAATCAGGCTCACGCCGGGCGTGGAGTGTCTGGTCTTTGCCACCCATGGATAAACTTTTTTCGCAGGCAGATGGCCACCCTCACCGGGCTTCGCACCCTGGGCCATCTTGATCTGGATCTCGTCCGCACAGACGAGATAACGGCTGGTCACGCCGAAACGGCCGGAAGCCACCTGTTTGATGGCGGAACAGCGGTCGTGCTCGGTTCCCTTGGAATCCAGACGGTCATCGCTCTCGCCGCCCTCACCGGTGTTTGATTTTCCATGAAGCATGTTCATGGCCAGGGCCAGGGTCTCATGGGCTTCCTGGGAAATGGAACCGTAGGACATGGCGCCGGTCTTGAAATGACGTACAATGCTGTCCACGCTCTCCACTTCCTCGATGGGGATCGGCTGGGCCACATAATTGAAGTCCAGAAGGCTTCTTAAGTTTCCGCTGGTCTCCTCGTCCACCATGCCGGTGTATTCCTTAAAGGTCTTATAATCTCCGTTCCAGGCCGCCTGCTGCAGAAGGTGAATCGTCTTCGGATTGTAACGGTGGGTCTCGCCGCCACTTCTCATCTTGTGCTTGCCTACGCTGTCCAGCGTCAGATCGGTGTTCAGTCCCAGGGGATCAAAAGCCTTGCTGTGGCGCTCGTCCACATCCTTTGCGATATCCTCCAGGGTAATTCCGCCCACGCGGCTCACAGTTCCGGTGAAATATTTCTCGATAACATCCTCGGAAATACCGATGGCCTCGAAGATCTGAGAACCCTGATAGGACTGGATCGTGGAAATACCCATCTTGGAAGCGATTTTTACGATGCCGCTCAAGATTGCGTGATTGTAATCATCCACAGCCGCATAGTAATCTTTTTCCAGCAGTCCCTGATCGATCAGCTCTTTGATCGTGTCCTGGGCGAGATAGGGGTTGACGGCACTTGCGCCGTAGCCCAGAAGGGTAGCGAAATGATGCACTTCTCTGGGTTCGCCGGATTCCAGAATCACAGCCAGAGAGGTACGCTTTTTCGTTTTTACGAGATGCTGATGCACCGCAGAAACAGCCAGCAGGGAGGGCATGGGCACACGATTCTCGTCCACACCGCGGTCTGTCAGAACCAGGATGTTGGCTCCGTCACGGTAAGCCTTATCCACCTCCACGAAAAGCCGCTCGATGGCGCGCTCCAGCTTGGTGCTCTTATAATAGGTAATCGGAACCTCTGCTACCTGGAAGCCCTCCACCTTCATATGCTTGATTTTCAGCATATCGGTGTTAGTCAGGATCGGATTGTTGACCTTCAGAACCTGACAGTTCTCAGGCTGCTCTTTTAAGAGATTGCCGTCTTTTCCGACGTAAACGGTCGTGCTGGTGACAATCTCTTCACGGATCGCATCGATGGGCGGGTTTGTTACCTGGGCAAAAAGCTGTTTGAAATAGTCGAAAAGGGGACGATGCTGTTTGGAAAGCACTGCCAGCGGCGTATCAACACCCATGGCAGCGGTTCCCTCGCCGCCGTTTAATGCCATCTCCAGAATGGATTTCCGGTATTCCTCGTAGGTGTAACCGAAGGCTTTCTGAAGTCTTGCTCTCTCCTCGTCGGTGAACTCCTCCACTTTGATATTGGGGATTTTCAGGTCATGGAGTTCTACCAGGTTGCTGTCCAGCCACTCGCCGTAAGGCTGTTTTTTCGCATAGTATTCTTTCAGCTCCTCATCCTCGAAAATCTTATGCTTCACGGTATCGACCAGCAGCATTTTTCCGGGATGCAGGCGCTCCTTGATGACGATCTCCTCCTCGGGAACCGGCAGAACGCCCACCTCGGAGGAGAGGATCACGTCACCATTTTTCATAATGTAGTAACGGGAAGGACGGAGGCCGTTCCGGTCAAGAACCGCACCCATCACATCGCCATCGGAAAACAGAATGGAAGCCGGACCGTCCCAGGGCTCCATCATGGTCGCATAATACTGATAAAAATCACGTTTTTCCTGGGAAATCGTGTGGTTGTTGGACCAGGGCTCCGGAATCGTCACCATGACGGCCAGCGGAAGCTCCATGCCGCTCATAACGAGGAATTCCAGCGTGTTGTCCAGCATGGCGGAGTCAGAACCTCTGGTATCTACCACCGGAAGCACCTTGTAGAGCTGTCCTTTCAGATGGTCGGAAGACATGGTCTCCTCACGGGCCAGCATTTTGTCGGCATTTCCGCGGATCGTGTTGATCTCACCGTTGTGTACGATAAAGCGGTTCGGATGTGCTCTCTCCCAGCTCGGATTTGTGTTGGTACTGAAACGGGAATGGACCATGGCGATGGCAGACTCATAATCCGGATCCTGCAGGTCTGCAAAGAAGGTCCGAAGCTGTCCCACCAGAAACATACCTTTGTATACAATCGTCCGGCTGGACATGGAAACCACATAGGTGTTGTCGTTGCTCTGCTCGAAAACTCTTCTTGCGATGTAGAGCTTCCGGTCAAAATCCAGACCTTTTTCCACGCCCTCGGGCCGTTTCAGGAAGGCCTGCATGATATAAGGCATGCAGCTTCTCGCTTTTTCACCGAGAACTTCCTCAGCCACCGGCACTTTACGGAAACCTAAAAGGGTCAGGCCCTCTTTTCCGGCGATGATCTCAAACATCTTTTTCGCCTGGTTCCGTTTCATCTCATCCTGGGGAAGAAACAGCTGAGCGACACCGTAATCTCTCTCTCCGCCGATATCAAAGCCTTCTTCTTTTGCCACTTTGCTGAAAAATTTGTGGGATACCTGCAGGAGGATACCCACGCCGTCGCCGGTCTTTCCCTCTGCATCCTTGCCGGCGCGGTGTTCCAGGTTTTCTACTATATGAAGAGCATTTTCCACGGTCTTGTGGCTCCTGACGCCGTTGCTGTTCACAACTGCGCCGATACCACAGTTGTCATGCTCGAACTGTTCTCTATATAAACCTTTCATCTCACTCATCTGTTTCCATCCTTTCCTGGGTGTTATTTTTCCTTCGCATACGCAGCTGCGGCTGTTACCAGTCCTCTGAAAAGCGGGTGCGCATGGTTCGGTCTGGACTTGAACTCCGGATGCCCCTGTGTTCCTACAAAATACGGATGATCCACCACTTCGATCATCTCCACGATCCGTTTATCCGGGGAACAGCCGACAACCGTCATCCCTTTTGCTTCAAACTCTGCACGATATTTATTGTTCACCTCATAACGATGACGATGACGCTCACTGATCTCTTCTTTTCCAAAGAGCTCTCTGGACCGGGTTCCTTCTTTTAATATACAGGGATAAGCGCCCAGACGAAGCGTTCCTCCCAGATCCTCAACGTCCTCCTGATCCGGCATCAGGGCAATGACTGGATGTGTGGTCTCCGGATCCAGCTCAATGCTGTTCGCATCCGTATAACCAAGGACATCTCTTGCATATTCCACGATAGCCATCTGCATTCCGAGGCAGATCCCAAGGAAAGGAATCTTTTTCTCTCTTGCGTGACGAATGGCAGTGATCATTCCTTCCGTACCTCTGGGGCCGAAACCGCCGGGAACCAGAATACCGTCCACGCCGGAGAGTTTTTCCTCCACGTTCTCATCTGTGATCTCCTCGGAATCCTCCCAGCGGATATGGACGTTGACGCGGCTTGCGATACCGCCGTGCTTCAGCGCCTCGACAACGCTTAAGTAAGCGTCATGAAGCTGCGTGTATTTTCCGACCATGGCGATCTCCACCTCCTGCTCCGGATGACGAAGATTTCCCACCATTTCTTTCCACTCGGTAAGATCCGGCTCCCTGCAGGGAAGATGAAGACTTTCCAGAACCACCTGAGCCAGATTTTCTTTTTCCATGGCAAGGGGCGCTTCATATAAATATTCCACATCCAGGTTCTGGAGCACATGGTAGACCGGCACGTTGCAGAACAAGGCAATCTTCGCTTTCACCTCGTCGGGAATCGGATATTCGCTCCGGCAGACCAGAACATCCGGCTGAAGGCCCATGCCCTGCAGCTCTTTGACGCTGGCCTGGGTCGGTTTCGTTTTCAGCTCCTCGGATACTTTCAGATAAGGAATCAGGGTCACATGGACCAGAACGGCATTTTCATGGCCTACGTCGTGCTGAAACTGACGGATGGCCTCCAGGAAAGGCTGACTCTCGATATCGCCGACGGTTCCGCCTACCTCTATAATAGCGATCCGGTCCTCGTTCTCCTCTTTGGCCCGATAGAACCGGCTCTTGATCTCATTTGTGATGTGTGGAATCACCTGTACGGTGCCCCCGCCGTAATCTCCGTGACGCTCTTTCTGCAGAACAGACCAGTAAATTTTACCGGTGGTCACGTTGGAATTTTTATCCAGGCTTTCATCAATAAATCTCTCATAATGACCGAGATCCAGGTCTGTCTCCGTACCGTCGTCAGTAACGAAAACCTCGCCGTGCTGAATGGGGTTCATCGTACCCGGGTCTACATTGATATAGGGATCAAACTTCTGCATCGTCACCTGATAGCCTCTGGCTTTCAGAAGACGGCCCAGCGAAGCTGCCGTAATTCCCTTGCCCAGACCGGAAACCACACCGCCTGTCACAAATACATATTTTACTGCCATCACATTTTCCTCCTTGCTCTTGCCTGCTTACAATGAAAAAAAGGTGTCAGAAAGCCCGGTTTGGGAACTTTCTGACACCTTTGTCATCAAATTTCATGGGACTTACTATATCTCATTTTGCCCCGTTTGTAAATCCCTGTTTTTTTAAATTTTTTTGTGACAGTTCAGGACGTTCAGCCCAACAGGCCACAGGCACGCGCATTGCATGTGCTATCGCTGCATTCGCAGCTTCTGTCTGAGGCTAATGGGTCTACATTCCATTTCGGTCCACGCTAAACGAGTCCCACTGGGACTCAGCGCCGTTCCGCCCATTCCAAAATGAAAATTCATCCTATTGCAAACGAGTTTGCATAGTCTGATTTTTCATTTTGCTGATGTTCTGAACTGTTACAAAAAATTTAAAAAAGGGTGTTGACAAGACCGGATTTTTGAGTATACTACGAGTCATAAGCAACGGCGCTTAGGAGTGATCCATTCTCTCCTGAGCGCCTTTTTTCGTTGCAGGCTATGAAAAGCCGGTCCGGCTGACCTGTTTTAAGTGTCATCGCTGCGGAGTAACGAAAGTGCCATAGAACATCAGCAAGTATTGAAAGGAGTGCCATTTCTTATGTCAAAAGATATTCCCAGTTTATATGGAAGCCTTGTTTTCACCGATAAAGTGATGCGTGACAAGCTTCCTAAGGATATGTACAAAGCTCTGAAGAAAACCATCGAAAACGGAACTCACCTGGAGCTGGACGTCGCAAACTCCGTGGCTGTTGCCATGAAAGAATGGGCTGTTGAAAACGGAGCTACCCATTTTACACACTGGTTCCAGCCCATGACCGGCTATACCGCCGAGAAACACGATAGCTTCATCTCTCCCACAGGAGACGGCGAAGTGATCATGGATTTCTCCGGAAAAGAACTGGTAAAGGGTGAACCCGATGCATCAAGCTTCCCCTCCGGCGGACTGAGAGCCACCTTTGAGGCCAGAGGTTATACTGCATGGGATCCTACCTCTCCTGCTTTTATCAAAGACCAGACCCTTTACATCCCCACCGCTTTCTGCTCCTACAACGGAGAAGCGCTGGATAAAAAGACCCCTCTCTTACGCGCCATGGAAGCTTTGAGCACTGAGGCAGTCAAAGTCCTTCATCTGCTGGGCAACACCGCAGTGACCGGCGTCAACACCACCGTAGGACCGGAGCAGGAATACTTCCTTGTTGACAAGGCAGCCTACAGAGCCCGCCGCGACCTGCTCTTCTGCGGAAGAACCCTCCTCGGTGCACCGGCTCCAAAAGGACAGGAAATGGAAGATCATTACTTCGGTGTCCTGAAACCCCGCGTAGCCGCTTACATGCATGATCTGGATGAGGAGCTCTGGAAACTGGGCGTTCCCGCCAAAACAAAACATAACGAGGTTGCTCCTGCTCAGCACGAGCTGGCACCCGTTTTTGATACCGCAAACGTGGCAGTTGACCACAACCAGCTGACCATGGAAGTGATGAAAAAGGTAGCCGACAAACATGATCTGGCCTGCCTGCTCCATGAGAAACCCTTCGAGGGCATCAACGGAAGTGGTAAACACAACAACTGGTCCATCATCACCAATACCGGCAGCAACCTTCTGGATCCGGGCAAAACACCGGCAGAAAACACACAGTTCCTGGTATTCCTCACCGCTGTCATCAAAGCTGTGGATGATTACGCAGATCTTATGAGGATCTCCGCCGCCACCCCGGGTAACGATCACCGTCTGGGGGCCAATGAGGCACCGCCAGCCATCGTTTCCATGTTCCTCGGTGATGAGCTCACTGCTATCCTTCAGGCCATCGAGAACGACACCTATTTCAGCGGCCAGCACAGAGTCCAGCTGGATATCGGAGCTCATGTCCTTCCTCATTTCTTCAAGGACAACACCGACCGGAACCGTACCTCCCCCTTTGCCTTCACCGGTAACAAATTCGAATTCCGTATGCTTGGTTCCGGTCAGTCTGTGGCAGGTCCGAACACCGTTCTGAACACTGCGGTTGCAGAGGTTCTCTCCCAGTTCTACGATGAGCTGAAGGATACACCGGCAGATCAGATGGAATCCGCAGTCCATGAATGGATCAAAAAGACCGTCAAAGCACACAAACGGATCATCTTCAACGGAAACGGTTATACCGATGAATGGGTAGAAGAGGCAGAAAAACGTGGTCTTTTCAACCTGAAATCCACACCGGAGGCCCTTCCGCAGTTTATCGCAGAAAAGAACGTGGATCTTTTCCTGAAACATCATATTTTCACCAAAGAAGAAATCCATTCCCGTTATGAGATTCTTCTGGAAAACTATGTAAAGACCATCCAGCTGGAGTCCAAGACCATGCAGGAAATGCTCAGCAAAGACTTCCTTCCTGCTGTATCCCACTTC
>OLRR01000786.1_pt1 | contig 23054 bp, 26 predicted proteins | sample 1671941 | NCBI WGS metagenome assembly OLRR01 (sample SAMEA3136628, study PRJEB25190) | human gut metagenome
CTTCTTCTGTCTCGACAGAAATATTTTCCAGTTCTTTATTCGTTGTCTGCTTCAGTATTTTCTCACGCGAAATGTTAAAATCAAATGTAAATTCTGCCACTGATTTTTCCCAGTCATCATAATCAAACGCATTGAGTACAAGATGTATCTCCGGATTTTCTCCGAGATCTGTCGGTGCATGAAAGTGGTACTCCTGTACACGGTCATATTCCTTTTCATCGCTATCTGCATCTGCATCTAATAAATCATCTACAGAATAAGGAGAATACTCCGCATTCATATATTCATCCAGCTTCTGTCCGTTTATTGTAGTTTTACCCATATCAAGTGTGATCCCCGTATTCCTAAAAGATGAAATATTCGCAGTTTTCTTCTTCTCATTTTCTTCGGTATTATCAATTTCTGCATGCACCCTGAACAGTAAAACACCCTCATCCAGAACAACTTCTTTTATGTTTGCAGTAATTCCATGATCCGTCTGGGAAATGTTTAAAGCTTCCGTATATGGCTCAATTTCCTTTTGAAATCCCAGAGTTTCTCCTATGGATAAAGCAAGATTTTTAATCGCGGCCTGCACTTTGGGATTCGATAAAACAGTGGAGATCAATGCCAGGATTACACAGGCTGCTGCCAGTTTGCTCCAAAATGATGCTATCCAGACATTTTTCTTTTCTTTCCATTCTCCCTCTGCTTCGCTGATATATTTCGGATCAATATTGCCAAATCCTTTTGAAAAATCGAATTTCTTCATAAGTGTTTTCCTTCCTTTTTTAACACCTTCAACAGCTTCTTCCTGCTCCGGTACAGATTCATTTTCACACTGCCGACGGACACCGCATGCCTCTTGGCAATCGCCGCAACAGAATCAAAAAACCAATATCTTCTCACGAAAATATCTCTGTCCTCTGCATTCATTTTTCCAAGAAAATCATTGATAATTTCCAGCAGTTCTTTTTCTGCCAGCTGATCTTCAATGGTATAGGTAACACTCAGCTGATCCATTTCACCCAAAACGTCTGCCATATGTACATCCGGGCGCCTGTCAGCATATTTTTTGCGCAGGCGGTCAATGCTTAAATTTCTCGTGATCCTGCCACAAAAATGTGATAATACAGAAGGCTTCTTCGGCGGGATCAGCGACCAGACCGAAAACCAAGTATCATTCAGGCATTCTTCCGAATCTTCTTTATTTGTAAGCAGATTCCAGGCAATCTTATAGCAGTAAGGATGATACTTGTCGCTCAATGCTTCGATCGCATGCTCATCCCTTATCTCAAACAAAGATATGATCTCATTGTCTTGCATTTATGGGTTGTCCTCCTCATTTTTCTACTCATACTATATATCGTAAAAAATCCTGAATGGTAACAAAAAAATTCAAATTTCTTTATAAAATCAGAAAAAGTCCATCACCTGAGGTCATTGCTCCCCAGATAATGAACTCTTTCTATTAATGCTTCGTCAAACGAATGCTATTATTTTACCTTTTTCCGAAATGCAAAATATTTTACTGCAAACTGTAGGAAAGTAATAATGTATATAATCACTAATACAATAAATATCGGCAACCAACCCCGTTCACTATGGTCTGTCGCAGATATATAAAGCTGCCAGATCAGACCGCAAAGAATTACAATCAACGGAATTACTCTTCCTATAAAAATCCGATTCATCATATCCAGGCGGGAGATGTCGTCACAGAATATTTCTTCTTCCTGCTGCATCTTATCTGCCGGCTTGCGGAAATAATTATAGCCATCAAACTCTGTCAGGTATTCCCAGCCGCAATCCTCAAACATCCGCACATATTCCATCTGGTGTTTGATGCCTTCTTTATTGTAATCCAACTGGTAAATCACTTTCTCAGACTCACACCGCTCAAATGTATACACACCAGGGAAAGTCACTCTCTTGAATTTCCAGCCTTCCTGGTGTCTTTTACTCAGGTAATTTTCTTCTTTTTCGTACTCCATGATGTTAAACCAGCGAAATTCTTTTTTGAGTTCTTTCATTTCGTTACCTCCTGTGCATTCCGATACAACCTGCGGATTCTCTTCAGTTCAAGCTCCAGAACTTCTGTGCCAAGTTCTGTGATCTCGTAAATCTTCCTCTTGTCTTCCTCCCGAATAAAATGAATCAGACCATCCTTCTCCATCTTCGAAAGGCTTCCATACATGGTTCCCGGACCGAGCACCACTTCATTATCTGTCAGCTCTTTTACCTTTTGTACAATCCCGTATCCATGATTCGGGGTACGAAGACATAACAATATGTAAAAGCTTGTCTCCGTCATAGGAACGTAAACTTTTTTTATATGTGCATCCATAAGCGTTTTCCTTTCAGTGCGATATATCGTACTTCGATAGTTATGTTATATCTCACTTCGATGTACTTGTCAATATATTTGAATACATATAAAATAAAAAACCAGAAAATCAACTTTTTCACTGATTCTCTGGCTTTATATTCAGGAAACATGAGTCATTTGCACTGTTTCCCTCTTGTCAAATAGTTATTTTTTATACTGTTGTTTTATTCTGTTTACGTGTTCCTGCTTTTCCTCATCACTGAGTTTAGTCCCCGGCAGAAGCTGTTGATATATATTTTCTATTTCTTCATCAATTAAAATATCGGGCTTATCTGTCTGTTTTTTCATAAACTTCTTTAACTACTTATATCCAACCACGTATATACCCGAACTCTCTGTAGAAACTTTTTTTAGATTTGCATTCGCATTAAATGTAATAAGCGAAACGTACTTATCATCACCTACCTGTAACTGTTTTTCCAGGTTTTTAATATGACTTTTATTTTGCTTTATTGGATTATAAAAAAAATATTTTTTTCCTTTCAGTATTTCGCACCAGTTCTTACTTTTTTCGTCACCAAATATCCATCCTGAATAATTTTTATTTTCTATTACATAAATTCCTTTTTGACACAACATTATCATGTCTATTTCTATTTTATCACCAGACCGGTTGGGTACATAGCAATTAATACTGCCCATACAAACTCTTTCATACTATCTTCCTTCCCTGTTACATTTCAAAATTTTATCCTTCCATTCTCTCGGCAGACTGCTTGTACGTTAACCCTTCATTTCATCCCACAATATCTATCTGGCACATTTTCATAGCATTCAATGCATTTTCATGACTTTCTGGTGTCACTCCCGCACAGCATGCAGCATCTACTATGATCGGGACCTCCGGAAGGGCTGCTTTTACCAGAAGTGCATTGGAAATCACACAGATATCTGTGCAGAGTCCAATAAATGTAATACTTCCTATATCATCATCGATATTCATTGCCACCAGTTCATCTGCCAGATCTGTAGAACCAAAAGTATCTTTATCAATCGGTTCTGTTTTTCTGAGCTTATCCAGTTCACTTCTGATCTGCCATCCTTCTGTATTCCGGATGCAGTGTGGTACTGGAAGTTTCTTTCCCTCCTGAGTATCCAGATACCATGTTTCATGAGTATCTCGTGTAAAAAGAACGGTTCCTTTAAAATTTCTGATTTTCTTCTCTACTTTGGGAACAATTGCGACAGCTTCTTTTGTCCCAAGTGTGCCATCAATGAAATCATTCTGCATATCTACCACAACTAAAATATCCTGCATAAATTTCTCTCCCTCTATTATCTGTAATAACTTTTTATTTTTCTATGAAATGTATTCTTTCAGGCTCAAAGCGATTCTGCTGAGGTCTTGATTCTGCCGGATAACCCAGTGCAAACATAGAAAATACCTTCACATTTTCCGGAAGTTCCAGGAGTCTGTGTACTTCTTCCATACGGTCTTCCACTGGTGCGATACCAAACCATACTCCTCCGAGCCCCTGCGCATCTGTTTCCAGCCAGATATTTTCCTGTGCAATCGCCATGTCAATCTGTGCAAAAGACGGTGCCACAAGCCCTTCTGTACGATATACAGGAACGATTACTACAGGTGCCCCTATTGCACAACCGGTGTATGGTGTCACTTTGGATAATTTCTGGATTTTTTCTTTATCTGTCACCACATAAAATTCCCATGGCTGCTGGTTACATGCACTCGGTGCCTGCATTCCCGCCCTCAGAATCTCCATGATTTTTTCCTTTTCTACTGGTCTGTCTTCATATTTTCTTACGCTGATTCTGTGAAAAATACTGTTCATATTGCATGCTCCTTTACTTACTACTTAAGATGATCCTATTATAACATGCATATTTTATAAAGCTAACAAATATCTTCGCTTTATCCGCAATTGATTTTCATAATAACAGTTTTTTCTATCGTATTTTTCTGATCTTTTTGGTAAAATCATTTTAACTATACCGAAGGGGATCTTTTTTAAAAGAATATTTGATAGTCCTTTTTTCACTGAACCGTGCGTTAGAGGCTGCTGCGTGCCGGTGGCACGCGTTTAGCAGCGACCGAAATGAAATGTAGATCGAACCCGTTCGAGTCCGACCGGATTCGAACAAAAAATGGGACAAGACTTTATGTCCTGTCCCATTTTTTATATGACGTGCGTTAGAGGATTCGAACCCCCGACCTTTTGGTCCGTAGTTACGCATCAGTTAATATCAGTAACCTGATACCTTTTACATTCTTTAACACATTTGCTTTTACATTGCATTTTCTTATAATCAATTTGTTTTGATTATTCCAGCATATTCTGCTTTATTTTCAACACTTTATTTTGTATAATGAACTTGCTGTCGACTCTTTCCAGCAGGAAGGAGGTGTACTATTTTGGAAATTATCATCACTTTTTTGATTTCGGTTATGGCAAGTGTAGTTGGTTACTACATATGCAAATGGTTAGATCGGAATCGTAAAGACAGCTAGCCTAAACGAAACCCCATGGACTGGTCCTCCATGGGGTTTCATTGTACTATCTTGTATCATCACTTCTTTGGTTACTATTATATTACTTCTTAAATCTTTGTATGTCAATCCCTGTATCTCAAAAATCATGCTGCACTTTTCTGATCTAATCCGCATCCAGAGAAACATGAGATACATTTTATTTAGCTATAGTCAAATTTATTATAATTATCCAAATTTCATTTAAATGCTGTTTAATTTCTTTAAAAGCCGTACTTAAAGTTTGCGGATCATTAATAATTAAAATATAAACAATTTCAATGATAAGTGCAAGCAATATTCCAATTAACACTGCTTTGATGACTTTATGATCTTTATGTTGCATCTTTTTTAATTCATGATCAACCATCTTTTCATGGTTATCTTTCCATTTATTGTAATTATAAATATTCTCCGCTTCTCTATGTGCATTTTCTATTTTAGCACGTTTTACAGTATCATCTAAAAAGTGTTTTTGATTTTTATCTTTCATGTTTATTTATCCAATCTTTGAATCTGATGATTTTGGGTTATTTTCTTTATATTTTATTGCTGTTTCTTCAATTTTTCCAATAAATTTTATTTGTTCTCTATCTGGAAGTAGTTTGAAGTATTCTAGTAATTCTTTTTCATTTAAACTTAATTCTAATTCTTTTCTCACTCCTGTGAGAATATAATTTATATCTATATCATAAAATTCTGCTAATGTTATTAATGTTTTACTGCCAATCAGCTTTTTATCATTTTCGTAATCAGATAATCCTCCTGTAGATAATCCTGTTTTATCCTTAATTTCTGTAGTTTTTAAATGATTTTCATTTCTCCATTCTTTGAGTCTACTACCTACGGACATTTTTCTCCTTTCTGTGAGATTTTTGTATTGACTTCTCACTATAGTGTGATATAATGAATCATGTAAAACATGACACCTTTGTTATATTGTTAATATTCAATTTTATCATTTGTATGCCATTTTTACAATGAAATTTGTGCATACTGTTCTAACTCGGGAGGAATGGAAGATGGCGAAGAAAACTAACATGAAATCTGTACGGCTCTCTGATGAGGTGCTGGAATACGTTGAAAGCTTTGAAGGTGACGGCTTCAACCAGAAGTTTGAAAACCTTGTACTCTTCTGTATGAAGACTGAGAAGCAAAAGCGCAGGACGATCGAGGATTATGACCATATGATCAAGCTGAAATACAGGAAGCTGAATGCCCTGAATGATCTGCAGCGTGATGCCCGTATCATGACGAAACAGTTTTTAAGTATGCAGCATGATCTGGAAAAACTGCAGGAGTATATCCAGATTATCCGCACTCCGGACAGTCCCGAAGAGAGGGACGGAAACTGACCTTAAAGATATCGCAGGCTTTTTCCTGATTACCATGCGCGTAGCGCATCCCTTAGACAGTGTCACAGGCGGCGCCGGGTCCCATGGGGCGATGGGGCGCGCCTGTAGCGTTAACATGAAGCAGTAGCACAACTGGCAGTGCACGTATGTTACCCGAGAAACATACGGACGAAGGTTCGAGCCCTTTCTGCTTCTTACTCTCCGCCCCCAATGGAGAGTTGAACATACTTCAATCTTTTTATTTTCCCCGGTTTTCAGTCATCCGGGGACGGTAACAACCTTGAAAGAGGCTTACACAATACATTTTGTCTTTCCTGCTCTTATACAGGTCAGACAGACAAATTCAAAGGAGGTTCAGTATTATGAACAAAATGAAGATTCTTGTAACATTTGCTAACGTATGGAAGATGGATACCGGAAACTCCGGAATGACTCTGAATTATTTCATGTTTGGAGAAAATGGCGAACTGATGAACCCGGAGCAGAATCTTTCTGGCGGTGCTGTCGGACAGCAGCGTGCAAAATGTTCTGTATCTGAGGACATGCGTAACAAGATCACCTGGGTACCAGGCATCTATGATGCAACGATGTCAATGAAGGTCGGCAGTGACGGCAAACCAGTCCTGACTGTGGAGGACCTGGCATTTGTTGGTAAAGCATCGATCCGCATGGAAGCAGGAAAATAAGAAGGTGAGGAAATGACATGGCGGACATTTTCACAGATGAAGCAGAAGACTTTGCAGAGAATGCATTGTTTTCAGATGCTGATCAGGAACCTGCAGACATCTCTGACGCAGTTCCGGAAATACGTGATCAGTCAGAAGTTCCAGTACAGTCTGAGCAAGATACTGTGGAGCCTGAAGCTGGTGATTCTGGCGGCCTCTCTGCTACTTCAAATGAAGAAGCTGATGAAGGAGTGGAGACGGTACCGGCTTCTGATACAGTAGGACAGATTGATTATACAGAACTGTTGCAACAGCAGAATGAACATCTTGAGTCTTTGGTGATGGAGACAAGAGAGATGAATTATAAGCTGGATGATCTGAGCCATGCAATGCCGATCATGGCCTGTATGCTTGGTTTTGTGGCTGGTGTCCTGCTCGTGCAGATCTTTAGTTCTTATCTTCGTGTGTAGATGGTCAATATGAATGAAACAGATCTCGAATTGACAGATACTGAAACTCTGGAAACAACCGGAACAGACAGTGAAACGGCTGCAGGGCCGGAAGTTTCCGCAAGTCCTGGATATGAAGCTATGACTATTCAGGATTATAACCATTTAGCAATATCCTCTATCCCAATAGGGTTCCTATGTGGCGCCATTTTCATGATTATAGGATTTTCTTTAAACGGGATAGTGAAGATATTTAAAAAAGTATAGTGAGTGAAAGGAGATTTCTTATTATGACAAATCTTAAGAAAAAATTAGTTCCGGCTGTAGTTGGTGCAGGTGCTGCGCTTGCTTCCTGTGTTCCTGTATTTGCAGAAGGTGCTGATACCAGTTCAGCATTATCTAGTGTTGAATCTGCCATGACAACATCTTTTACTTCCGTTGGAAGTTCCATGACTGGTATGGTCGGTAAGGTTCTGCCGATCGCACTTCCTGTAATGGGTGCGCTTCTGCTCGTTGGCTTTGGTATCAAAGCATTCAAGAAAGTTGCAAATAAAGCCTGATCCTGTCAGGGGCTTAAACATGTAATAAGATTTCGGGGGAGGGAAGGAAACTTTCCTCTCCCTTTTTGTATCTCAAAAATCACTGGCAGCGTTCCCGATCGGAAGATGCTGCAGGAAAAAATGAGATACAGGAAAGGGGGAAACGTGAAAAGAGTGATAAAAAGGACAGCTGCAGTTGTTCTTGCAATAACGGTACTGTGTGGGACTGTTGCAGGAAACTACCAGAATGCGCAGGCGTCTGGAATCGTGGCAGGTGGTGCAATCGTTGGAACACTCGAAGAGATCTTATTGTCTTTCGGTATCTTTCTATTGCCATCAGCTATGGCAGATCAGGCTCAGAGTTCTGATTGGTGGTATTCAGAAGATGGAAATGCGGCATTGAAACCATATTATGATGACCTTGCATCAGAATATGAAAAAGAACGATTTAAAGTTATTAATGGCGGTGGCGGTGATCCTCAGCCCTCTCCTACACCTGTACCGGAACAAAAGCCAGAAATACAGCCGACACCAGTTCCGGAAGTAAAACCGGGTGAAATACCAACGTTTGATGAATTGGTAGCTCCTGCACTTGCTGGTGGTGCGATCTCATGGGCGAGCGGTGCATGGGATACGATGGCGAAGGCTGTGGGAAATTTGTGGGACAAGATGTTTGGACGTGCTTCTGATGTTGATACTTCAATGACAGAAGATATTGTTAATGAAATTACTGCTAGTGGATATCCTTATTATTTATATGCTAAGTTTTGGGATGGTGATAGATATTTATATTGTTTAAGTGTTGGTTCTTTTATTAATGGAAATAATCTGCATGGAAATACTGGATTTTTAAAAATTTTTAGGAAAAATGGGACTATTTCTGTTACTGAATATCCGGGCGGTGTGTCAACTCATGCTTGTAAAAGTACTTCTAGCTGGTCGAATCGTGCATCTAATTTACCAGAGTTTTCTACAATAGAAGAAGGGCAAGAATGGGCTGAACAACAACGCGCTAATGCAGATAAATACACCAAAGAAAATATCTGGGTTCACCCTGATTTACAGGAAACGTATCAAAATAATGGAAAACTAGAATATCCTCAACAAGCTCCGCAGCCTTTACAATATCCATCTGCTGAAAACCTTGCTGATCTTGCCAAGAAACTGAATCCGGAAATCAATCCAGATTATTCTCCGGAAATAGCCCCGAATTATGTTCAAGAACTGATTCAGAAATTACAGAAAGATCCTTCTGTGAACCCAGACCCAAACCCAAATCCGAATCCTAATCCGAATCCTGATCCGAACCCTAATCCGAATCCTAATCCGAATCCTGATCCGGACAATCCAGAAACTCCAACACCGGAGGAAGAAGCTTCTCCCTACAAGGCAGATCTTCGTGAGATTTTCCCTTTCTGTATCCCGTTTGACCTGATACATCTGCTAAAGGTCTTCGAAGCAGATGCAGAAGCTCCGGTGTTTGAGTTTCCTCTGGACATAGAATTGGACAATCCCTGGACTGGTAAAAAGGTTGTTGACTATCATCATACTTTTGAATTAGATATGTCAGATTATGAACCAGTCGTCAAGATCCTGCGTATCTTCCAGGTTGTTTTCTTTATTATTGCACTGATGCTGATTACCAGACAGCAGATGATTAAGGGGTGAGTTTATGTTTACTTTCATGAAAGAAATACTGGACAAGTTCCTCTCTTTCCTGTTATCGATCCTGCCGACTTCGCCTTTTGCTCCAATGATCGACAGTCTTGAACAGATGCCATATCTCGGATATATCAATTACTTTGTTCCGGTTGGCACCTGCATCAAGATCGGCGAAGCGTGGCTTGCTGCTATTGTCATTTTTTATCTCTGGTCAGTAGTTGCACGCTGGATCAAGTTAATAGAATAAGGAGTAGCAAGATGAATGATAGATGTCCTATTTATTGTGGTTTGACCTGTGTTGATGGCAGTTGTCCTAATGCACTTGCTGATGAATATCCGGAGTATGGCTATAAACATTGTACCTGTGAAGAGTGCGGATATTACAAAGGCTGTGAGGACTGTTATTTTAAAGGTGATCCAGAATATTGTTTTAAGTTCGTAAAAGATGAGGTGAAACGATGATATTTCTATATAGCGGTACTCCCGGATCCGGCAAGAGCCTGCATGTTGCTGAACGATTGTACCATCTTCTCCGGGCTGGTCGTCCAGTTGTCTGCAACTTCAATATCAATCTGAACCGGATCCCGCCGAAGAAAAGAGATCTGTTTCACTACAAAAGCAACCTTGAGATAACGCCGGAGTATCTCATCCAGTTTTCTCAGGAACACTTTAAAGGGAAAAGAGTAAAAGAAAGCTCCCTGCTCTTGATCGTGGATGAATGTCAGTTGATGTTCAACGCCCGTGAGTGGAACAAGGTCGGACGTGACAAATGGTTGTCTTTCTTCACTTTGCACCGACATTATGGCTATGACATCATCCTGATCGCACAGTTTGACCGCATGATTGACCGTCAGATCAGAAGCCTGATCGAGTATGAGTACATACACCGGAAAGTGAGCAACTTTGGTCTTCGTGGAAAGTTCCTCTGTGCAGTCATGCTTTCCCCGAAGTTGTTCATCAGTGTAAAGGTCTGGTATCCGATGAAAGAGAAAGTCGGATCGGAATTTTTCAAGTGTAAACGCAAGTACTACTCTTTGTATGATACGTACATGATGCTGGATGCACCGGAGTAATGTATCTCATTTTTTATCCTGGCTTTCCGGAGCTGCAGATACTTTTGAGATACATTTTCGGAAACGCATAACAGACGCATGGCTGTGCCGGGAATGTCTCTGTCTGCTCTCCTGCTGTGTGGGAAGCCGGGGGATAGGGGGACCCGGCTGACCGCGCGGCAGGAGACTGCCTGAGCCATTTTCCGCCCCTGCCACGTGCCTGTAATACGTGGTCTGAAAATACAGCACAAAAGTGGCTCAAAGTATTGTAAATACTGGAAAAAATGGCAATTTTTAAATTTGGGGAAATCGGCTTTTCCCCAAAAACTTTAGCATATTAAAGTGAGGTGTAAAATTGATAGCAAAAAGGGAAATACAACACACGAAAATATACCAGGATCTGTCTGATACAGACCGGGAATACTGGTTTGATTTCAAGAAAAACAAATTCCTGCATAACATTGATACCTTTTATTACAGTGTAAAACTCCTGGAGGATTTCACCGATGACTCAAAAGATGATTCTGTTCTTAAACTTCGGCAATTCTTTGATAAAAAGAAATCTTTACTTGCTTCCCGGCATGGAGAATCAGTACCGGTTTATTTTTCCGGCTGCGATCGTTCTCTCAACCTGCGTTCTGGGACTTTTGCTGGCTTTTTCAATATATGTCTGGAAAATCCGGAATGGTTCGATATATTTATTGCTCCTGTCGTTCCTCATGGTTCTGATGGTGGTCTATCAGTTACTTGTGAGATCGTGGTTCAGATCCGTTCTTACATGCTATGGATGTACGGAGTTCATGAGAGTTTTGAACGCTCCTATCATTTTGTAGAGCAGATCTTTGACTTCTTTGGTCTGCATGTTGCATACTGTCAGGAAAACAGGATCGACTATTGCTGGCATAGCAATTATCTGAGCAATCCGGAAAAGTTCTTTTCTCCGGAGAACTTCTACAAGATGCGTGTCGACCGGTTCAAGGATGCACTGATGCATACCGCAAAAGTCGGGTCAGAAGGCTATGAGATTGATTATGTGTCAATGGGAAAACGATCAGACAAAGTATTTATCAGAATCTATCTGAAAAGCAAGGAAGTTATCGAAAAGAACTATAAACCCTGGTTCTTCAAGGTATGGCTGTTCAATGGACTGATCAACCGATACGATCTGTACTGCTATGAAGAATGTTATAAGAAGCATTCCTGGGAGTATCTCGATACTGCCCGATTGAAATATTATTCTGAATATGGTTCTGATCAGAAGCTCCGGAAGCAATGCCGGGCAGTGGTTGAGGGTGAAGTGACCATGTCGCCGGACATGCTGCATAAACTTGCGGATGCTCTCACCCCAAAGATCAACCTGATCATGAACGTAGAATACCAGACCATGAGGAAACATTCTAAGACCTATCAGCTGGTACCGTTCCGGGATAACAGTTCGAAATTGACCGCTCAAAGAATCTACGATTACTTGGATAACCGCAAAATCATAGCCGATTATCTTACTCAATACGTGTTCCGGATGGTAAAACCAGACGGGGATGTAAACAAGTCAAGACGTGATCTGTGTGCGTTCTGGTCAGCACTTCGCAGCTGCAGGATGGTAGACGTAAACGTGAGAACAAAAGATGTGAAGCTGATCCGTCAGTACTGCCGGAAGCTCAACAGCGAGATCATGAAGAAACGAGTCATAAATGCAGCCATAACACTTGGAATCTATACGAGAGGAATTAACCAAGATACCGTTGTGCAGGATTGTGTCGAAGCACTTTGCCAGTTGAATGATAATGACATCCATGATGCTTTTCGCTACAAAAAGAAAAAAGCCCGCCAATTCAATGCGAGTGAACTGGCGGAAACTTATGTTAGTAACGATACCCATGAGTATCAGGTTGTAAACATCAATACTGGTGAATTACTTACTGACATAATACCATAAGGATTCTGTGATTACAATAATAAAAATGTATCTCAAATGTCATGCTGCAGCATTCTGATCAGAAGGAACTGCAGAAAAAAATGAGATACAAAAGGGGGCATACTTATGAACATATCCCTAAAACAGGGTTATGATATGTTTATCTTTGACCGTGAGACATACTGCAAAGAGAAAACGATCCAGAATTATAAAAATACATTATCCTACTTTTTCAAATTCATGGAACAGGATCGGGGCTGTTCTATTTCAGAGATCCCCCTGGATTCCGTTTCAACAATGGATGTAAAAAAATATGTCGTATCTTTACGGTCAAAAAACAAGCTGGAAGATCATCCATTTAAGCCGACCGTAGACCATCCAATAACTAAGAGATCCATTAAAACTTATTCTGTTGATGTCCGGACATTCTTTCATTTTCTTTATGACAATGAATACATAGAAAAAGACATCATGAAAGGCTTTAAGATCATCAAACCTGAAAAGAAACTTGTTCTTCCATTGTTTCAGGGTGAAGTCGATATGATCGACCATTTATTTAACCAGAAAACTTACCGGGGACTTCGTAATTATTGCATTGTCCATCTGATGATTGATGAGGGGCTTCGCTCCGGGGATATTGTAAATCTGACAACCAGATCTGTGAATTTTGATGAGAACTATGTTATTGTTCTGGATGGTAAAGGAGACAAAGACAGGATCGTTCCTCTGGCGAAAAGACTTCGGCAGCCATTATATAAATACCTGACATTTCACAGACCGTATACATCAGAACATGACTTTCTCTTCTGTTCTCTCAATGATCCGGAAGAACCATTTACACTGGATGCCATGAAGTCACTCTTTGCCCGGATCAAACGGGAAACTGATCTGAAAAGATTAAAACCGCATCTGCTCCGGCACACATTTGCAACTTCGTTCATCCTGGGCGGTGGAGATCTTGAGTCCCTGCGGCTGTACCTTGGACATGTCAGCATCGAAACAACGCAACAATATCTGCATCTTGCGAATTTGTACTCTCGGATGGGGTCAGATATCTACAAGCTGGATGGTATCTTTTTCAGATCCTATTATTCACGGTTTACATAATGAATCTAAGGTGTCGGACATCTTTGTCAAGACAAAAAGAAACCCTCTGGAAACTTGATTTCCAGAGGGTTTTACGTGCGTTAGAGGATTCGAACCCCCGACCTTTTGGTCCGTAGCCAAACGCTCTATCCAGCTGAGCTAAACGCACATTTTGTATTTGTGAGTACTTGTCGCTCACAACAAAATGTATTTTACTGCAAAGTGAGCAAATTGTCAACACCTTTTTTTAATTTTTTTAAATTTTTCTTTTTATTCATCAATATCCATTTTACCTGATTAAATTGCTTCATTTTGATGAGGATGGTACAATATATCTATAAGGACATTCGCTGTATTTTTTTCATAAATACAGATACTATAAAAATAAAGTACAATCAGGAGAAAAAACATGTCTTTTATCAGCATATTTGATGTAATGGGGCCAAACATGATCGGACCTTCCAGCTCCCATACTGCCGGAGCTGCCCGCATCGGTTTTTTAGCCCAGAAAATGATCAATGGTCCACTAAAAGAAGTAAACTTTACTCTTTATGGCTCTTTTGCAAGGACTTTTAAAGGACACGGTACTGACCGGGCTCTGCTGGGAGGTATCATGGGATTTTCCACCGATGATATGCGCATCCGTAACTCTTTTGAAATTGCAAAAGAAAAAGGCCTTACCTTCTCATTTACTCCTAATGAATTAGAAACTGACATTCATCCTAATACTGTTGACATTCATATGGTCAATAACAACGGTCAGGAAATGACTGTCCGCGGCGAATCCCTTGGCGGCGGAAAAGTCCGCATCGTAAAGATCAACTCTGTACAGGTCGATTTCTCCGGCGAATACAGCGCTATTATCGTCATCCATCAGGATAAACCGGGTGTAGCTGCCTATATCACCAAATGTCTCAGCGATCGAAATGTAAATATTGCCTTTATGCGCCTTTTCAGAGAGTCCAAAGGCGAGATTGCCTACACGATCGTCGAATCCGATGGACGTCTTCCAGAAGATATTGGAAATACGATTCGTAAGAATCAGCATATCCACGAAGTGATGATCGTACAGATGTAGGAGGAATATGATGAGAGAATTTAAAAATGCCAAAGAACTTCTGGCTTTATGTTCAGAAAAAGATCTTCCAATCTCTGAAATTATGCGCCAGAGAGAAATTATAATTGGTGAAATGCAAGAACAGGAAGTAAACGCTCGCATGACACATGTTCTTGAGATTATGAAAGAAGCTGCTTTTTCACCAATCAAACACCCTGTAAAATCCATGGGTGGACTGATTGGCGGTGAATCAAAAAAACTCTTCCTTCATCAGGCTTCCGGCAAAGGGATCTGCGGGGAACTGCTTGAAAAAGCCATCACCTACGCTATGGCAACTCTGGAAACCAATGCTTCCATGGGGCTAATCGTGGCCTCTCCGACTGCGGGTTCTGCCGGAATCGTTCCAGGCCTTTTACTTGCCCTTCAGGAAGTTTACAACTACTCTGACAAATATATCCAAAAAGCACTTTTTAATGCTGGTGCCATTGGTTATCTTGCCATGAGAAATGCAACTGTTGCCGGTGCAGTCGGTGGCTGTCAGGCAGAGACAGGTGTTGCTGCTGCCATGGCTGCTTCTGCAGCTACTGAATTACTTGGCGGAACACCCCTGCAATGTACCCACGCAGCATCTACCGTACTGATGAATATGCTTGGACTTGTCTGTGACCCGGTCGGCGGCCTTGTCGAGTATCCATGCCAGAACCGAAACGCTGCCGGAGTTGCCAATGCTCTCGTTGCTGCCGAAATGGCACTTGCCGGAATCACGCAGCTCATTCCCCTTGATGAGATGATCACGATCATGTACACTGTAGGCAAAAAACTACCTGCCGAATTACGCGAAACCGCCCTCGGCGGCTGTGCAACTGCACCGTCCGCCTGCGAAGCCTGTCATATATGCAGCTAAACCCAAAAACATACTGGAAAGTTTATCATCCTTTATGTCTTGATAAAACTTCCCGGGCTTTTTCTTCCCTCTTCTATAAAATATAAAACAGAAAAAAGGTGATAGTGTGAATTAACTTTAATTCAACCTTAAAAGCCAAAATGACTCTGCGATATTCCTTATAAAAGGATACCGAAGAGCCATTTTGTTTTTATAAAACTATTCAACTTAATTTCGTCTCAAAGCCTCGATCGGACTGAGTTTTGCAGCTTTCTTCGCCGGATAGATTCCAAAAAATACACCGACCGCACAGGAGAAAAGTGTTGCCGCCAGAATCACTGTCGGGCTGATTCCCGGTGTGATCGTCATTCCCATGCTTCCACTCATGATAGAACAGATTCCATAACCTGCAAGAATTCCAAGAATAATTCCAATCACGCCTCCCATAACTGTAAGGATTGCCGCTTCCGCAAGGAACTGTAACATAATAGAAGAGGTCTTGGCGCCAAGTGATTTACGGATTCCAATCTCACGTGTTCTTTCTGTAACAGATACCAACATAATATTCATAACACCGATTCCACCTACCAAAAGAGAAATTCCGGCAACAAATGAAATAAATGCCGTCACCATACCGAGCATTTCATTCATTGACTGCAGGACATCCTGGAAACTCTGCACATGAAAATAGTCTTCCCCTGCGCACTGATGACGTTTCTCCAAAAGATGCACGACCTGATCTGCAACGATCTGTGAATCTAGTGTTTTGTCTGCCTGAACCACTGTAATGGAATAAAATTCATCGGTTCCACCCACAAGATCATCCATGGAAGAATACGGAACATTTACCGTAACCGGCATTCCATCATAAGTATAACTTACGAATGTTCCATTTTCTTTCTGCGTAGTGACACCCATGATGCGAAAAGATTTTGAAGAATCATAACAGGTAATATCAAGGCTCATACCAACAACATCATCTGTACCAAAAAGCTGCCTGGCATCTGTATCTGAGATTACACATACATTTTTGCCCTCTTCAATCTCTGTCTCGCCAAAATAACTTCCATATTTCATATCGGAATTATTGATCATTTTGGCATCGGGACCTTCACCTGTCAGCATGATAGAAAAATTCCCCTTACCGGTCACCGTTTCACCATCGTAATTGTTTGAAACACTAACACCACCTACTGTATCGAGCTTACGGATTTCCTGTACATCATCCGGTGTGATCCATTCATCTTCCGTCATGGCATCATTACTGACATCGATAGCGATCAGCCCTGAGCCAATTCCATCGATCTCACTGTTCATCTGATTCTTCGTTCCTTCGCCGATGGAAACGATTGCAATGACCGAAGCAATGCCAATAATAATTCCCAGCATGGTAAGAAATGAACGTCCTTTATTTGCCCGGATATTCTGGACAGCCATTTTTATATATTCATATAATCCGCCCATCAGACACCTTCTTCTGCATTATCTGTCTCTGTATTTTCACCATTCACATCTCCGGATCTATCAGCAGCTTCTGCCTGCATTCCCTCTTCCAGGAAACCAAGGTCACGGATAACTTCATCACCTTCTTTAATGCCGTCAAGCACTTCTACATATTCGTCCGAACTGATTCCTGTTGTGATATCCTTTTTGGTAATAACCCCATTCTCAAGTACATAACAGAAAGAGCCCTCTTTTCCTATATTAACTACTTCAGACGGAAGTACAACTACATTGTCCACCTCTTCTGCATGAATCGTTACTTTGGCATCCACACCAAGAAAAATATCTTCATCCGGATTCTTGATACGAATATCCGCAGAAATCAAAGAAGCACCTTTTTCATTCTGAGTAGCAACATGGCTGATACTCGTTACTTCACCTTCATAAATTTTTCCTGCAATGGTGATGTCCGCAGACTGACCTTCTTTCACTTTATCATAATCGTATTTCGAAACATTTACATTCACATCTACTTTATCAGTATTCTGTAAAGTAAACAATTCCATTCCCTGTGTTGCAGTTGCACCTTCAACCACAGAAACTTTTGTAACCACACCATTAAAATCAGCCTTGATTCCTTTCTTTGCTGCTTCTACAAGTTCCTGTGCAGACATCTGATCCAGTTCAGAAAGATTATTGGTAATTTCCATTTTTTCTTTTTCTTCTTCAGTCACAGCACCCGTATCTGCTTCTGCAGCCGCTTCCTTCGAGGAAAGTTCTGACTGAAGTTCTGCAAGATTATTACTTGCTTTTTCAAGTTCATTCTCCAGTGCAGTAGTATCCGCTGTCACAGCAGTATCATCCGTGCTGGAAGAAGCAGATGCAGAAACATCTGCAGACGTTCCGTCAGAAACAATGTCAGCCTCGCCGGTGAAGTCAGACATTACCGGAGCAGCCGGCTTCTGCGCTTTATAATCTTCATAAGCTGTTTTTGCATTCTGATATGTAATCTGCGCTTCACTTCTCATCTGCTCTGCTATCTCAAGTGCATTTTCATTATCATCACTCTGGTCTGCAGACCACGCCTGAAAAGCCATCTGATAACTGTTCTCTGCCTGATTGTAATCCGACTGTGCCTGATTCATTTCATTGTTCAGTGTATTCAGCTGATTTTGATACGCAGGAAGGGTTTCATTCTGATATGTAGTCTGTGCCTGTGCATATTCACGCTGTATTTCCTGCTGCTGTGCCTCCTGTGCGGCAGCTGCATCTGCCTGTTTCTTTGCTGCAGCTTTGGAAGATGCTGCCTGTGCATTGGCATTTGCCTGCGAAATCCTTGCTTTCAGACTTGCAACATAATTTTCCTGAGCGGCAACCTGCTGTTTTAGACTTGCCGCATCACCTGCCGCATTCTGTTGCTTCCGAACTGCCTCATCCGATTTTTTTAAAGTATTTTTCATATCCAGTTTTCCGGACTCTACATTCAGATCAGCTTTCTTCGCCTCTCTCTCCAGGTCTTTTTGATCAAATTCGATCAGGCTGCTTCCTGCTTTTACAGTTTCCCCTTCTTTCAACGCAGCTGTATCAACTTTGGCATTGACAGGAGAAAAATATGTTTTCTGTTCTTCACTTACTACTGTACCACTGATTTCTACCGTTTGCTGAACATTATCGCGGACAGCTGATACTGTTTTCACCTGCGGAATTGCCGAATCCGCTGCATTCATACTGCCATAGATATTGACACCGGCTACTACTGCCACGACCAGAATCCCAACTCCGATCACCAGTTTCTTTTTGGACTTTTTCTTTTTCATTATGCCTCCTCCTGGTCAAAATCCGGATTGATTGTATCCGATTCTATCTTACCATCCATGATACGCACTACACGTCTTGCCTGTGCTGCAATACCATTATCATGCGTGATCAATATTACTGTTCTTCCTGTTTTATGCATTTTCTTTAAAATTGCAAGAATCTCCTTACTGGATGCAGAATCCAGGTTTCCTGTCGGCTCATCTGCAAGAATGACCGGAGGCTGTGCAGCGATTGCTCTTGCAATTGCCACACGCTGCTGCTGCCCACCGGACATCTCACTTGGCTTATGATCCATACGTTTTTCCAGGCCAACCATTTTCAGAGATTCGATAGCCAGTTCATGTCTCGTCTTACGATCAATTCCACGATAGATCAGCGGCAATTCTACATTTTCAATTGCATTCAGATTTGCAATAAGATTAAATCCCTGAAAGATAAATCCAATTTCATGGTTTCTTACCTCCGAGAGTTCATTGTCCGTCATTTCGGACACATCAGTCCCGTTCAGATAATACTTTCCCGAGGTAGGCACATCGAGACACCCAAGCATATTCATAAAAGTTGACTTGCCAGAACCTGATTGCCCGATGATTGCCACCAGTTCTCCTTTTTTTATTTCAAGGCTCACATGATCCAGGGCTCTTACTTCATTTTCGCCGGGATTATAAATCTTGCAAAGGTCTTCCACCTTGATCAGCGTATCATTCATATTCTGCATTCTCCTTTGATGTCGCTGTTTATTGTTTCTGTATTATGCTTATTTTTTTCTGGCACCAGAATCTCTGTCATGCATTTTTAAGAAACGCTTTGTATGCTTTCTTCGCCTCATAAATATCGGCTTTGCTTGTTACTTCCCACGGTGCATGCATACTCAGGACCGCCACACCACTGTCTATCACATTCATTCCGTAAAGTGCTGCGATATAAGCGATCGTTCCGCCGCCTCCCACATCTACTTTGCCAAGTTCTGCTGTCTGGAAGGCAACATTACTGTCATCAAAAATGCAACGTACTTTTGCCACATACTCTGCATTGGCATCGTTAGATCCGGACTTTCCTCTTGCACCTGTAAATTTATTAAGAACGATTCCTCTTCCAAGATATGCTGCATTTTTCTTTTCGAAGCATTCTCCGTAAGCCGGGTCATAGCCTGCACTTACATCAGAAGAAAGCATAAAGGAATTCTTAAGAGTTCTTCGGAGTGCCAGTCCGGAATAACATCCCATAGCTTCTAGAAGCTCTGCCACAGTATTTTCGAAGAAATTAGACTGCATGCCAGTAGCTCCTACACTTCCAATTTCTTCTTTGTCCGTCAAAAGACAGCAGCTGGTACGTTTTGGTGCTTCCATCTCAAGCATTGCCACAAAAGAAGTATATGCGCAGACACGGTCATCCTGTCCATATGCTGCGACCATACTGCGGTCAAGTCCGCAGTCACGAGCTTTGCCCGCCGGAACGATCTCCAGTTCTGCTGAAAGAAAATCCTCTTCCTCTACACCATATTTTTCTCCCAGAATCCGAAGGACATTATTTTTGACTGCTTCCTTCTTCTCGTCCTTTTCCTCTTTCAGTGGTCTGCTGCCGATCAGAATGTCAAGATTCTCGCCCTCGATCACCTCTGCGGCCTTTTTCTGGAGCTGTTTACCTGCAAGATGAATCAGAAGATCTGTGATATATACGACCGGATCATCCTCATCTTCACCAACATTCACATTTACTACTGTACCATCCTTCTTCACGATCACACCATGAATCGCCAACGGAAGTGCTACCCACTGATATTTCTTCACCCCGCCGTAATAATGGGTATCCAGATATACCAGATCCGTATCTTCATATAAAGGATTCTGTTTTACATCCAAACGTGGAGAATCAATGTGCGCTCCAAGAATATTCATTCCCTTTTCTATCGGTTCCTGTCCGATATGGAACATAGCCATGATCTTTTTCATGCCGACAGCATAGATCTTATCTCCGGCTTTGATCTGCTCACCGGATGCAAGTTTATTTTCTAATGAAACATATCCTGCTGCTTCTGCTTCTCTGGTAAGCTCCAGGACACATTCACGCTCTGTCTTACCGGCATCCAGAAATGTACGATAATTTTTTGCAAGTTTCTCCAGTTCCTTCTCATCTGCTTCCTCATAAGAAAGCCATGCATTTCTTCTTTCCATAATATATAAAACCACCTTTCGTTTGATTCTCAAAATTCTTTCAACATTATACGCCAATATTTTACGTATTTCTACATTCTTCCAGATTCTTAATAAAGATATAAGATTTGTATAAGAAATTTGGCTCTTCCTATCATTTTCTTCACAGTTTCTTTTTTATTATATCCCGAATCGCTTGCATTTCTGCATCTTCCCGCTCTATAATAATTTTGTTTTTTCAAGAATGCTTCCGGCTTCATAATTATATTGATATCCTGACTTTATAATAGTTACAGCCGAACTTTAAATGTACCTTAAATACACAGATAAATCACACTTTTTATAAAGGAGTTTTTCATGCAGCAGGCAACTGAATTAAAAAAGCAGCTTCAATCCATCCACAGAAAAAGTTATCCCGCCTACAAATCTCTGAAAGGCAGTTACCAGTTTGGGCATTATATCCTTTCCATCGATCATGTACAGGGAGATCCTTTTGCATCTCCCTCCCACATCAGTGTCCATATTTCCCGCAAAGATGCCGGTTTTCCGGATGCCTACAGCAAAAACAATCTCACATGTATCACCCTTGCCGACCATCTGACGCGCCAGTTTGAACAGCAGATAAACCACTATTCCTTCCGTGCAAAAGGTTCTGGTAAAAGCGGTCTGATTTCCGTCAGCCACTGTGGACAGGAAATCCTTTCCAGAACCGCATGTGAAATCACATCCAAAGGCATCACTGCCAGATTTTTTATTGGTTTTCCTGCAAATGGCCGTACCATTAATGCACCCGAACTGGAAAAGATTCTGTTCGATTTTCTTCCTGCCTGTGTAGAAAACACTTTCTTTTACAAAAACATAAATCAGGAAGAACTGGAACAAACCATTTTTCTCGCTGAAGATCAACAGGCAATCCGAGAACAGTTGAAAGAAAAAAAACTGGTGGCATTTGTTGCAGATGGTGCTATACTCCCACGAGAAAGTGGTATTTCCTCCCGTCCGATGAAGCATTCTGTCCCGTTTATTTCTCCGGAATCGCTCCGTATAACTATGAATCTTCCGCATAAGGGAAAAATTATCGGAATGGGAATTCCACAGGGCATCACCCTGATCGTCGGCGGTGGATATCATGGCAAATCCACTCTTCTGAATGCCCTGGAACTTGGTGTATACAATCATATTGCCGGAGACGGGCGAGAATACGTAATCACGGATGCCACCGCATTAAAGCTCCGTTCCGAGGATGGACGTTCTATCAAAGACGTGGATATTTCTCTGTTTATCAATGATCTGCCAAACAAAAAAAACACCCATTGTTTTTCAACAGCGGATGCCAGTGGAAGTACGTCTCAGGCTGCCGGTATTATTGAGGGAATGGAAGCCGGAAGCAAAGTTTTTCTTCTGGATGAAGATACTTCTGCCACCAACTTTATGGTGCGGGATACGTTCATGCAGGAAATCATCTCCCGTGAAAAGGAACCGATCACTCCATTTCTCGAACGGGCACAGAAGCTGTATACAATTGCCGGAATTTCTACGCTTCTGGTTGCCGGAAGTTCCGGTGCATTTTTCCACATTGCAGACACAATTATCCAGATGGACTGCTATCGTCCTGTGGATATCACACGCAAAGTCAAAGAAATCTGTGGAAAATATCCTCTGAGCCCAGCCAAAGTTCCTGCATTTGTTATGCCTGACAGTCACAGGATCATACAAAAAAATACTCCTGTGATTCACTCACATGGACATGGCACAGGCAAACCGGATCGTCTCAAAATAAAAGTTCATGGAAAAGCTGGATTCCTGCTTGGAAGACAGGAAGTAGACCTTCGCTACGTTGAGCAGCTCATAGATCCAGAACAGACCGCAGCCCTCGGATTGCTCCTGAAATATGCGTTGGAGCATCTGGCTGACGGGAAAAAAACTATCCCGGAGATTGTTGATTATCTTCAGAAACAGATTCATACAAAAGGCCTTATCGCCTTCGCTGATGGTTCTTACCTGCCATGTGGATATGCCATCCCGAGAATCCAGGAAATCTACTCCTGTTTTAATCGATATCGCCAATAACGAAAGCAGCCGCCCTCCTGACGTTCTTGCCAGGTGGCGGCTGTTTAGTGT
>OLRR01000787.1_pt1 | contig 22994 bp, 20 predicted proteins | sample 1671941 | NCBI WGS metagenome assembly OLRR01 (sample SAMEA3136628, study PRJEB25190) | human gut metagenome
TTTCGGAAAATCACGCACATGTCCGTTGGATGCCTGTACATCATAATTACTTCCCAGAAATTTCTTTATAGTTTTTACTTTCGCAGGTGACTCTACTATCACCAGATATTTCGCCATGCTATCTCTCCTATTCAAAAACTTCCGGGAAATCACGGTCACTCATTGTTATGCAGTCTTTACATAGTAGTGCCTGCCGACTTCAAGTGCCAGTCCTGACAGTGTCAGTTCCAGCAAAAGACTGCCGATTTTTTCCGGCGGAAGTCCTGTTTTCTGAATCAAAAAATCCATAGATTTTGGTCGTAAATCGAGACAACTATACACCAATTTCAAATCGGTTGCAAGCCCTAAGTCATTATTTGTCTTTATTTTAACGGGATTTTCATACTCTATCCCCATCTCACGAAGCAGGATTTCCGGCGTGTATGCAATTCCTGCACCATCGTAGATCAGTTTATGACATCCCATACTTCTCTCCTCATTGACCGGTCCCGGCACAGCAAAAACTGCCTTCCCCTGATCAAGTGCCCACTGCGCCGTGATCAGGGATCCACTCTTTTCACGCGCTTCTACGATCAGTACAAGATCTGCCAGGCCACTTATAATTCGATTCCGGGCCGGAAAGAAGTAATTTCGGGCCTTCGTTCCCGGTGTCTGTTCACTGATGATTCCTCCGCCTGTACGCAGAATACGCTGATAAAGCCCTCTGTTGCCTGCCGGATAACAAATATCCGGTCCGTTTCCAAGGACTGCCCATGTTCCACCTCTTTCCTCCAATGCTCCTCTATGTGCCTCCGTATCAATTCCGTATGCCATTCCACTTATGACCTGTACTCCCGCTTCACTTAAGTATTTCGCATAACGAAATGCCTGTATGCGCCCATAAGGAGTAGCTGCCCGCGCACCGACAATCGCTGCTGTCGGTTTTTTCGGATCCGGAAAGGTACCTCTGACATATAACTTCTCCGGCATTCCCGTATACTGACACAATTTTTCCGGATATTCTTTATCCTTTGCCCCTACCTCCCTGATCGGTATTTTTTGAGTTTCTTCCATATATATCTCCTCTATACATTATCTCTTTTACCTGATTTTTATTCTGAATGATTTCAATCATTTTTCAGTTCCAGTATTTTTTATCAAAGGAACGATACGATAAAGCCTCTCCTAAATGTTCTTTGTTGATTGTCTCCGAAGCATCCATATCTGCAATCGTCCGCGCCACCTTTAAAATCCTGTGATATGCTCTCGCACTGAACGGCATATGCTGAAATGCCATCTTAAGAAGCCTGCCTGCTGAATCATCCAGATGACAGAAGTTTTCGACCTGCTTCCCGCTCATTTCTCCATTAAACTGAATCTTTTCGTCTTTAAAGCGTTCCCTCTGGATCTGCTGTGCTGCTTCTACACGCATACGAACCTGTTTCGTATTTTCTCCAATCTTCCCATTGCTCATCCCGTCGAAATCTACCGGTGAGACATCTGCACAGAGATCCAGTCTGTCCAGAAGCGGCTGACTGAGTTTTCCCAGATATTGCCCTACCTGTGCCGGTGTACATCTGCAGCGGTTCATATCCGGATAATATCCGCATGGACATGGATTCATTGCTGCACACAACATAAAATGTGCCGGAAAATCATACGTTCCATAAACACGTGAAATGTGGATCACCTTATCTTCCAGTGGCTGACGCAGGATTTCCAGACTTCTTCTGGAGAACTCCGGCATCTCATCCAGAAACAATACCCCTCGGTGTGCCAGCGTGATTTCTCCCGGCCGAGGATTCCTGCCGCCTCCTGCCAGGGCCTGCGCAGAACAGGTATGATGCGGACTTCGAAAGGGTCGTATACGAATCAGCGGGTCTTCTGCCGGCAGCAATCCGGCAATACTGTAGATCTTCGTCAGTTCCAATCCTTCTTCTACCGTAAGTTCCGGCATGATTCCGGGAATCCGTCTGGCGATCATCGTCTTACCGGCTCCCGGCGGACCAATCATCAGAAGATTATGAAATCCACTGACAGCAATCTCTACTGCCCTTTTCAGACTTTCCTGTCCATGAATCTCACAAAAATCCGCAGGATTTTCCTGTGAAATTTTTTTTCCTGTTTCCACTGGTTTCTTATAAGAATCCGGCACACTGACATATCGTATCATCTCCTGCAGATTAGATACACCGATAACCTTCATATCCGGAATCAGATGTGCCTCTTTCAGATTGTCATACGGAACCACACAGAAACGGCATTTTTCTTCACGCGCCCGAATGATCATCGGCAGGATTCCTGAAACCGCATGGATTTCCCCATTCAGACCTATCTCTCCGGCCATCATTACATTTCCCAGCTGTTCTGCTGCAAGCACTCCGGCGGCCGCAAGCACAGCCGCTGCCAGTGGAAGATCAAAACCTGCGCCCTCCTTCCTGATATCCGCCGGTGCCAGATTTACGGTAATTCTCTTGGGCGGGAGCGCAATTCCGTTATTCTTAAGGGCAGTACGCACTCGATCCTGTGCTTCTTTTACCTGAGTCGACGGCAGACCGACCATAGTAAAAGAAGGAAGTCCGTCACTTACATCTGCTTCAACCTTTATAAGATGAACTTCCATCCCCGAAATAGCTGCTGAAAAAACACTTGCAAACATAAATCTCCTTTCTGTCTGTAAATGCTCCCGATCTGCATTTTCTTCTCAATAAGACTCATATAAATCTGTATTTTGTTATATTACTTATGGGAATTTAAAGATTTCAGCCATCCTCAAATAAGAGCTGGCGTAAAAAGATAGATAGAATTTGTATATAAGCTCTCTGTATTTCATTTCATTATAGTCCATTTTGCTCCCAAACACAATAGCACATTTCGGTCTGTTTTATAATTTCAAAAAAACAGGAGGTGAGCTTATGAAGTTTCAACGTATTCAGGATCTTCGTGTAGATTCTGACCTTTCTCAGCGACAGCTTGGTGAAATTCTGCATATCAGTCAGCGTTCCTATTCTCATTATGAAACAGGCTCACGTGGCATTCCGATTGAAATGCTCATCCGCCTTGCTGACTATTATGACACAACGATTGATTATCTTGTAGGACGTACAGACAACAAAGCACCTGTAAAATAATCAGTTATATTTCATCAGAACAAAAAGAGGAAGCCATCCCCGATCGGATAGTTTCCTCTTTTTCTTTCATTTATAAGCTCAAAACTGCTCAGTTTCCTTCACTTACCTTTTGGTCTTCCCACTGCTGGATCTTATTGATGTTTGCGATCTCATACTCATTAAAAATAGACCCCTGCTCTGCATCAAAAGTTTCCGGATCTATGGTTCCCTGATACCAGGATTTGCTGTTGAAATAATCCGCAATATAATCCGTCACAAACTGTCTTCCATGACGCGCATAAATCTCATTTTTCGCAAGTTCCAGCTGATCCGAGGTATAGTTGGAAATTTCTTCATCTGTAAGATAGCGGTTGCTGCTCTCCGGAAAGAAATATTCCCCGCTCTCCGCGGTAACCTGCGTCTGCTCTTCTGACGGTGTCGGTGTCGCAGTCGGTTCCGGTGGGTTGAGTACAACCTGATTTCTGCTCATGATACAGCTTACATTCGGATACACTGAAGATACCGGTTCTGCAGTACTCACCCGCAGATAAAGCTGTCCGTTATCAAATGTCAGATTACCGGAAGCTGAATTTCCCGCTGAATCACCAAATGAAAATGCCGCCGCATTTCCGGCAACTTCTGCTGTTATATCTGCAGACACTGCCTGCGTCTGTCCTGCATCCGTCTGATAAAAACTAAAAGACACCGCATTCTGACTGATGTTGTAAACATTGATCGTTACAAGTCCGTCTGTACTGTACCAGTAATCCCAGAAATCATCCGGATTAAATGTAACTCTCTGCTCCGGGACCGGGGTAGGTGTTGCTGTCGGCCGCGGTGTCGGACTTGGAGACGGTATCGCCGTAGGCTCCGGGGTCGGAGTCAGTTTCGCCGCATTTTCAATTGCTTCTTTTTTTTGCTGCGCTTCTCTTGCACTTTTCTGAAAACTCGCCAGAAGAAGAGCTGCTGCTGCAAACATAATAAAGATTGATATCAGGATGATAAGCAGTATTTTCAGCCTGTTTTTTCTTCTCATTGGTACCACCTCTGTTCCAGTCACCTGTTGTTCTTTCTTATTTCTGTTTATTTCTTTTCTTTTATGTAGCCCTTACGATATGCATCCAAAAGCTGCATAAGTTCTTCAATACGCTCCCGCAGTGCCTTTCCGGTATCAGTGTCACCCACCAGGCGTCTCTTTGACGTATAATGTACGGACACTCTGTTTGATACGATGTCGCTTTCTTTTGAAACGGCATCTTCCTTGGATGTAAACGGTTCATGTGCACTTAAGATCAGCCCGTAGGAGTTGTAAATCAGAGTATAACCTGCAATTCCGGTCACCTTCTGATATGCCTTGCAGAAGCCGCCGTCAATAACGATCACCTTGCCATTGCATTTTACCGGGCTTTCTCCCTCTCCCTGATGTACCGGTACGTGACCATTGATAATATGTCCGTGCTCCGGAGAAAGGTCGAATTCCTGAAGCAGCGTATCCACTACTTTTTCATCTTCAAGCAGATGATAGTATGCACCTTTCGTCTCTTTGTGTGTTTCTTTATCTGCTATAAAATATCTCTCAAATGTGGTCATCTTATCCTTGCCAAATAATGGTGACGACGGACTTGCCCAGATAAACCAGAGAATATCCATCCCTTTTCGCTGTTCCATACTGTCCACTGCAAAAAATGCTCTTCTTACATAAGTCTCAAGTATGTCATACAGTTCACGCCCTTTGTATTTCTTTCCGTAAATCTGGATTTCTTTCAGGCTTCCATCCTCGTTCAACGGAATACATCCATGGAAAAGCAGATTTCCATTATATATCTTGTACAGGCCGCCTTTATCCAGAAGCAGGCGCATATGTTTCTGAAGTTTTTCGCAGTTGCGGAAAGCTGTTTCCATACGTTCTATCACATCACGCTCTCCTGCTGTCAGCTCATATGGATGTTTCCAGTCAATCGTCGGGAATTCTGTATCCAGCATCGGATATTCTTTTCCGTCCGAAAGTGTAACTGTTCCCTTTACCGGATCGATCCTGTGAAGCAGACAGCGGTCTTCCATATGAAATTCTCTGTGTCTGTGGATAAGCTGTCCTTCCAGCTTGAACTGAATGATAGAAATTGCCTTATGCATCTTCTGACCCAGTTCTTTTTCCAGTGCATTATAATTGGAAGTTCCCTTCATCTCAAATGCATTACACGGATCATCTTTGTAAACTTCCATGGCAAAAGTAGCGAGCGGAAGCATATTGATTCCATAACCGTCTTCAAGAATATCAAGATTGCCATATCGAATACTGTTACGCAGTACCGTTGCAATACATGCACGCTGTCCGACAGCAGCTCCCATCCATACAACATCATGATTTCCCCACTGAATATCAAGGGAATGGTAATTCATCAGACGATCCATAATAAAATGCGGACCCGGTCCACGGTCAAAAATATCACCAAGAATATGCAAATGATCCACAACAAGCCGTTGGATCAGTTCTGCAAGCGCAATGATAAAATTCTCTGCACGTCCAATCTGAATGATCGTATTTACAATCGAATCATAATACGCTTCTTTATCCAGAACCTCTGCCTTTTCCGTAATCAGTTCCTCTATCACATAAGCATAATCCGCAGGAAGTGCTTTACGTACCTTGGATCGTGTGTATTTTGATGCCGTTGTCTTGCAGACTTCGATCAACCGATACAGTGTGATCTTGTACCAGTTTTCCATATCCTCTTCCGTCTTTTTGACAAGCTGCATTTTTTCTTTCGGGTAGTAGATCAAAGTTGCCAGAGCTTTCTTGTCACTGTTGCTTAGCGTATGACCAAATACATCATCTATTTTCTTTCGAACTGCTCCGGAGCCATTTCGGAGCACATGGGAAAATGCTTCATATTCACCATGCAGATCCGACATAAAATGCTCCGTGCCTTTCGGAAGGTTCAAAATCGACTGCAGATTAATGATCTCCGTAGAAGCCTTTCCGATTGTCGGATACAGTTCCGCAAGTCTCTGCAAATATCTCAATTCCGCTTTTTTCATATTCTTCTCCTTTTTGCTATGTTAACACATCCTGCTCCTCATTCAGTAATCACAACTTACGGAACCGCCTTTATGTATGCAGGATTAAGCAATCACCCCATCAAACAATGAGAACTGATTGGATTGCGGAATATCTCCGAACAATCCCAGGTCATCCATAAGATCAATGACTGTTTTGCTGACTTTTGTCCTGTCTCGAAAATCATCTTTTGACAGGAATTTTCCCAGCTTCGCCGCATCTACCACGGCCTCGGCAGCCTTATCTCCCATACCTTCAATACAGTTCAGTGCCGGCATCAGTTTCCCATCTATGATCTGGAAACGGTTTGCCTTCGCACGATAAAGGTCGATCGGCATAAACTCCAGACCACGCGCATACATTTCCTGCACGATTCGCATATCTTTGATGGTATCCTGTTCTTTCTTTGATGCTGCATCACCTTTCTTACGCAATTCTGCCAGATAAAAATCCAGACGCTCACGTCCCATACACATAGTTTCATAGGAAAATGCCGTTGCACGGATGCTGAAAAATGCAGCATAATATGCCAGTGGTTTAAATACTTTGAACCAGGCAATTCGCCACGCCATCATAACGTATGCCGCAGCATGTGCTTTCGGGAACATGTACTTGATCTTTTTGCACGACCAGATATACCATTCCGGCACATTATGTTCTCTCATAGTTGCTTCCCACTCATCACGAAGCCCCTTACCTTTACGTACAGCCTCCATGATGGTGAACGCGAGACTGCTCTCTACCCCCATACTGATGAGGTAGATCATGATATCATCTCGTGTACAGATTGCGGTAGAAATTGTTGCTTTTCCCTCTTCGATCAGAGTCTGTGCGTTGCCAAGCCATACATCCGTACCATGAGACAGACCTGCAATACGTACAAGGTCAGAAAAATACTTCGGCTTTGTATCAATAAGCATCTGCATCGCAAAATCCGTACCAAACTCAGGCACTCCGAGGCAGCCTAGCTTACAGCCGCCAATATCTTCCGGTTTGATTCCCAATGCCTCCGTACCTGCAAACAAAGACATAACTTCTTTGCTGTCCAGAGGAACATCCCTGGCACTTAAGCCTGTAAGATCCTCCAGCATACGAATCATTGTCGGATCATCGTGTCCGAGAATATCAAGCTTCAGAAGGTTTCCGTCAATGGAATGATAGTCAAAATGTGTCGTGATGATATCACTGTTTTCGTCATTTGCCGGATGCTGTACAGGAGTAAATTTCTCAATTTCCTCCCCTACCGGAAGAACAATGATACCGCCTGGGTGCTGTCCTGTCGTTCTTCGGATACCGGTGCATCCCTGAACGATCCGGTTAATCTCACAGTAACGCTTATGCTGTCCACGTTCTTCATAATAATTTTTCACATAACCGAATGCTGTTTTTTCTGCAAGTGTGCCGATGGTTCCTGCCTTGAATGTCTGACCCTTGCCGAAAATAACCTCCGTATAACGATGGGCATTTGCCTGATATTCACCGGAGAAATTCAGGTCAATATCAGGCTCTTTATCACCCTTAAATCCAAGGAACGTTTCAAAAGGAATGTCGAATCCCTCTTTATTCATCTTTGTTCCACATTTCGGGCAGACACGATCCGGCATATCGCATCCCGCCATACCACCGAATTTTTTTACGTCCGGTGAATCAAAATCACTGTATTTGCAATTCGGACAGAGATAATGTGGCGGCAGCGGATTTACTTCTGTAATACCGGACATAGTTGCTGCAAGTGAAGAACCTACAGATCCTCGTGAGCCTACCAGATATCCGTCTTCGTTGGATTTCCAAACCAGTTTCTGCGCAATAATGTACATAACTGCGTAACCATTTGAAATAATGGAATGAAGTTCTTTATTCAATCGGTCTTCTACGATCTGAGGAAGTACTTCTCCATACATCTCATGTGCTTTATTAAAACAGATATCCTTCAGATCCTGATCGGAGTTCTCAATGACCGGAGGATACTTGTCCGGATGAATCGGCGATATCTTCTCGATCATATCGGCAATTTTGTTTGTATTTGTGATGACAACTTCTTCTGCCTTTTCACTTCCGAGATACGAAAATTCTTCCAGCATTTCTTCCGTCGTGCGCAGATACAGAGGAGCCTGATTATCTGCATCAGAAAAACCATTTCCGGCCATAATGATACGACGGTAAATTTCATCCTCCGGATCCATAAAATGCACATCACAGGTTGCGACAACCGGTTTTTTAAACTGATCACCCAGTTTGACGATTTTTTTATTGATCTCGATCAGGTCTTCATTGGACTGAATACGGTCATTCTTTTCATCAGCCAGCATAAATGCATTGTTTCCGAGCGGCTGAATTTCCAGATAATCGTAGAAATTTACAAGTCTTGCAATCTCAGGTTCCGGTGCATTTCGAAGAATTGCCTGATACAGTTCCCCTGCTTCACAGGCACTTCCGATCAGAAGCCCGTCCCTGTGTTCCAGAAACAGACTCTTCGGTACACGCGGACGACGACGGTAATATTTCAGATGCGACTGGCTCACAAGCTTATACAAATTAATTCGCCCTGTCTCATTTCTTGCCAGAATGATTGCATGATAAGTCGGCAGTTTCTTGATCGTGTTGACTGATACGTTTCCCTGCTGGTTCAACGCATCCACATCATAAATATCACGTTCTTTCAGCATTTCCACGAAACGTACAAAAATCTCTGCAGTACATGCCGCATCGTCAACCGCTCTGTGATGATGATCCAGTGATACTCCGACTGCTTTGGCAACCGTATCCAGTTTAAAACGGTTCAGCGCCGGCAGAAGGAAACGCGCCATACCAACTGTATCGACATATGTATACTCCTGAGGCAGACCCTGTCTTTTGCAGTTTTCGATAATAAAGCTCATATCAAAGTCCGCATTGTGTGCTACCATAACCGCACCTTCACAGAATTCCAGAAACTTCGGAAGTATTGTCCGAATATCCGGTGCATCCATAACCATAGAATCATTGATGCTTGTCAGCTGCTCTATTCTGTACGGAATCGGTACTTTCGGATTTACAAATGTTGAAAAACGGTCTGTGATCACTCCGTTTTCCACACGGACCGCACCGATTTCAATGATCTGGCATGTCAGCGGTGAGAATCCGGTTGTCTCAATATCAAATACAACGAATTTCCCGTCTATTGACTGTCCTTTGCTGTTGGTCACGATACCTTTCAGGTCATCAACCAGATAAGCTTCCATTCCGTAAAGAACTTTGAAATCGGATTCCTTCGGTACACACCCGCCCCATGCATCAAAACAGTGATTCGCCTCAGGGAAGGCCTGTACGACACCATGGTCTGTGATCGCAATTGCCTTATGGCCCCACTCATAAGCACGTTTTACCAGGTCTTTTGCCGTGGTAACACCATCCATATCACTCATCTTTGTATGGCAGTGCAGTTCCACACGCTTCTGCGGACTGGTATCCATTCTTGTACTGCGAAAATCTGCAATCTTTTTGATCCCGGAAATCGATCCGACAGTAAGTTCACTGTCGAAACGGTCAATTGTCGTAACACCCTTAAATTTCAGAAAAGCGCCCTTTTTGACAGTCTCTGTTACTTCCGGTACCTGTTCGTTACGCAGAAACATCTTGATCACGATGGAATCTGTAAAGTCCGTCACAGGAAAAATAAGAATTGTTTTTTCGTTACGGATTTCTCTTGCTTCCACATCCATAACCTGACCACGGATAATAACTTCTCCCATCTCACCTGTGATGGATTCCAGATCGATCGTATCGCCTTCAAAATCTCTTCCATACACCACATCCGGATTGCTGTCCCTGCGGAAACCGCCATGAAAATCTCCTCGTGCACCTTTCTTTTCGAAAGTTTTCTGTTTCTGATCCGTTTTACTTTTTGCCTCTGCTTTTTTGCTGTCCTTTTTGTCCGCTGCGGCTTCTTCCGTCTTTTCTTCCTGTGTCTCTTCCGGGGTAAGTTTTGCATGTTTCAAGACATTTGCAACCTCCTGGCGGATCTGCAGTGCTGCATTCTTGCGGTACTTACTTTCCTCCGCCTCCACAAACTGCAAATTGATCTTAAGATTCATTCCACAGCGCTCGCAGAAAACTTTCTGCAGATACTCCACGAGAATCTCACTTTTTTCTCTGGAAATCACAGAATCGGGAAGTGTCAGATCCATCTGTTCATCAGACGGAAAACTGATCTGCGAACGTTTGAACAGATTGTACTCAAGCATATTATAGTTCTTCAGTTCTATTTCCATGCTGGAACGGTAAACATCCAGAAAATTCGCCGGAGAATACTGTTTTGACAAATGGAACCGTTCGATCACTGTCACCTGCATTTCCAGCCCTGCAAAAAACTGTCGTTCAATCTGGTTTTCCAGTGCCATGATATATTTCTTATGGATCCAGCGCTCACTGTGAATATATACCCACAGTCTGGTTTTTGCCGGATTGCAGGCTACTCTCGAAACAGTAACCATCTCAAGCCATTCCTGCAGCTGGTCTTTTACTTTTAGGTTGGGAAATACATCGAAAAATTCTTTTTCCACGTTTTATGCCTCTCTTTATGCTTCCCAGTGGAGCAGTTCCTCGCGAAGTGTGTCCAGAAGCTGCTCTTCCGGTACCTTCTTTACGATTTCTCCTTTTTTGATAAGAAGTCCCACACCGACTCCGCCTGCGATTCCGATATCTGCTTCTTTTGCCTCTCCCGGACCGTTTACTACACAGCCCATGACAGCAACCTTGATGTCCAGCTGAATATCCTGTACCATCGCCTCAACCTGATTTGCCAGTCCGATCAGATCAATACGTGTACGTCCACAGGTCGGACAGGAAACGACTTCAATGCCTCCCTTACGCAGTCCAAGTGTCTTAAGGATTCGTTTCGCGGATTTGATTTCTTCCAGCGGTGCACCTGTCAGAGAAACACGGATCGTATCGCCGATTCCCTGTGACAGAATAATCCCCAGGCCTACTGCTGATTTGATATTTCCGGAATAAAGAGTTCCTGCCTCTGTAATTCCCACATGAAGCGGATGATCTGTCTTTTCGGCAATCAGCTCATGCGCTTTGGCGCACATCATAACATCAGAAGATTTGATACTGATCACCAGATTATCATAACCCATTTCTTCGATAATACGAACTTTGTCCAGTGCACTTTCCACAAGACCTTCTGCAGTCACACCATGATATTTTTCTACAAGTTCTTTCTCGAGAGAACCGCTGTTTACACCAACACGGATCGGAATGTTGCGTTCTTTTGCCACATTCACAACCGCCTGAATACGGTCTGTACTTCCGATATTTCCCGGGTTGATACGTATCTTATCGGCACCGTTTTCCATTGCTGCAATTGCAAGACGATAATCAAAATGAATATCTGCAACCAGTGGAATATGAATCTGTTTTTTGATTTCTTTTAAAGCCTGTGCTGCTTCCATCGTCGGTACGGCGCAGCGGATGATATCACATCCGGCAGCTTCAAGTTCCAGAATCTGACGCACAGTTGCCTCTACATCTTCTGTTTTTGTGTTTGTCATAGACTGAATCAGAATCGGATTTCCTCCGCCGATCTTTTTATCTCCTATCTGCACAACTTTTGTATGATCACGATACATAATCTTCTCTCCTTTTAGCGAAAAAGCGGAGCTGTCTATACCAAACAGCCCCCTCTTATCCATATATCAGTGCTGGATCTCCAGCAGTTTTACTTTCAGGTCATTCTCCATCTTAAGCATTTCTGCCTCGGCAGCCTGCCGTTTCTCTCTGCCTTCTCTCTGGATTTTCATCACATCATCCAGTGTCTGGATCAGGTCTGCATTTGTCTTCTGTAAAGTTTCCATATCAACAATACCACGCTCGGATTCTTTTGCAGTCTCCACGGATGCCATATGAAGTTTCTCAGCGTTTTTGCGAAGCAGTTCATTCGTAAGATCAGACACCTGGCTCTGTGCCTGTGCCGCCTCTGTAGAATGTGCAATACCAAGAGCAAGCACCATCTGGCTTTTCCAGAGCGGGATAGTGTTGACCAACGTTGTCTGGATTTTTTCTGCCATCATTGTATCGTTGTTCTGCACCAGACGGATCTGCGGTGCTGTCTGAAGCGAAATCATTCTGGTAAGTTCCAGATCATGAAGTTTCTTTTCGAATCTGGCACATTTGCTGTCCAGATCTTTTGCCGCCTGTGCATCTTCCGGAAGCCCGGTTATCTTTGCTTTCTCTTCCAGTTCTTTAAGCTTTCCGTCCCTCATTCTGGAAAGGCTTAACTTGCCTGCCTGAATGTACATGGACAGTTCCTTGAAATACAGAAGATTCTGTTCATACATCTTATCCATCATCGCAGAATCCTTAAGGAGGCGCACCTGATGCTGCTCCAGTGTCTCGGAAATCTTCTCGACATTTGCCTCTGCTTTGTCATATCTGTTTTTCAGAGTTTCAATCTTGTTGGCCTGTTTCTTAAAGAAGCCGAACAGACCCTTTTCTTCTTCCGCGTCAAAACCCTTTAATTCTCCGACTACTCCGGTCAAAAGATCTCCTACCTCACCAAGATCCTGTGAACGTACATTTTTCAGTGCTTCATCAGAAAAATCAGCCATCTTCTTCTGTGTTCCGGCTCCATACTGCATAACCTGTGTCAGATTTTCCAGATCGATCTTTCCTGCAAAATCTTCAACCATCTGCTGTTCTTCCGGTGTAAGAACAGTCTGTGCCATCTTCTGCTGTACCGGATTCATTTCCTGCGTAACCTCCATCAGCTGTACCTGTACTTCCGGTTCTTTTTCCTGTTCCATGACAAGTTCCGGCTCCAGTGTCAGCGACGGCATTCCTGTTTCTGCCTGCTTCATTTCATCACCCATAACGTTTTCCCTCTCATTTTCTGTGTGTCGTATATCCTTGCTGCTTTTATTTTGAATTGCTTAAATTACTTTTTCTCAAAATCATTTTCGGTCAGCCCCTCCTGTGCAAGCATGGTATGCAGGACAGAAATATCACTTGAAACATCCCATGCCGTATCCTGAAATACAGAATCCAGAAGTTTTGCAAATGCTTCGTTCAATGTATCCAGAGTATCCTCAATTTCTTTCTTTGAGGCTCGGATCGTCTCGCCCTGAATCGGCTGTCTGTCCATATCTTCATAAGCATCCAAAAGTTTCACTGTCATCGGCAGGTAATAATCCATCATCTTTTTGAGATCCGGAATGATCTCCGGGTGCTCCTCTGCTCTCTGGAAAATCTGCTCTACGATCTGTTCCATTTTGGCAATTTTGGCCGAAATCTCCTCTCCCGGAATCGCATCATTACTTGCATGGATTTTCTTAATATATGCTTCACCCTTATCAAGGACTTCCTGCACCTGAGGATTGATCCGGCTCTGTTTTTCACTCTCCCGCATTCTCTTCTGCGCTTCCTCGGCACTGCGCTGTTCCAGCGCCTTCTGCGTTTCTTCATACTGTCTGTAGGTTTCATTGCTTGTGATCAGGCAGGTTTCCTTTGTATCTGTTCTGCCTTCCAGAAACCAGCTTTTCGCGATCATATAGTGAATATCTTTTTTGACTGATTTTATGCTTCTGCCGACTGTTTTCGCCAGATCTTCAAAACTACAATATGTTTTGTGTCCCAGTGTTTTTTTGTATTTCTGAAAACGTTTCAGTCTGCCCAGACCAGTGCATCCGCTGCCGATCATCCCGACTCCGGCAAGTGTACCGATTAGTGTCACAACTGTGGAACCGATACCTCCGTGTCCCATGACCGCCTGCAGAATCTGCACGGTCAGAAGCCCGATTGCCATACTTCCGGAAATAATTCCGCCAAACACGATCAACAGGATATCCTTTACTTTTTCTCCGCCGGTATTACCATAAAGCTCCGGATGCGTTTCTGTATTTTCGACAGTCCCCCGCACTTTCTGTGCCCCTGCTTCCGGCTTACGATATCCAGCCTTCTCCGGATGCTCTTTCTGATATTGTTTCAGGGTGCTGTTTACCATTCTTGTGATTGACTGGTTCAGTTCCTGATAATTGCTTGTTTTGACCGCATTTTCTATAGTTGTCTGAACTTCGCGGACTTTCTGCTCTACAAAGCTGAAATCCGATCCGTTGTCATAAGATTTTTTATCCATGCCATCCTCCTGTAAACTATTTCTTATTATACAAAAATACGGACAAAAAAACAAGGTACAGGAAAACGTCCTGCACCTTGTCTTGTCTTGAATTGAATACATAATAACTTATTCGATAACTTTGATCCATCCTTCCGGAGCTTCGATGCGTCCCATCTGGATTCCGGTAAGTGTCTCGTAAAGTTTCTTTGTTGTCGGTCCCATTTCTTCCATTCCGCTTGGGAAACAGATTTCTTTGCCGTGGTCTACGATCTTTCCGACCGGAGAGATAACTGCTGCAGTACCGCAAAGTCCACATTCTGCGAAATCTTTTACTTCGTCCAGATATACTTCACGTTCTTCGACTTTCAGTCCGAGATAATGTTCTGCAACATAGATCAGCGAACGGCGTGTAATAGATGGAAGAATACTGTTGGACTTCGGTGTTACAACGGTGTTGTCCTTTGTAACAAAGATGAAGTTTGCTCCACCTGTCTCTTCAACTTTTGTTCTTGTAGCAGAATCAAGATACATATTTTCGTCATAACCCTGACGATGTGCATCCATGATTGCATGAAGACTCATTGCATAGTTCAGACCGGCTTTGATGTGTCCTGTTCCATGCGGTGCGGCACGGTCAAAATCTGTAACACGGATCGTGATCGGTTTTGCACCGCCCTTGAAATACGGTCCAACCGGTGTGGTAAGGATACGGAACTGATATTCATCAGCCGGTTTTACGCCGATAACAGGGTTGCTTCCGAACATGTACGGACGTACATAAAGTGTTGCACCTGAACCGTATGGCGGTACATAAGCTTCATTTGCTTTGATTGTCTGTACGACAGCATCAACGAAACGATCTTCCGGGAATGCCGGCATTTCCAGTCTTTTTGCAGAATTTGCAAGGCGCTCTGCGTTGAGGTCCGGACGGAATGTTACGATATGTCCGTCTTCTGTTGTGTAGGCTTTCATACCTTCAAATACAGTCTGTGCATACTGGAATACACATGCACACTCATTCAGTGTAACGTTCGGATCTGTGGTCAGAGTTCCTTCGTCCCATTTACCATCTTTGAAGTTGGCAACATAACGATAATCTGTCGGAATATAGCCGAATCCGATGCTGCCCCAGTCAATGTTCTTTTTTTCCATAATATATCTTCCTCCATTCGTATGGATATCTTTGCTACCCATTTTAGCACTTTATTGTGGTGACTTCAATGTGAAAATCACAGAGAAAAAGATTTATTTTACTCTTTCATATTTTACGAAGGAATATTCCAGATCAAAGTAGGTCTGTTCGTCACTCTCGGCAGTGATCTTCCATTCCGGCATCCCATCAAGATTCGGGAAATAACTGTCTGCCTCATATCCGAAGTCAATCTTTGTCACATGGGCGGTATCGCAGTACGGAAGAAGCTGCTTGTATACGCTGTCCCCGCCGATACAGTACACTTCCTCAGACGGATATTTCTTAATTTCCTCAAGAAGTTCCTCAATTGTATGAACGATGATCGCATCTTTCACTTTGTAATTTTTGTTTCCGGTAAGCACGATATTGGTTCTGTTTTTCAACGGAAGACCATTCGGAAAACTTTCCAGTGTCTTACGTCCCATAACAACCACTTTACCGGTAGTTTCCTGGCGAAACATCTTCATATCTGCCGGAATGCTTACCAGAAGTTTGTTGTCTTTGCCGATTGCCCAGTTTTTATCTGCTGCTACGATAATATTCATTTTAATGTTCCTTTCTCAAAGTAAGTTTCTCCCCGATCTGCACGTTTCAGACCGCGATCGGAATATTTTTGATCTGTGGCCAGGTCTGATAATTTTCTACGATCAGATCATCTGTTGTAAAATCATAAAAATTTTTGATTTCCGGATTCAGTCTCACGGTCGGTGCCGGATACGGTGTACGGCTGATCAATTCTTTGATCACCGGTACATGGCGGTCATAAATATGACAGTCTGCAATTACATGTACAAGCTCACCTGCTTCCATGCCGCATACCTGCGCGATCATCATCAGAAGGATGGAATACTGGCATACATTCCAGTTGTTTGCTGCCAGAATATCCTGTGAACGCTGATTCAGCACCGCATTCAATGTAAGTTTATCTTTTCCCGGTTCTTTCGTCACATTAAAAGTCATGGAATATGCACATGGATACAGATTCATCTCATGAAGATCCTGATGCACATAAATATTGGTCATAATGCGACGGCTGTACGGGTTATTTTTCAGATCGTATAATACACGGTCTACCTGATCCATCATACCTTCTTTGTACTGATGTTTTACCTGTAACTGGTAGCCATATGCCTTGCCGATCGAACCATTTTCGTCTGCCCAGCTGTCCCAGATATGGCTGTGCAGATCATGGATATTATTAGATTTTTTCTGCCAGATCCATAAAATTTCGTCCATTGCACTTTTCAGAGCTGTCTTGCGCAGAGTCAGCGCCGGAAATTCTTCGCGCAGATCATAGCGGTTCACCACGCCAAATCGTTTGATCGTATATGCCGGTGTGCCGTCCTCCCATACTGGACGTACTTTCTCGCCTTCTGTACTTGTCCCGTTTTCTATTACATCTTTACACATATTAATAAAAGTAACATCTGCTAAACTCATTCTACTTCTCCCTTCATTTCCCCATCATATAGATTTATATTCTCCAGATCCGCTTTCGTTCCCGGCTCTGTACCATTTCCGTATAAATTATAACACATCACAGCATAAGATGCACCTTCTGAAAAATCCAGCGCATCATAGATATTCATCTTTTTTCCTGACATTCTTTTTTGACACTGTTTTCTTTCATTTTACCACCTATCGTTTTTTCTGTGAACCTCCATATTCATTTAAAAACCATTGTATTTTTCAACATTTTGTCATTTTTTCCTATCTTTACTTTTTTCTGGAGCCATGCTATATTAAAACCCATGAAAATACTGATTACACTTTTGAAACCCTTATCTTTTCTTCCTGCGCTTCTTATGATGTATCTGATCTTTTCATTCTCGGCCCAGACCGGGGAGGTGTCTGGGGAATTAAGTTACAAAATCAGCTATAAGATTGTAGAAGTCAAGAACGAGGTTTTACACGAAAACAAGGATTCTTATGAATTAAGCTATGAAGCAGACAATATTCATTTTTATGTAAGAAAAGCAGCGCATATGACTGAATATTTCCTTCTGGCCGTAGCAGTTTCTTTCCCGCTTTACGTTTATCGTATCCGCGGCATCTGGCTGTTCCTTCTTGCCGGCATCTTCTGTGTCGGTTTTGCCGGACTCGACGAATACCACCAGTCCTTTGTTGCCGGCCGTGGTCCGTCTGTCAGGGATGTTTGCATTGACAGCTCAGGTGCATTGATCGGGATCATTCTGGTTCAGCTGTTTTGCTGGTCCTCCTTACATGCACCCGGTTCTTCTTCACGCAAACGTAAAAAAAGCCGCAAAAAGCGCCGCAGATCCTGATTCTGCGACGCTTTTTCTTATCTATAAGAATCTCTGTCGATATTCTTATTCTTCTTTTTCTGTATCGGCCTGTGTTTCTGTCTCTTCAGAATCATCCAGACCTCCCGCAAGTCTTGCACGGTCTGCAATACTCATGGTTTTCTTTTCTTCTGCCGGCTGTGTTTTCCTGATGATCTGTGCCTGTGCTTCCTGCTCTGCATGTTTTTCTTTCTCACGACGAAGATAATTTCTTCCACCGACAAAAAGCATTACAGCACCGACAACGATAAATGCGGCACCTGCTGCAAAAAATCCCCAGCTTCCGCCCTCAACTCCATCCAGCACATTTTTACAGAGCCGATATCCTGTATACAAAAGATAGCATCCTGCCAGGATCATAAGTATCATACTTCTGGTCGGTACTTCCTGTTTCTTTTTTTCCTGCGGAGCTTCACCGGAAGTCGTCACTTCTGTCTCCTGCTCTGTCATTTTATCCTGTTCACTCATTATGCCTCTCCTTTTTTCTCTGCCTTAGTCTCTGTTTCTGCCTCTGTCTTTTCCTTCTCAGGCTTACTTTCTTCTGCGATGACCGGTTCTTTTTCTTTTGCCAGACGACCGTAAATTCTGGTTACTTCTCTCATATGGTACAGTGTTGTCTCGGAAATCTGGTTCTTTGTAAGTCTCCATTTCCAGTTGTCACCAAGTGTAGACGGTGCATTCATACGGGCTTCATTGCCAAGACACAAATAATCCTGAATCGGGATGATTGCAAGTTCTGCCACACTTGACAATGCCGTACGGATCAGCGCCCATACACAGTCATTAACCGGCTGTTCATAACAATTTATGTACTCTCTGACAAATTTCAGATCATGTCCCTGAAGGTTTTCGAGCCAGCCTTTTGTTGTTTCATTATCATGTGTTCCTGTATAAACGACACAGTTGCTGTCATATTTATATGGAAGATAACTGCTGTCCTCACTTCCATCAAAAGCAAACTGCAATACCTTCATTCCCGGGAATCCACTTTCTTTCAGCATTTCCAGAACACTTTCTGTAAGGAATCCAAGATCCTCGGCAATCACGCGCAGCTCCTTGATTTCTTTATGCAAAGCGCGGAACAGCTCCATCCCCGGTCCCTTTTCCCATTCACCGTTTTCGGCAGTCTCATCCCCATACGGGATTGCATAATACTCATCAAATCCGCGAAAATGATCAATACGCACAACATCATAAAGCTTCAGACTGTGGCTCATTCGCTGAACCCACCAGCCATAATTGTCTTTTTTCAGTTTTTTCCAGTCATACAGAGGATTTCCCCAAAGCTGTCCGCTCTCAGAAAATGCATCCGGCGGACATCCCGCAACGGCTTTTGGATTATAGTCTTCATCAAACTGGAGCATCTCCGGATTTGCCCATGCGTCTGAGCTGTCCAATGCTACATAAATCGGTACATCTCCGATGATCTGAATGCCTTTCTCGTTGGCATATTCTTTAAGTTTGTTCCACTGCGTGGTAAAGCAATACTGCTGAAAGCTGTAGAATCCGACTTCTTCTGCCAGTTCTTTCTCCGCTTCTTTTACGGCTTTTGAATGGCGGTCTTTTAATTCTTCCGGCCAGTCGATCCAGCACTTGCCATTCTGAGCATTCTTGATTGCCATAAACAGGCAGTAATCCAGAAGCCAGTCTTTTTCTTTTTTCAAAAATACCATATAATCCGGATCATTTTTTAAATCAGCTCTTTCATATGCTTTACGGAGCAGTTTGTAACGGGACAGATACATCTTCTCATAATCAACATAGGATTCACTTCCGCCCCAGTCACAGCTTTCACATTCTTCTTTTGTCAGTAATTTCTTATCAATCAAAGTCTCCAGATCAATAAAATACGGGTTTCCTGCAAATGTGGACACTGACTGATACGGAGAATCCCCATATCCGGTCGGTCCCAGCGGAAGGATCTGCCAGTACTGCTGTCCGGCCATCTTCAGCTGATCTACAAAATCATAGGCTTCCTTTGAAAAACATCCGATTCCATACTTTGACGGAATACTGGATATCCCCATCAAAATGCCGCTTGCTCTCATTTTATCTCCTCCAAATCTGGTAAATATTCACAAAAATATAACTGTTCAGTACCCTCACAGTTACGAGTCAAAATGCATTCCAAATCACCTTCGGTGATGGCATTTTGCCTTATATGTCTCGGGATTTTGGCAAAAAACATGCCAAAACGCCTCGCGGGATACTACCTTCTGAATAATTACACAAAAATCATTATACCAGAATTGTTGCTATTTTAAAATCCTTTTTTCTTTATGTAGACAGCAATATCCTTCCAGACTTTTTCGTGATCTTTTTCATTCAGGATTTCATGTCTCATGCCCGGATACAGTTTGCCCCTGACATCCAGATAACCGGCTCTTCTCATCGCATGAACCGCCCCTGCAAACTTACGTACATTAACAAGACACGGATCCTCCGCTCCACTTATAAAAAGAACCGGCATTTTGGATCGTGTACATCTCCAGCCGTGAACATCATATGCCTTTTTCATCAGATCAAACAAGGCCAGATATGCATCATCTGTAAAAGTAAATCCGCATAAATCTGATTCGGTATATGCTTTATAAACTTCCGGATCCGAACAGATCCACGAATTTCTGTTCCCTTCGCCGCGGAATTTCATTGCATACGCGCCAAGCGACATTGCCTCAAGCAGTTTACTTTTATGATGCGCACCCAGAATTCTGCCTTCAACACAGGCAATCGCCTTACCGAGCGGTCTCGCTTTGTTTTTACTCGGAGAACCGCAGACGATCAGCATATCGATACAGTCATCATGTTCTGCTGCAAAAGCACGAACCGCCAGAGATCCCATGCTGTGCCCGAACAAAATCACCGGGAGGTCCGGAAAATGTCTGTGTATTTCTTTATTTACTGTCTCGATATCCTGAAGCATTGCCTCTGCTCCGCCACCGTACATATATCCCAGATCATCCGGATTCTTCACGCTCTTTCCATGTCCGCGATGATCATGAATAACTGTTATGTACCCTTTTTCCGCCAGATATTCCATAAAAGGAATATAGCGTTCTTTATGCTCGCTCATTCCATGAACCAGCTGAATCACTGCTCTGTACTCTGTCTTTTCTTCAGGCATGATGCATAATGCAAAAATTTCCAGTCCGTCCGCCTCAGACAAAAATGCGCCTTCCTGTTTTCTTATCATGTTTTTTCCTCCACGGTTTTATCGGTAGTTTCTTATATATTATTATTCTTCATTGTAGAGTGGGGAATTGACCTTGTCAAGCAATGCAGGCTTCTGTTATAATGAAATTTGTACAAATAGAACACTTTTTAACCTGAACTTCATAAGGAGGAAATATGGATACAAACAATCAGGAATTTTATGAGGATGAGGAAGTGCAGGAAATTCCAGTCCGAAAGAAAAAGAAGAAAAAAGGACTGATCATCTTTCTGGTCATCCTTATTCTGGTAATCGCGGGCAGCGCCGGATATTACTTCTACGAACGTCAGAAACCAATTGAAACTACAAAAGATTATCTCGAAAACATGCGCGCAATGAATTTTGACGGCATGAAGGCTCTTCTGCAGAGTAATGATATGTCCGCACTCGATGACGCTGACATCACAAGTAATGCCTACACCTCATTTTTCAAAAAAATCAACGAAAAAATGAGCTACAAGATCACAAAGACAAGCTTCCACATCCAGAACGGAACCGCTTCTGTAACTGCACATATCCGCTACCTTGACGGTGCTGACATTTACAAAGAAACCATTACAGAGTTTTTGAAACAGATCGTTTCCACCGCATTTTCAGGATCAACACTTACCGAAGAAGAAACCGAGCAGAAACTTGCTGCCCTGCTCGAAGAGAAATCTTCTACTGTAGAAGACAAATTTACTGAAACTGACATTACTTACCCGGTAATTGAAGCTGACGGTCAGTGGAAAATCGTTACCCTTGATGCCGATACTGTAAGAGTCATGTCTGCAAACTTTACCAACGTACAGGATGAGATTGACCAGTCCCTTGCGGGTCTGAACAATCCTGACGCAGCAGCCGAAAGTGCAACTCCGAGCAGTACAACAAGCATAGATATGGAAAATGATCATTTCACACTGAAACTTACTCAGTTCCGTATCGCACAGGAAATCGACGACAGCAACTGCCTGATGCTCTACTGTGATTACACCAACAACAGCAGTTCCACTTCAAGCGCACTTGTCGATGTACAGCTTTCTGCATCGCAGAACGGAGAAAAGCTTTCTCCTGCAGTACCAAAAGAAGATGATCCGGCGATCAACAACTACATTGCAGAAGTTGAACCCGGCAATACCGTAACGATCTGTTACGCATTTTCTCTGAATGATAAATCCGATGTCACACTGGAGGCATCTGAAGCTTTTGCATTCGGAGACGGCAACGTCACCTCACAGACAATCAAATTACAGTAAAATAAATTTTCAGCACAAAAATTCGCAGCAGAAAAATCTGCTGCGAATATTTTTTTGCAATTATGGAATACTAGCACTGTGAAAGGATGGTGACTTATGGGAAATAAATTCTTACAGTATTTTTCACTTACAATTGCCATAATCGGTGCGATCAACTGGGGCCTGATTGGTTTTTTCAATCTGAACCTCGTTGCCCTTCTCTTTGGCAGTATGAGCTGGCTCTCCCGTATTATCTACGGTCTGGTCGGAATCTGCGGTCTGTATCTTCTGTCTTTTTACGGACTGATCGATCAGGACAGAACAACTTCCTGATCAGCAGGACTCCAGAGCCACCTTCATCATATTTTCGAAGGATTCCTGTCTCGCCAGTGAAGAAAGCTCTTCATGTGTCACAAAGGAATCTGAAATTGTCAGAAGGCAGGCTGCATTTTTGCCAAGAAGCTTCGCATTGTGAAACAGTGCGAAGCTTTCCATTTCTACACACTCGCACTGATGTTTCCGATAAAGTTCCCGGAAATCGTCCATATTATCTTCCGCATAAAATACATCAGAGGAATGAACTCTCGCCGGTTTTACCGGGATCTGCAAATTTTCTGCCGTCTCAAGGATCTTTGCATTCAGTTCTTTCGATGGATACATCACATCATCCTGACATCCGTTCTGTACTTTTGCAAAGCTGGATCGGCTCCATGCACTGTCCACAAGAACTACGTCATACACTGCCAGGTGGTCTGTATATGCGCCGGCCGATCCAATACGGATAATATTTTCCACATCATAAAATTTAAACAGTTCATAAGAATAAATCCCC